>Ga0256838_1001142_pt1 | contig 13274 bp, 27 predicted proteins | sample 4571419metaG_FD_185978 | JGI IMG/M metagenome (GOLD analysis project Ga0256838, IMG submission 185978) | Hydrothermal vent microbial communities from Guaymas Basin, Mexico - 4571-419 | ecosystem: Environmental > Aquatic > Marine > Hydrothermal vents | place: Mexico: Guaymas Basin | collected...
ATATTCTTCAACCAAGATGCCGTGATAAATCCTACTGCCACGCTGGAAGGGGCTACCAATACCACAATCACTGCCACCACATGGTATAGTTGGGGCGGTAGAATCACGCTCACCAACTCGGGAAGCACCGATGAGAGCGTTATCATCGTGGTGAACGGACAGCCTCTTACTGTGCAAGGGGCAGAGCTTATCTCAAAGGAAGACGAGAAGGCTATTACCGACTATGGGCTTATTGTCTATCGCCTACCCAACAACCCACTCGTGCAGAGTAGAGTTATAGCGAGGGAGATAGCAGAGACCTTGTTAGCCTCTTACAAAGACCCGAAAAGAGCTGTAATAATCACCTGGGCGGGCAATCCTGCACTGGAGTTAGGCGATAAAATTAACATAGACGGTGTAGATAGCTACATCGTGAGGCAGGTTATCACCTATGACGGTGGACTTGCCATGCGAACCGAGACACGGAAGGCATAGGAGGTGAGAAGATGGCTATTACGGTGAAAACTGACTGGCAATATGGCGATATACCGCTTCCTGAGGACTTCAATCGTATTGAGCAGAATATCTGGGACGTCTACCAAGCGAACCTTACTACGGCCACGGCAAACTACGCCTTAGAAAGTGCCACGGCAAATTATGCTTTGCTATCGGCAGACAGTTTAAAACTCGGCGGTTTAAATGCAACTGCATATGCCACACTTGGTGAAACGAATAGTGATTACAACCTTTGGAATGCCATGGCAATAGAGGTAGACACACGAAGCACGGCGATAACCTACGACGCAAGCGGTAATATATCTCTTGTAGAGGAGAAAGACCCCACCACAGGCGATGTTTATCGCTCTTATTCTCTATCCTACGACGCTAACGGCAATCTCATGCAGGTAGTGGAGACCGCAGGGGGAAAGACTATCACCTACACACTAACCTACGATACTAACGGCAACTTGATATCCGTATCAAAGGAGGTGGTATAAATGGGACTTGAACCAGCGATATTAGGCATGTTAAACAAACTACTCAACAAGCCTACTGGTGGTGTGGACTGGGGAAGCCTTACCCCTGTTGCCTTGCAGTATCATACGCAAGACACAACACTTACAGCAAATGCCGAAACAGAGCTTATCAGTATTACCGGCACAGGCTATCTCATCGGTGTGAGATACTTTGCAAGAGCGATAAATACGGACGATACAACCAAGCTGCTCTTCCGTCTGTATCTTGACGGCACGCTGATAGAGGAGTTCGACTGTCTCGCAGAGTATGCTTACTGGTATACTGGAGCGTCTACGAACTCCAAAGGAGAGAACCCTGCCCGTAAAGATATGAACATGATATTTAGGTTTGACAGTGAAGCCAAAATAGTTGTTTATGCAGAGGGGAGTAATCCTGCCTCTACGCTTGGGGCAGATATGTATGTATCGCTTGAGTAAGGAGGTGAGAAACGATGGCTTACGAAATACAGCCTCCGTATGTCTATGAGGTATATCAGAAGGGGAAAATCAAACTCAGGAGGCTTGTGGACTGGGAAAAGCAAATTAAAGCAGATATAGACTATACAAAGGTAGGAGAAGATGTGTTTATCACTCCCTTTACGGTAAACTGGCAAGGTAAAAAACTGGATATCCAGACAACCTATATCATCACGGCAAAAAACAAGGCACAAGGCATTATCACACTACAAAGCAAGGGAGAAAAAGTATCCTTCACCCCTACAGAAGGGGGAGAGTGGGAGATTACTATTCGGGCAGAAAACACGATGCTTAAGCCATATACCACGAGGTGGGAGATATGGTGATACTGCATATTCAGAGTTATCAGAAAGATGCAAGAGACCTGGCGAGAAAGATGGCTGAAGAACTACGGAAAAAGGGCTATAAAGTGCAAGAGCAACCGAGAGGTAACGCATGGGAATGTGTGTTGCATGTAGACGGCATAAACAATAAAGAAGCGAAACTCTTTGCCATGCGGTATGAATACGAGCAAGGCAACCGAGTGGCGGACATAGATGTGTATATCCCTGTTGTTTCTTACCGAAAAATGAGCTGGAGAGACTTGCCGTATAATGCAAATAGAAGACAAGATATCTTGCGAAAGGGGGAAAGCTAAATGTCTCCGAGCGATACGATAATACTCAAGTTTTTTGATTACGGCGTCTTTGCGGTGCTGTTTTTTTATCTGTTTATGCATATGTTGCGGACGAATAAGGAAAGGGAAGAGAGATATATTCAACTTATCCACGAGATGGCCGAAAAGATGGAGCTACTGAACGATATCGCCGAAACGCTGAAAGCACTTAAGCAGGACTTAGACGACCTGCACGATAAAATAGACCGCATAGAAAGAGAGATGTGGAAAGGAGGGGCAAAAGATGAGTAAGGTTATCGTCATAGACCCCGGGCATGGTGGACCAGACCCGGGGGCGGTAAACAACGAGTTGGGACTGAGAGAAAAGGACATCGCTCTTAAAATCGCAAAGCAGACAGCAGAATACCTCAAGGGACTTGGCTACGATGTTATCCTCACCCGAGACAGCGATAGACATGTATCCCTGCGTGAAAGGTGCGATATAGCAAACTACCACAACGCCGATATCTTCGTGTCTATACACCTGAACGGGGCTGATAATCCAAACGCACATGGTTTTGAAGTGTATCACTATCCCGACAGCACAGAGGGGAAAAGACTTGCAGAGGCTATAGCCAAGCAGATGCAACAACTCTCTAACCTTTACGGTGGGTATGACTGGCGAGGTGTAAAGACGGCTGAATTTTATGTTTTGAAACATACCAAGATGCCAGCTGTCTTGGTAGAAGCAGGCTTTATCACAAGCGATATGGACGCACGCTGGCTTATAGAGGACCATAATTATACCTATCCTGCCCTGTTTATCGCACAGGGCATAGACGACTATCTGAAAGGAGGGAAATAGTATGGATATTCTGTATACAGTTTTGCTTGGCCTATTCAAGGTGTTTATCGGCGTGCTGGCCGTATATATCTCTATGCTCTTCGCTGAATATCTTAAACATCTCAAGGACAAAATCGGCAAAGACAAATGGGAAGACCTAATGGAAATAGCCCGTGCTGTTGTGAAGGCCATGGAGCAGGTATACGGAGCAGGACAAGGCAAGAAGAAGAAAGAGCAGGCCATGAAGTTTCTTACCGAGCACCTACACCTTACACCCGAAGAGGCCGATAAACTAATAGAGGCGGCTGTATTTGAACTCAATCACCTGTGGGAGACGCTACCCAAGTAGGCCACTATCAAATGCCGAAATATCATATGGGGCGAGTTTCCTCGCCCCATATATTTCAAAAGTGTAAACAAAAGTTTACACTAATATTCAAAATAGGGCTTTACTTTTGCGGTTTGTGTGTTATAATAAAAGTGTAGAAAAAGAAAACGAAGGAGGCGGTAAAGATGGCAAGAAAAGAAGAACTACTCAAAAAACTCGCAGAGGACAGGGAGGCCGTAAGAGGCCTCATCAGAAACGGAGTATCCCTTGAGACAATAGAGAGTATGCTCGACCACGATACCGAGCATACCGCTTATGAGAGGTATCTTATATGGGAAGCAGCCTATGAGGAACTTCAGAGAAAGGAGGAGATGTAAGATGACCAAGAAGCAGTTAAAAGAACTCATTTTTACAATCGCAGAGTGGTATTGCAACGATGCCGAAGAGGGCTTCGTGTCAAAGAAGCCCGAGAGTGGGACAGAAGTTTATGATTACCTCTTCTCTCCATCTACAACAGACGGCAAGACCATTTTGCAGGCTGCTTGCCGTGAACTTGGCTATGATGTAGAGGAAGTATTGCCGTATATGGTCTCCATCGCGATGGAGACACAGCAAGCTATTGTTGATTACTTTAATGGCTTAAAAGAGATGTAAAAGGAGGGATAGAGATGAAGACAATCAAAACTATCATCAGAAAGAGCGAGCATGCGGGAAAGGTCTTTGCCCTGCCCGTGCAGGGCAACAGCAACGATGTGAAGTATGTGGCAGTATTTATGCCACATACAACTGGACGCATATATGACGATGCCTTTATAGCTTCCACATTTACACTCTCCCAGTCAGGCGACTGGGAGGATACCTTGTATGTGAAACCTTCAGCGTTTACATACTACTTCAAGAAGTTTGTTTCTTATCTTCCATTCGTGTATCTTTCTATCGGCATGGAAGATGGCAGGAAATACGTCTATCGTGTACCTACTTCTGTTATCAACGCAGAAGAGGGCGACGAGATAGAAATCGCTGAGCTCTCGTGGAAAGAGTTTCTTGCAGACCACGAGGCAACTTATCAATCCTTCGTGGCAAATGTAGAGAAGGCAGTAGAGGACGGCAAAGAGAACTCTCTCACCGTTCTCTTCTACACCGACCATATGAAACCTACAGATGCAGAATACATTTCAAAAAAGGCTTTACAAAAAGGAGATGATGTGTTATAATAAAGTAGAGAAAAAAAATAGAAGCAAGGGGGAGGGGCCAGAGACCCCGACCCCGAAAAACCACCTCGGGCTGCCTGGACCCGAAACTCCACGGCGAGACAGGAACGCGACCAAGCGGGACATCGGGACGGCCTCCGACCCAGAGGGTAGGGCTGGGAAGAGGTCAACCGATAGGAGAGAACGGAGCAAAGATGCTCCGTGGAAGAAGCTCCGAAAAATCCCGCTTGGGAGCCATAGAACGCTTCCACGCAGTCGGCCCGACTGCCTACCGATAAGGACGGGGTAGGTGGAAGGGCAAGGGCGGTGGTAGCACAGCACGGAAGGGATTCAGCACTGCGACCTACCCAAAGAACGCGAAAAAGAGGCTGGGACGGGGACGAACGGACGCCCCTATCGGGAGTGAATGCCCGATACCCGCCTGTATAGGAAAAAGACCTATACAGGCACGACATGAAAGAAAATAACAAGGAGGCGATAGGAAATGGAGATTCTATCGCTTATTGAAACAGCGATAGAAGTTGGAAACATAGCCCTTGCAAAGAAACTCACAAGGGCTGTGGAAATAGTGGAGAAGACAGAAGATAAAGAAGAGGTAGAAGATGGCTTCGGTTTCATCTATTACTTCACCTATACCATCAGAACCAAAGATGGTATGGTGAAGGTCAAGGTAGAAGCGAAGGATTACTACTATTACGGAATCCTTCGTAATGAGAAGAATATCTGGGAGGTGAAAGAATAGGAATATACCCCCAGAAAATAAACAGCCCTTTGGGAGACGGTCTCCCAAAGGGCTTTACATTTTTATGATAGGAGGCGGTGAAAATGGCAAGACTTACAATCATTACCAAAGGAGGATTCTGCAACGCAAGGTATCAGGATATCACTTATGCCCCGTTATCGGGCAAGTGGTATATTGCCTACTCTTCCGAGGGCAACACCTACAGCCCTTGGAAGGTAGAGAAGGGCTTCAACGAGATAGTGGAGTTCGTAAAAGAACTTACCGGAAGAGACAGAGGGCCAAAGAGTTGGCTCAAGAGAGCAAAGAAAGAAAATCTTTGCGTTAGTCTCTTCAACGAGTGCGAAGAGACAGCACCTTATGTAGAGACCGAGTTTCTTCCTTCCGAGGAAGATGCTTGGCACCCCCAAGACTTCAAAGAACTTGGCGAAGCACCATATCCCTTTGCTTCGCTTATCCTTGACGATAGTTGGAACGATGCAACAGGTATTGCACGCTCTATCAGAGAATACAGATACGAGCGTGAGACAGACACATGGAACTTTGCAGGTGGGTATGACGATAACACCAGATATACAGAAGTTAGGGACATCGGGGAAGGAAAGGTCATTGAAGCACTTCTAATAAGAGGTGTCAAGATGACCTACATCAAAGATATCATTAATGCTGTAAAAAATGGCAACAGCATCACACTTACATTGGGAAAGGACTATTAAGAAGTATAGGGGCGGGTAAACCGCCCCTATATCTACATATCACAACACAAGGAGGCGATGGATATGAAAATATACCGTGGAGAGACTAAAAGAGGTGGCTGGTGGTGGACGACAGACCTTGTCACCGCCAAGGCATACAACCATACATTCGTCTGGGAGGCCGAACTCCCAGACGAAGCAAAGGTGATAGAGCTAAATGGCTATGGTGTGTATCATTCAATTGTATGGCTTCGCAAACAGCGCGGTTGGTTGGGACTTAAAGACCTCCTTACCAAGGAAGGCGTCAAGGTAGCCATCGTTGCAACAGAGGAAAGATGGAACAATATTGACTACGACACAGCGAAAAAAGACGGCATAGACCTCTATCTCTACCCCACAGAAGGTGCTTTCTTTGTGCCTAACAACAAGTCATGGATGGTAGCAGATAGGCTGGTAGCCGAACATTACAGGAAACTCGGCTACGATGCTATCAAGTGGGACGACGATATTCAGATACTTAACAAGAATATCGTCAAGAATAAGAAGAGAATCATATAAAAAGGAGGTGATGCAAGATGGTGAAAAGCATAAAAGACAGTCTACTCAAAATGAAAAGTGAAGCACCTCGTCTTCGTGCCTATCCATACGATATAGAGATTACCAAACAGTATGCTTTTGCTATACACGAAGAGAAGGACGGCTATAGAAGTCAGTCTACTCACGGCTATATTGCTGCAGGTATCCCTGCAGGCACTTGGATAAGCGATGGGGCTATGAGATGGCTGGCAGGACAAGAGGTAATTAATGAGATAGACACAGCCGATGTTATTAAGGATACTGCAAGTATATATGGCTTCGTGCTGGTAGACGATGAGGCATATGCCTTCAGATGGACTAACAATGGCCTTGTAATACTCAATGATGTGCCGCTGATACACGCCCACATCGTGCTTGCGTCTATAGCAAAGAAATATTATGCCAAAAGTGATATAGAACTCTTTGGAGACCTTTACACAGAAAACGAACAAGGCGGGGACGAGTAATGCCCCGCCTATCTATTTTAAAGAAAGGAGGAGATGTAAGATGGTAAAAATTGACAACTATCACATTTACAATTATACATCACACCCGATTACATTCGGGCATCGTGAGGGGGATAAAATCATCAAAGACTTTGAACTTCCTCAAGACGGAGTTATCAATGTGGAGACCATAGATGAGACCGAACACGAAGGAATTATCAAGGTTTACAAAAGAAGATATCGTATACCCACTGAAGTAATGGATATCTTCTACGATACACAACTCAAGGCGTATAGAGATAATGCCATAGCGGTGATATATGTATCTTCAACCGTTATCAACGCTCTTCGGCTGGAAGGTTATAAACCACCGAAAGGTCTCATCATCGGTGGTGTGAAGAACATAGCACCAAGGGGACAGAAACCTGTCGCACAAGTATATGCAATCCTATCAATATAAGGAGGCGATGTATATGGCAAAGTATGGACTTGATGATGTGTATTACTTAGGCACTTTCACATTCCACGGGGTGAAAGTAGAAGTATATGCCAATCCCGAAGGTGCGGGACTTGGCGACTTCTACTTCATCAATGGCATCAATCATGTAGGTTATGGTGAACTTATAGATGGCCTACAGAATGCTGGTGTTAGTTTCAAGAACGCAACCTATGACGAACTTAGAAGCGCACTTAAGAAAGAAGTGTATAGCCATGTTATACCAGATAATCTGTAGGAAACTGAACGGGCGGGGATATCCCCGCCCTATACATAAAGCACCAAAGGAGGCGATGAAAAATGCATCTTATCGCACAGAATAATTATATCACAATAACCGAAGAAAATGGCAAGTATCACATTCAATACAATGGGGAAGATGTTATATGTGCTTCTCCGGTGGAAGTTATCCAAACACTTGCCAAATACTTAGAAGCATCGGAGACCGCTTGGGAAGAACAGGAAGCGGAACTTGAAGAAACAAGGCAGGAATTAGACGACTGCCAGCAAGAAAATATCCGTTTAAGAGAAGCGGTGGAAATCCTTCAAGGTGATGTGAAAGACTTGAAGGAACAACTATTCACATACAAATTCTATGGGAGGGGTGATGGTAGATGATACCTACCGCAAACAGGTGGAAAGACTTATTAACAGACCCTGTTTCGCTTGCCGAATCAAGTCATATTCCGGTGGAAAAAGCCGTGAAGATATGTGTCGGTGGGGCCAAAGCTGCCCTTTGTATCGGTGGAACATTTATGGCGAAGCCGGGGAAGCGTATCCACTATTTACCGGAAGAAGACACAACGATGTGGCATATCGTGGAAACAGACGGCCAAAGCGTGGCATACAAAAATGGCTTTCACATGTATATATGGGGAAAGTGGCACTTCAGACATTCCGCTTCTTATTGGAGCGATTCTGTGATATGGCACTTGCAATATGAAACGGTGAGAATGCGTGGTAGAAACTACATTCTTCAGCAAGAAATTATGCTATTCAACCGTGAAGACAATGTCCTGCTTGAATATGTGGCCTATGCATGGTATACCCGCAAGGGGAAGGTGCATAGAAAGAAAATTCGTAGTTACACCCGTAGGCTATCCTCAAAGCCGTTGAAAAGCCTGTTTAATACAGGCAAAGAATATCATCAAGCATTAGCGAAAGGAGGAATTAAAAAATGAAGGACATTCAAGTAGCAGGAACACCGGTAGACATCATCAGCGAGCAGGACCTAAACGAGGTAAAGGCCAAGTTTGTGGCGGTAGAGAAATTCAGGGCTACCGTCAGAGGACTTTTGCGACCAAATGCTGACTACGGCAACATCGCAGGCAACACGGTGCTATTCAAGTCAGGAGCGGAGAAAATCATCTGGATACTCGGTTTGAGGACCGAGTTTGAGATTATCAATGCCGTGGAGGACTTTGAGAATGGCTTCTTTGCCTACACGGTGAAATGCAAATTATATCGTGGCGATACAATCATCACCGAAGGCTTGGGCCATGCCAACACGAAAGAAAGAAACCGTATCAAGAAAGACCCATACACCGAAGCGAATGCCGTGTTGAAGATGGCAGAGAAGAGGGCGTTAGTAGATGCAGCCATTCATGCTGGTGTGTTATCAGATATCTTCACCCAAGACATTGAAGATATAGCCCCAACACATGTGAACAGCTCAAGCACGAAAGGTGAAAAGGTTATCAGTATGGCACAGGCCAAGCGTCTATATGCCCTTGCCGGTGGCGACGCCGAAATCATCAAGGAAGTTATTCAACGCTACGGCTATAATCACACCAAAGACATCACAAGGAAAGACTATGAAGCAATCGCTGAAGAAATAGCCGAACAAGCAGGTAAGAAGGAAGGTTAAGAAAAATGGGGGCAGTATATACTGCCCCCATTAAACTATGGGAAGGGGTGATACGATGGACTTCATCATGTCTATTATAGCAATAAACATCTTCACATTTCTATTCGCCCAAATGCTTTCAGTAGGGCAAGACTTCAGAAAGGGGTGATGTTATATGCTTACCGTGTATCTGCTGGCCGTATTGCTTCTTATCACGGTCATTATCGTGGCAGGTATAGACTATCAATTGAAGACCTACCGGTGGAAAGCAGGTAAGCGATATCGTAGGCATTATATACCGGTAGCAGGTGTGGACTATGTGTTATGGCTACCAGAAGAAAAAAGAAAAAGAAGGAAGTGATGCTTGATGACTTGGCATCAAATCTGGGAAGAAGCGACGGAAGGCGTCAATCGCACAAATGCTATCCGTCGTATGAAGGCCAAAGTAAAGGCATTGGACTGGGAATTTCTTATACTTGTCTTTGCCTACAACAAAGATAAAGAAAAGCGGTTGATACTTACTGCCAGATGGGAAGGCGATGCTTATCGCATATATGTATGGACTGCAGAAAAGAAGCAAATCAGCCGAATAGAAATAGACGCCGTAGATGTAAACAAACTACAACGATTAAACATGATGCTTAAGGCCTTGCAAGTATCCGTGGGCGACTACGAATATGAAATATATGCTTATCAAAGCATCTACAATCCTGTAAGGGATACGGCCATATGGAAGGAGGTGATACTATGAGAACGAAAAGAAAATATACCTACAGGACACAACCCATACCCGATGCAACACGAATACGAAAGTGGGTATACACAAGCGGGTTGACTATACGGGAGATAGAAGCTCAAAGTGGTGTAGCAAGGAGGACGCTATACCGAATGATGTTGGGACACCGTGTTAGGATACCTACTCTTAAAAAACTCGCGAAACTTATGGGAGTAGACTGGAGAAAACTCATCAAAAGGTGGTGAAAGGGGCGATGTAAATATGACACGGGAAGAACAACTTAACAAAAGCACCTTCTTGCAAGTGCCGACGGAAATTGCAAGAATAGACTTTACAGCAGGTATCATCTACGGACAACTACTATTCTTAGCACACGGTCAAGATGACTTAATCATCACTTATAGGGAGATAGCGGAATATTGGGGGAGGACTATTCAATGGGCCAGAAAACATATCCGCATACTTGAGAAAATAGGTGCTTTGCAGGTTGAATACCTTGCAGGAAAAGGACTTCATATCATCTTGACCCCTATGCAATCGTATACCCCTATACAATCACATACCCCTATACGAACACATACCCCTATACAAACGCATAGGACACCCCTATACGAACATATAGGACACCCCTATACAAACGCATATGACCCCCCTATACAATCATATAGGGGTCACCCTCCTCAAACGCAGTCTGGGACTGAGTTAGAAGACCCCTTAATAAATAAAGAATATAAGAATATAAATAAGAGTCTATATACAGACAGTAAGAAAATAGAAGATACGGAAGAAGACGAAGTGCAATTCTTCAATAAACCGATAAGTGACCCTGTTGTAGAGGTGCTAAAAGCATATAACGAAGAATTTGCGAAACCGCTCGGCCGTCGTCAGGTATCACTGCGGGCCAGCCCGTCGCGAAGGCAGCGGATAAAACACCTACTGAAAACATATACTGTTGAGGACTTCCGCAAGGTGTTTCAGATAGCCCGTGAAAATCCATTCCTTCGTGGTGAAAAGAAAAAATGGCACTTCACTTTAACATGGCTACTGCGTGATGACGAGCATATGGACAAGATACTGGAAGGGTATTACGACGATAAACAAAAACCGCAGAAAAAACCTATACATAATTACGATGATACCAGTGACTTAGCCGAACAGGATATGGATTATTTACTATCTCTTGGTGAAGAGATAGACGAAAGCATAAAAAGAATAGGAGAAAATATTGAGTAATGGAGGCGAAAGGTTATGGATAAAAATGCTGTCGGTTTTTTAGCGGCCATATTCTTATGGCGTGGGTATTTAAGAAGCGACCAGTTAGATGTGTTGATAGACGGTGCTTATTTGCTTGCTGAAGCGATAGGCACGGGACACGAAGAACTTGCCGAAGCGATAAGGATAGCGAATAAATATCGCTATGCCTTGCACCAACATGCTACATGGAAAAACCTTACAAGGCGAGAAGTATTTCAGGAAGCGGTGAAGATGGTGGAAGATGAGTTAGGTATAACAATACGCATGCCAAAGGGGGGAGACAGATGGAAAGCCTAGGCGATGCACTTAAACGCTTTCTTCGCGTGGAACGGGTATCCGATGAACCTGTATCCCAATGCCCATATTGTGGTAAAGACCTTTACCTGATGCAACTACATAAACGCACCGAAGAAGGCGAATGGATACCTATAGGCCCACCGTATGTGGAGGAATGCGACTGCGAAGAAGCACAACGGGAAAGGCAAGCACAACGACGGAAAGAAATACTACAAGCTATCAGCAAACAGAAACAAGCGAAGATACAACACCTGTTGAAGAAAAGCGGTATCGGAGAACGCTTTATTCATCGCACCTTTGCCAACTGGGATAGGAATTATAACCCCAAGGCGTATAATGCAGCACTTACCTATGCAAAGCAATGGTGGGAAAACATGAAACATGGTAAGGGCTTATATATCTACGGACCATACGGCACAGGAAAAACACACTTGGCTGGTGCTATCATGCAATATATCATACAGAATTACGAAACACCTGCCTTATTCGGCACTTTATCCCGTTTACTCCAACCACTTAAAGATGCTATCGGTGCAGGCAATACCTATCGTTTGGAAAAGGAAAGGGAACTGCTATATACGGTGGACCTACTCGTGATAGATGACTTAGGCAAAGAAAGGCCCACCGACTTCGTGGTAGAAGAACTATTTAACCTTATCAATATGCGATACGAAAAGATAAAACCAACTATTATCACAAGCAACTACACAATGCAGGAACTGGAACAGAAATATAACGCTTGGAGTAAAGACTATGGCGAAAAAGATGTGGGAAGTGCTATTATCAGTAGGCTTAGGGAGATGTGCTATTTCATCAAACTTGAAGGTGAAGATTACCGGGAAAGGAGGCGGTGAGTGATGATAGACCTCCGGGAAGCCACGAAGATAGTAGACAGACATATAGAACTGCTATCAACGGCTGATAGTGTGCTACTTACTGAAAAAGGAATATTAGTGAATTATGACGATATTATTATCCCCCATGATAAAACTCCATATGGATACAGCGTGCAAATAGATGTGCTACTGGAAATCACAGAGGACGATGAGAAAAGATGTTATGTAATGCTGAAAGATGAAGCAGGGTATATGCCATTTGAAAACGGCATTGTTTACGGGAAAGATTACTACGGAAATAAGTTTATTATTGACCTGAAAAGGCGTGAAGGATATTACCTGCTGGGAGGTGAAATAAGATGACTGAAGCCGAGAAGAAGATGCTTATAGAGGATATTGTTAAAATTATTGCGGATTTTGACCGTATGTGGTATCAACGCTCGGCATGGGAAGGCAATGTGGAAATGTATATTAGGCATGACCCTTTCTATAACGATGTTATCGTGCCGATAGACCGTGTTATGTATGTGTTTGATACATATTATGCTGGTTATGGCCTCTGGGGATTATGGAAAGAGGCCGTTTATGTGTGGGAGAAAAGACGCTACAAATTACTGAAAGGGGAGACGGTGCATGGCAAATAGGGGTAGAAGTCAAAGGCGAAGAGGCAGACGAGCAGAATACAAGGTGCGAGACCTCTTCAGGTCGCTGGGCTGGAAAGCAGAAAGAGTGCCTATAAGCGGGGCGGGGAGTATCAAGGGCGATGTAATAGCTCACAAGGGCAGTTTGAAGGTTGTTGTAGAGGTGAAGAGAGTAAAATATTTACCCCGTCTTATCTGGTATGATGCGAACAAGTGGAAACAGGGCGGAAGCGACCTTGTGAAGACACAGGACGGGTATTAT
>Ga0256838_1001143_pt1 | contig 13268 bp, 11 predicted proteins | sample 4571419metaG_FD_185978 | JGI IMG/M metagenome (GOLD analysis project Ga0256838, IMG submission 185978) | Hydrothermal vent microbial communities from Guaymas Basin, Mexico - 4571-419 | ecosystem: Environmental > Aquatic > Marine > Hydrothermal vents | place: Mexico: Guaymas Basin | collected...
ACCTCGGGCTCCGGAGGCCCGCGCTCTACCAGGCTGAGCTACGGCCCCTCGGCTACTACTATTTACGCTCAGCATAATTATTAAAGTTTTATACACGGGTTAGACGCTCGACTTAAAAAAATCTTTATATGAGCGATAGCATATAAGCCGTGAAGGGCGTCTCCGCTATATTCTTGATTATTATTATATCTTTGTCTCTAGTAACCCCTCAAGCTTCCGCCCATGAGATCGCCTTAGGATATAAGCCGCCGAAGGTCATATCCTTCAGCTTAGAGACCATGCGCGATGGTATCTCGTTCACCTTAGCCCTAGACGCCTCCGCCCAAGTGATACTAGAGATCTACACGACCAGCGGAGTACTCGTAGGTAAGGACGTCGCCCACGCCTACCCCGGATCGGCTGTGAAGGTATCCGCTAAGGCCTCGGACGGTGACGGTGATCACATAGTATTCCTTCGGATTAAGACCGAGGATGGCGCGTTCTTGCGCATGCGCGCTTTAATAGATCTCCCCGGAATCTTCGATCCTCCCGACTTCCCCCCGTTAGTAGACATAAGGCATTTCGACGTCAGCCTTTCCGGCGATCACGTATACTTCTTAGCCCTACCGCTCACGGACATCGTCTCTCCGTATCCCGACTTCCCCGCTTACTATATCGTGAAGTACGACGGAAGCGTCATAGATAGCGGGTCCCTCAGCGGATACTCGAGCTTCATACCCTCCCATAAGGTTCCCGCGGAGCCCGGCCGGCACGAATACTTCGTGAGGGTGGAGGATTCCGATAGCAATCATTACCGGGTAGAGTACATCTATCGCTTCTACATCGACGCCCCTCCCGAACTCACCGTCGACTACTCCGTGGAGTCCCACGGAGACAACGTTTCCATAGTCCTTCACGTCCTAGTACAAGACGATGAAAACGACATCACCGTGCGCGTGTTCCTAAACGGGACCCAGGTATACGTGGGTACCGCGAGGCCCGGGATCACCACCACGATTACGTTATACGTTGTTCCTGGTGTGTACAAGGTGCTCGTTATAGCTATAGATCCGTTCGGACTCAACGCGACGGAAAGCTTTATCGTGGAAGCGACCGGCGGACAAGAGCCTCAACACGGAGAAGACTCTTCCGGGTCCTCATCCTCGTCCTTGTCCGACACGCTATCATCCCTCGAGTCCATAGTTTCTATGCTCGTAGTACTCGTGTTCTTAGCTATAGTGTATAAGATGTTCTTCAACGAGGAGTGATTTTTTATTTAGGAACTTATATTTTTGGGTCCCTATATTCATCCAAATGGCTCCGACGGAAGAGATACGGAACATAGTACGCGGGGAAGACCGCGCGGAAAAACAACACGCGAAAGGAAAACTCACCGCCCGGGAACGTCTAGAGCTACTTCTTGACGACATAAGCGAGTTCCAGCCCATAGAATTAGGGGTTGTTTCCCCGATGTATAAGCAGATATACGGGGACGGTGTGATCGCCGGTATAGGTAGGATACATGGGCGCACAACGTTCGTGTTCTCTCAAGACTTCACGGTAATCGGGGGAAGCTTCGGTATAAAGCACGCTGAGAAAATAGCTAGACTCATCCGCATGGCCATATCGGCCGGGGCTCCGGTTGTGGGTATATTCGATTCTGGAGGGGCTCGTATACAGGAGGGTGCGGCTTCGTTGCACTCTTTGGGACTCATCTTTCGCGAGAACGTTAGGGCTTCCGGATACATACCTCAAATCGCCGTGATGGCGGGACCGTGCGCTGGGGGAGCTTCTTACTCTCCCGCTCTTATGGACTTCATCATCACCACCGAGAAGGCCTTCATGTATCTTACGGGGCCTCAAGTAGTAAAGACCGTATTAGGCTTAGATATCACGCACGAGGAGTTGGGCGGAGGCGTGGTTCACTATACGAAATCGGGGGTCGCTCACTTCTTAACGGAAAGCGACGAGGACGCGATAAGCCTCACTAGGCACCTCCTTACGTACTTGCCTCAAAACTCATTAGAGAGACCCCCTAAGAAGAGCACGAACGATCCTATAGAACGTACGTTGAACGCTCCCGCCATTATACCTGAGGACCCTATGAAGGCGTACGACGTAAGGGATCTTATAGAGGATATATTCGATCGCGGCTCGTTCTTAGAGGTCCGGGGCGGTCGGGCCCAGAACGTAGTAGTTGGCTTCGCGAGGCTAGGGGGAGAAGTCGTAGGGATAGTCGCTAACAATCCGATGCACTTAGGAGGTGTAATAGACATCGACGCTTCCGACAAGATCTCTCGCTTCGTGAGGACGTGCGACGCTTATAATATACCTATAATCACGTTCGTAGACGCTCCTGGATTCATGCCCGGTCCCGATCAAGAGCACGGTGGAATCATAAGACACGGGGCTAAAGTGATATACGCGTACTCGGAGGCCTCGGTTCCTAAGATCACCGTGATCGTGCGCAAGGCTTATGGGGGAGCGTATATCGCTATGGGCTCCAAGAGCATGGGGGGTGACTTACTATATGCGTTACCAAAAGCCGAGATAGCGGTACTAGGGCCGGAGGCTGCCGTAAGGATCATACATCGTCGCGATCTACAGGCCGCGGAGGACCCGGAAAAATTACTTAAGGAGCTCGTAGAAGAGTACCGTAAGACGTACCTTAGTCCGGAGTTCGCGCTCAAGATGGGAATCATAGACGAAATCGTGGACCCTAAAGACCTTAGAAAGAAGCTCTATAACGCGGTTCAGTTCCTCATAGAGAAGGCCTTAGAGCCTGAGATGCGCGTACCTAAAAAGCACGGTGTATTCCCCGTCTAACGGTCTTTTTCTAATGTTCTCTTAGCCTTCTCGAAGAACTTCGCGGAGAGGTCGGGTCTCCCTAATTGTATCATTGCCTTCGATATTCCCAGATACGCTCTAGCCTTGAGCTTCTTATCCTTACCCGCCTTCTCGAGTACCTCCTTAAATATCTCTAAGGACTCGCGGGCCTCCCCCTCCTTCAGCAGCGCCTCTCCTTCATAGAGACGCACGTATAGCTTCGGTTTTCCTTCGGGGATACGTTCATCCACTTTAGCTAGTACCTTCAATAGGAACTTCGGATCTACGGATAACATCTCGTCGAGCATGGGTCCGATCGTATCGAGTACATCCTTCATCTCCTGATTAGCTTTACTCTCGTCCCTCGGTAGGTACTTAGGAATAAGGGAGAACGCCCTCATAGCCTCCTTCACGAGCTTCAACTCTACAGCGGCCCTTAGGATTAGCTTTAACGATAAGAGCGTTACGTTCCTCGCCCTATCTTCGACCGAAGCGCGTTTATGCGCGTACTTATACGCTTTGATACCATTCTTCAGAGCCTCATAAGGCCTCCTTAGGTTCATTAGGAACTCCCCGCGTATCCTATAGATCTCGGCTAATAAGACGCGGTCCTCGACGTTCGAGAACTCCTTCTTCGCCTCATCTAATACCCTCAGCGCCTCTTCCCCCCTTCTTAGATACATGTAAGAGAGTGCCTTCCGAAAGTACGCTTCGATCTTAGCGTAAGGGTCCTTAAGTAGCATTAAAGCCCTCTCAGCGGCCCTTATAGCCCCATTATGATCCATAATCTCCTCAAGAAGTCTAGCCTTCAACAGGTACATGCGCCCTAGCTCTTCGTTTTCGTAGGGCATCTCTTCGATAGCTTCTTCTACATCCTTCAGGGCTTTTTTATGGTACCCCAGAGAGTACTCAGACCTAGCCTTAAAGAACAACGCGCGAGCGCGCCGTAGACGCGCCTCTTTATCTATCCCTTTGAGCATCTTTAGCGCCTCCTCAAGGAGCTCCAAGGATTCTTTAGGATCCTTTTTACGGGCCTCATCTATAATCAAAATAGCCTCTATAAGGGGATCAGAATAACCTAAGCTCCTCAACTTAAGAGCGTACTCGACGTCCTCCTCGTAGCTCACAAAAGCGTTTTTGAACGGATCAAAATAAAAACATCACTTGTTCTTAGCCTTTACGTCTAGAACGATTCCTACGGCTACGGTCTTACCCATGTCGCGTATGGCGAAGCGTCCTAGAGGTCTAATGTCCTGGAAGCGCTCCACGACGATCTCCTTTAGAGGCCTTAGCCTCACGATCGCGGCATCTCCCTGCTTAATCATGGCCGGGTGGTCCTCGAGCTTCTTACCGGTACGAGGATCGAGCTTCTGTATGATCTCCTCGAACCTCACGGGAGCGTGGGCGGTAGCTACGTGTATCACGGGCGTGTATCCGGCGGAAATCGCGGTGGGGTGCCGTAGTACGATCACTCTAGCGGTGAACTCCTCAGCTATCGTAGGCTCATCGGGGCCGGGGTGACCCACTACGTCTCCGCGACCTATGCGCTTGCGATCCACTCCCTTCACGTTGAATCCTATGTTATCTCCGGGCCTAGCCTCCTCTAGAGGCTTGTGGTGCATCTCTATGCTCTTCACCTCACCCTTCTCACGAGGCGGGTTGATGATCACGGTGTCTCCCACGCGTAGTATTCCGGTCTCCACCTTACCTACGGGCACTACTCCGACTCCGCGGATGTTGTATACGTTCTGTATCGGAATCCTTAGAGGCTTCTTAGCGAGCTCCTCGATGCTCGGAGGCTTTAGCATGTTTAGGGCCTCATATAGGGTCGGTCCCTTGTACCGAGGCATGTTGGGGCTCTTCTCAACTAGGTTGTCTCCCTTAAGTCCGGATACGGGTATAACCGCGATGATTCCCTTTCCTAGGTCTAGACCGAGGGTGCGGGCGAAGCGTAGGACCTCCTCCTTAATCTCCTCGTAGCGCTTCTGGTCGTAGTTCACAGTGTCCATCTTATTAATTAGTATGATGAACTGGTTGATACCTAGCGTACGAGCTAGTATGAAGTGCTCGCGGGTCTGGCCTTCGGGACCCCGTCCGGCCTCGAACTCTCCGGGCTTCGCGGAGATCACGAGTATAGCGGCGTCGGCCTCGGAGGTTCCGGTAATCATGTTCTTAATGAAGTTCCTATGCCCGGGAGCGTCGATGATCGTGAAGTGGTACTTGTCGGTCTCGAACTCGTAGATTCCGGGGGTAATCGTTAGACCACGCTCACGCTCCTCCTTTAGTCTGTCGAGGACGAAGGCGAAGATGAAGTCCTCGCGACCTAGCTGCTTCGCCTCCTCCTCGAGCTTGCGAAGCGTACGCTCGTCTACGGAACCTACCTTATATAGGAAATGCCCCGTCGTAGTACTCTTACCATGGTCGACGTGACCTATGATTACTAGGTTAATGTGGGGCTTCTGCTTCTTGGACATTCACTGAGGTTTTCCACAGGCTTAATTACTTTTAGTTCTGATCCGTTTTTACGCTCAAGAGAAGCTTTTCTAGTTCATTTACACAACCTATTCGACGATCGATCATTCTCTTTTAGATACCCCTATGTTAACATCTCATGCTCGGATTCTACACGTTACGGAGGTTTCTTAAAGAGATCTACGCTCGGGAAGATAAATACGGGAAGCTAAACATCCCGAACGCGAAATCCGTGGACCCTAAGTTTAAGAGTCACGTGATGGAAAAGCTAAACCTCGACGATGAGGATTTTAAGGGCTTAGTAGGGGCCTTATTCTATTTCGATCTCGTCTCAAAAGGCCGCGTTAGAAGGTTCGACGAGCCTAGACAGCTGCGGGATCGGATCGTTAACCATAGAGAATTTAGGGAGACCGTCGAGAGCCTCTCAAAAGCCGGGTTCTACTTCTATAGGATACGTTCGTACGACGTCCCTAATTCGTTATCCTTCACGGGACACGTCATGAGAGAGCTAGCGAGAAAGGTCGTGAAGAAGCCTAGGAACGTGATCGTAACGCAGGCTTTGGCGAACGTCGTGATCGGGATCGCCTCCTCTTTCGTCCCGTTCGTTCTCATACCCGCTCAGAGTCCTCCTATGAAGGGATTCCCTATGGAAATATACTCGCTCATCGTGAGCCTAGAGGAATTAGGCGGAATCGCGACCGTTCAGGAGTTATACGATAGAGCCGTCGCGGCCGATCGTATCGGGAACCCCGACGAGTTCTTCTATGGCGTGAGCCTGGGCGTCGTGATACAAGAAATATTTAGGCTCACCCCCTCTAAGAAGTCTAGGCACGCACTCGTAGCTATGGCGCGGCGCATACGGGCCGGAGAAGATTATGAGGACACTACACCCCAGCGCGTATATGAGTTCGTAAATCGGATAAAGGGAAACAACCTCTTGGGACCGTTTAAGGCCTTAGAGTTTAACGAAAAGATCATCGATAAGGAAATCTTAGAGATCATAGACGAGAGCATCGCGAGGGACGCTGAGGAGTTCCTGAGCGCGTACGGAGACGTGAGGATAGAGTTCGCGCAGATGGATAATATAAAGAAATCGTTCACTGTAAGGCGATGAAAATTTCTATCACGGGTCCTCCTGGGTCCGGAAAGACGACGCTACTCAAGCGGATCGTGAATCGTTTAGGAGGATTCTTCGGATTTTATACCGAAGAGGTTCGCGTCGGCGGTAGAAGAAGGGGGTTCAAGGTGGTCCCGTTACCCGAAGGAGAGCCTTTTCTTTTGGCGTCCGTAGATCCGAGCGAACTTAGGAGGCCTAGTTATAGGATAGGAAAGTACATCGTCGACAAGCGGGCTCTAGACGAGATCGTATCGATATTAAAAGAATCGCTTAACGAGGATCGCGTGGCCATCGATGAGGTAGGGAAGATGGAGCTCTTACATCCGGAGTTTCGGCCTCTAATAACAGGGGTACTCGACGCGGATAAAACGGTCGTACTCACGTTCGGAAAGAACATAGATAAGTTCTATAAGCGTTACATCGAGCTAAAGACGCACGTAGTAGAGCTAAATAAACGCGGTGATGCCGAAAAACGGCTACCTATTATTCTTGAGCGGCTGCGTCGACCTTTTTATCCTCTTTTATGAGGAACGTCCCAAGTATCGCCGTGATGATGAAGAGACCTACGAAAGCCGCGAATCCGTAGTATCCGGGATATCCTAAGGATTCGGCTAACTGCATCATAGCGCCTCCGGCCATGATTCCGGTCATGTTTCCTAAGGCTATAGCGAAGTGATAAGCGGCCATAGAGGTTCCGAACATGCCTCCCGCGGTATCCCCTAGCTTAGCTAGAATCGCGGGTATGAGCGCTCCTATGAGGAAGAACCCGGGCGAGATGTAGAGAACGAACTTTAGCGTCTCATGTATAGGATCTACGCCCATTTTCCGAACTACGTACGCGAGAACTCCTAGCGTAGGGAACCCTAAGGCCCCTATGACCATCACGGGCTTCCTACCTATTTTATCCGATACGCGTCCCCGTATGGGAGCGGGTAAAGCTATGGAGGCCGCGATCAAGGCAGACACGCTTCCTCCTTCGAACCCGCTCACCCCTAGATAGTGGCGAATCACGTACGGCCCCCGCCCCTCTACGGAACCTAGAACTATAGCATAGCTGATCCGAGTAACGGCTAGGTCGCGACGCTCCTCAGCGAAGAACGCGCGAATTGATCCTAGTAGCATATCTAAAGCGTTTCTAGCTACAGGCTTATTCGGAGAGGGACCGATCTCTTCTATGAGATGAGATATGATCCGGCCTAATAAGAGGAACGAAGATAAGACCGGATATACCTTCCGGGCCAGATGCGGGTTCTTATCCGCTCCGAAGAGCGTCCACAAGCTCCCGCCTATGAACAGGCCCGCGATTTGCCCCAGGTTTAGGGACATATCGTAACCGCCCATGTGCATTCCGCGGTATCTTTCGTCCACCCTAGCTAAGTAAGCTAACGTAGGGGTCACCTTCATGGCCGCTGCCGTACCGTGGATGAGGTGAGCGATCGATAAGTATATGACTATGTACTTTTTCGTCTCGATTAAGGCTGTACCCGAATATAGAGCTAAGGCTAAGGACCCTAGAAGCATGCTCCTCCTTATCCGCGTTACCGGACCAGTAATGTCCGAATAATATCCGAAAACGCCCGCAAGAAGCATCTCCGCTAAGAAATACGTGATCTGAACGAAGCCTATTTCGGAATAAGAGAACCCGACGTCGCGCATATAGAAGGTAAGCGTTATGATCACGGCCCCGAAGCCGAGGCGGAGGAGAAACGTTAATATGTATAGTAATAGAACGTCCCTCGTTACGTTCTTTAATTCGCGCATAACATCTGCTCCTTTAGACTCTAATATTTCGAACTGATTTGATTCTTCGATCGGGGAGGTTTAATAACGTTCTCATTTTCTTATCTCGACTCGGATTAAGCATCCGAATATATTCTTGTTTATATCATAGAAGTGATGTATAAGCGCGCGATATTAGGTATAGTAAAAGAGCCTCACGATCATGTACGGTATAAGGTACGCTTACTAGAGCTGAGGCGCTTAGCGGAAGCGATAGGGATAAACGTTGTGGGCGAAGTGATACAATCGGCAAGGAAATCATCTAGCGCTCGGCTCTTCGGTCGCGGGAAGGTGGAGGAGATTAAGCAGATAGTAGAGGAGCGCGACGCCGATGTGTTCATAGTTTATAACTCTATGAAACCCAACCAGAAGCTCAACCTCACGAACTATCTTAATATCGACGTTATAGATCGCTACGAACTTACCCTTTTAATCTTCGAACAGGAGGCTCACGATCCTATCGCGAAGCTGCAGATAGAATACGCTAAGCTCCGCCTTATGGTCCCCTTAGTGAAGGCTATGGTCGCTATGCGCTATAGAGGACATAGGCCCGGGTTCCTAGCCGGAGGAGAATACGGATATCGTAGGATGCTATCGCTCATACGTCGTCGCATGGCGAAACTAGAAAAGGAGATAAAAGCGAGGCTCAAGCGGAAGGAAGAACGGATCAAGAAAATCAAGAGACGCTTTCCGATAGTATGTATCACGGGATATTATAACGCGGGAAAGACGACGCTATTTAACGCTCTTACGGGGGCCGCGCGTGAGGTGAGCGATAGGCCTTTCACGACCCTCTCCCCGAAGTATAAGCCGTTGGAGCGGAAGGGTAATAGGATCATGTTCGTCGACACTATAGGGTTCGTATTAGACGTCGATCCCCGTTTCATAGGAAGCTTTCAGCTCAACCTTCTAGATATGAAGTATGCGGATCTCGTGTTGTTCTTAGTAAGCGCGGACGATTTGCCGTTCGTCGTGACCACGAAGATCAATCAGGGGTTAGAGTTCGTACCAAACGAGAACGTGCTCGTGGTGTTAAACAAAATAGATTTACTCGAAGACATGACGCCAGAGGAGTTCATGAGAGAGGTGGGATACGAAGGGGAGCGGATAGCGATTTCGGCTAAAGAGAAGATAAACCTCGATAAGCTACTCGATAAAATCACGGAGATGATCAAGCGTCGAAGATCATCGTTTTAAATATCATGATCACATACGACCATAGGGGCCGTAGCTCAGCCTGGATAGAGCGCGGGACTTCTAATCCCGTGGTCCCGGGTTCAAATCCCGGCGGCCCCGCTCACTTAATCGTACCGACGACGGGTACCTCCGTTAGGCATCCGGTCACGTAGAATTCCCCTTCTCCGATGCCGTGTAAGGCGTTCATCCGGATGTACTGCTTATGAGTCTCTAGGGTTATGGGTCCGAATATTATAAGAGACGAGGTGAGCTTAAGGACGGACGTTAGATATCCGTGTTCGCTGTACCCTAGAAGTATCCGAGCGGTCTTGGGGTTACTCATATAAGGTACTATGGGGGTGGGACCGAGCACGAGGCCTGCGGCTTGCTTTTTATAATCTTCTACGATTACCACTCCTTTATCTATCTCGTTTAGCACCCTAGCTAGGTTCTTAAGGTTATCTACTTTCCGTTTTCCGGACTCCGGAGTCGTATTATTAGGTAGCGTATCCCGGTCCTCCATGCCCCGACCTAGATAGAATATAGGCATCCTATCCTCGAAGTGTTTGACGATCTTATCTAATACTTTGAGTTTCTCTTCCTCACTCCCTAATATCGCGAGGTTCCTGTGAAAGATGCACTTCTCGCTTATTTTAATGGGAACGTTTTCCCCTCTTACCTTCCCTATCTCTATCTCCCCCGATGCTACCAGGGATTCTAATATGTGCTTAGGGGGCTTCACGATCTTACTTCCCGGAATCACCACGTGAACCGGGTATTTTTCGTTCTTGTATATGAACGTGTGTACATAGATAGAAGCTATGTACGCTACGTCCTCCAAGTCCGCTATATCGAGCACGTCGACGTCCTCAAACAAGTTCATGGTGTCCCCGCGAGAGAGCGAATAGGGGGCCTTTGAGTTCCTATCTAATAGCGGTCTCCTTACCTCTATGCTGAGGACGTTCCCGAGTATGTACATTTGCTCTTCGTCGAGGATTATCGGAATCGCGATAAGATCTCCCACGGATACCTCCCCAACCATATCCTCGAGCAAAGCGGCCTGAATTATAGGGGGCCTAGCGGGACTAAGCACGTATCCTAAAGTTATGAACTCCGCCATAGTATGAGTAATGGGGATCTATTTATTGTAAGACGAGCGCGATAAAAATAGGTCATTCTCTCTTAAGTAGCCCTGAGTATCTCAGAGATACGATGTATAGTAGGGACCCTAACCGCGCTATGAATATCATGTAAATCTCGGGCTGGGAGGTCTCGACGGATACCGAGATCGACTCGTACACGGAAGCCTTGAAGATTATCTGCGCGAGGTACCGGGTAGCGTAGGCGAGTGTTATCGCTAACGCTATGCTAAGTATCGAGCCCACCATCGCGGCCACCGCTACGCGCCCTATCTTAGCGATTTCTGACCCTAAAGTGAGGCGCGACCGGAAGTTCCTATCCTTCTTCTTCATCTCCTCAACGTACGCCTTAAGCCTCGTTACGGGTACGTGAGTATATCCGTTTAGGACGTTCTTGATCCTCTTTAAGCGCATCGCGTACGGTTCGAGCATGTTTACCGAATAATAATACGTGTGGATCGAGCTGATGAGGGCGAGTAATACTAGAACTAAGAACACCGTGGGTATAGGAACTTCGTGTCCCGTAAGGATTCCCACTAAGAGCGCGACGATGCTCAGAGAGAGTCCCGCGTAAGCGTGGGATAACTCCGCATCATATAAGTACCGGAAAGCATAAACGGCCGCTAAGAACAGGGTTATCGTCCGTATCGTGGGCATGAGCGCGTTGATGATGACCTCCTTCGTTATCTCCGTATAATGGATCCCCCATACCTCTTCCACGTAACCTATCGCCACGTTTAGTGAGGCTCCGTAAGAGAGAACGAGCAAGTAAGCTAGAGCTAAGGCGAGTAGCGACTCTAGTATCATCTTGAAGTTCGTAGCGCCGCTCGATAGCGCGTCGACGCTCCGCGTAAACAAGACTATAGAAAACCGAGAGATCGACCGTATAGCGTACCGTATGAGGAACCTTAGTCTCATATTCTCAACCTCTTTAACGCGGCCGAACGCTTTAGGGCCACTAGCGCTTTGACGAACTCCTTCATGAAGTCCTTCGGACCTACGGTGATCACCGGGACACCCAGTTCGCGTATCCTACGTTCGGCCTCAATGCGGTTCAGCCTATATTTATAAGAATACGACTCTGCTAGGTATTTCCCTAGTTCCCCTAAGTCTTCGTACGGCTCGAAGTACGGGGTGAACGGAGCGATCACTATCACATGGGTGCGCCTCGCTAAGAGACGCTTGATTCCTTGTATCGTATTGTGTATGTTCCCCTCGAGGTCCGAGATTATGAACACTCCATCGAAACGCCTATCTAAAGCGAACAGACGCCTCACCATATTATCGAGATTCGGAACGCCTCTAGGCTGCAACAGCGCGAGGTCTTCGAGCACTTTCATCTTGATCCTATGAGGGGCCTTAGCCTTATACAAGAACACGGGTCTCTCCTGATACGCCCCGATCCCTACGAAGTCCTTAGACTTCTCAGCGATGCGCATTAATACCATCGCGGCGCGTATCGCGTAATCGAGCTTCGTATTACGTTCCTCCCCTATTCCCATCGTAAACGAAGAGTCTATGAGAAGGTATATGCGCATGTCACGCTCCGTCGTGAACTCCTTCACCATAAGCTCATTATATCTAGCGTATGCCTTCCGATCTATGAAGCGCGGATCGTCACCGGGATAGAACTTCCTCAGACCTACGAAGTCCATTCCCGTTCCGATCGCGAGCGACTGGTGTACTCCAGATAAGAACCCGCTTTTACTCCTCCGTAGCGAAAGCTCTATCTTGGCCACGTCCTCATATGGGGGATATACGAGTACTTCTACGTATGATTCTACGGTACGCTTCACCGAGAACAGGGCCGCGCGGTCGCGTATGATGATGTCTGTTGGGCCTATCTTATACTTACCTCTTACGGGAGCGTAGAGTACGTAACTAAACTCTACGGATCCATGAGGAGGAATCGCTAACACCGCATAATTATCGCCCAGAGCGAGATCCATAGAGTCCGGAATCGCATCATACACCTCGGCAACGGGTATCGGAGAACGCGATTTATTGATAATGCGCACCGTTACGGTGACGAAGTTTCCAGCGAATACGCGGTCGCGATCTACGGTCTTCTGAACGATTAAAGAAGCCTTCGCAGCACGCGTAAATAGGAGCATGGACACGAACGTCTCGATGATCAATGCGGCCCCTACGATCGCGAACGCGAGAGCGGTTGAGAACAGGGACTCGGAGAATAAGCCGGGCAATAAGGTCTTTATTAAATCATAGGCTTGAAGCCTCGCGAAGAGCGTAGAATAAGCGGCTAGATTATACACGACGACCGACAACGTCATCAAGACGATCCCAAAAATGATGTGTATCTTACCCCTACGCGTAATCATATATCATCACGGCACGGGTATCTGTTGTAGTACTTGATCCACGATGGACATCCCCGTTATACCCTCCAGTTCAGCCTCCGGCTTGAGTATTAACCTATGATGGACCGCCCGCCTAGCCGCCTCTATAACGTCGTCTGGGATCACGTACGGTCTTCCTGACATAGCCGCGAAGGCTTTAGAGAGACCGAGCAAGGCTATTGAACCTCTTGGAGAGGGTCCTCCGCGTACATAGGGGTGTCTTCTACACGTTACTATAATGTCGCGTATGTAACGCATGATCGCGTCGCTCACGTACACGTCCTTCCGCACGATCCTCCTGAGCCTCATGATCGTTTCACCATCTAGGATCCTGCTCGTGGGAGTAGGTCTTATGTCTTCGTTCTTTAGACGTATGATCTTCAACTCATCGTCGGGAGATGGGTAAGAGAGTTCTATCTTCAC
>Ga0256838_1001144_pt1 | contig 13268 bp, 16 predicted proteins | sample 4571419metaG_FD_185978 | JGI IMG/M metagenome (GOLD analysis project Ga0256838, IMG submission 185978) | Hydrothermal vent microbial communities from Guaymas Basin, Mexico - 4571-419 | ecosystem: Environmental > Aquatic > Marine > Hydrothermal vents | place: Mexico: Guaymas Basin | collected...
TGGCACAACGTCAAACCCAGGAGTTTTCCAGTGAAGGTCAAAGTCGTTCTATATGGTTTCCTCGCCGGTTGGCTCATAGGGCTTGGTCTTTATGGGTGGGGAGGTTGGCTCCCACCGATACCTTGAAGAGGTGATGGTGAATGAGAGGTAATATCATGAGGGTTGTTGTGAAAATGGTGAACAATGGTATCGACCCGACGAGTTACATTATCTCATTTTTCAGGGAGTTCGCTGATTACTCAATGGATGAGCGTGCGCTTGAAAGGGCGCTCAACAATGCCCTCGAGATACCAAAGTTCGTGAAGGAGAATGAGATCAAACCCGGGCCAATAGAAAAGTACGATTGGTATGGCGGTGCGAGGTACGTAATGTTCGATGGTCTCTTCCCTGATGGTAGGAGACTCATTGTGGAAAATAGTGATGACTATGACGTAAAAAGGACACTTGCAAAGAAGGGCGATGTCGTCATAAGGGTTGAACCCGATTTTTCGATCAGGATTATTGAGGTGATTGAAGATGAAGTTTGATTATAACAAGAAAATGGACATATTCATTGTTGAGTATAATGGAACAAAATACGCTTTTGATGGTGTTGATGACTACGTAGTGACACCGAGGGGGTTTGAGCTCATTGATGATCTACCGGTTCCGGTAAAGACTCTGAAAAGAGTGTTACTCAAGGCGCGTTTTGAGCACATCGTTGAACGCGATATCATGATAAGGAGAAGAATGAATTTCCGGTTGTTACCCAGTGACCTGCCGACGAGCGTTACGGTTGAACAGTACAGGAAATTCCTTGCTATGGCTGATTCCGAGCTTTTGCCCTCGGGTTTCCTTGAGGAACTCGGCAAGGTTGAAATTGATCCTGTCCATGCACTCATAGGTTCGTATTTCACAGCGTATGCAAACATCAGGGGAAATGGTCCGTATGCAGTGTTTGACCCGCAAAGAGCAGTATACGATGCTTGGGTGGCAGTAAAGCGCTACAGTGAGAATGGTAAAGTCCTACCAGTCGGTTGGTGGACGAAGTTGTACACCAACAACTACACTGGGAACTCGAGCTTTACAGTATTTGGCGTATTACACAGCCCCAACCACGGTCATGGTGTGTGGCTCCTCGGTTACCACAGGGAGCGCGATGAAAACGATGTCCGCGTCGTCCATTCAGCGTTCCTTGAAACTATAAAAGAGTTTGGGCAAATTGACTTCAACAAAGAGGTCAAGAAACTTGAGAATCAGAGGTTTTCAACAATAAAAGAGTTTGTTGAGAAAGAAGTTTATGAGCGGGTTTACAATGGTTTCCTTGAGCGGGCTGACCTTGAGATTTTCGATGAGATTATGCTGCCACCAGAGTTTCAGACTCCGGTGAACTACACCCTGCTTACGAAGTATAACATAATAGCTGTACCATCACTTGATTTGAAGAGTCGTCTCGTAACTCCAAAAAACGTGAGAAAGTACCTTCCAGTAATAAAGAAAAAGTTTGAGGTGCTGTTGTGATTTTTCTTTTTTCACTTTATCATGAGTGCTGTGAGTGGGTCTCTTTGATAATCGATTGGGAATACGACATCTACCTTATTTTCAGGCAGTAATAGATGATACCTTCCGAGCTGGGTGAGGAACGCGTAATAGAGTAGTATTTCAGTCTCATAATCGTCTTCACTGTATCCCTTTTCTTCGAGTGGGCGGAGTATGATGTCCCTTGCTGAATAAACTATGAAGTCGTCCCTATGTGGGAGAACAAGGTGGTTGAATCGTCTTATTTTGTCGGGACGTATTATGGTTCTTGTATACGTAACAAAGAATTCTCCCCTGATTTTTGGGTTGACTTTTTCGGGTGGTATTTTCCTGTCAACGATGTAGACTTGTACATACTTTCTTGTGGGGTCCTCGATTGATGTCATGAGTTTCATATTTACCCAGAAAAGTCCTTCTTTGGTGACGCCCTCTGTGAAATCATCTTCGTCCCAGTCAAAATTTTTTGCATAGAATGCGAAGTGCATGTTCACGTCCCCCTCGGGGTGCGGTAGGAAGAATTTTCTCTTTGCCTCGGGGTCTTTTACCTTTGCTTTTGCTTCTACGAGGGGGTCGATATAAATTTTTCTTACAAAGAAACTGTAACCATCTCTTTCAGGGTTTTGAGGATCGTGACGCGGGGGTAAATAAAGCAATATGCTATCCCAGTTGATATCGCGTTTTGGCATTATGTACTCACCGTATATTCGTGTTCAAGTAGGGTTATAATTCAAGTTTACAAGAACTATTGATGAAGTATCGTGGAAAAATCGATGATTCAGTCTTCGTTGAATTATATAATAAAATGGTACTATTTGAGAAATTATTGTCACGAATTGGAGAATATCTCAGCTTCAAAAATGTATGCAAGTATTCGGGGAGTAAAGTGATAATTTTTCACTCGTCGAGGGTTTTTGAGGGGAAAATAATATTCACTGGAGGGGGTGTTCTCGTATCAATAATGTTGAATTCTGATGACCCAGTTGACGCGTTTGTTGAGTTTTCAAGAGATCCGAACTACTGGTTTGATATGTTGGAAAAAGATTTTGAAAAAATTATAACAAAGTATGTTGTCGAGTATGAAAAAATGAAGAAAGTACTCACTCGAGAAAGTTCGGAACGTCGAATCTCATCTCTGTAGTGTAGTTCTCTACTGGTTTTGTCGCATACTTGTAGCCTGTTTGGCAAATTTTGTAAGCTATGTCTCTTGAATCATTGTAATCAAGGATGCTCAACTCGTCGTTGAGTTTCACGAGGCAGCAGGGCAATGCTATGTAGTTTTTATACCTTATTGCGTAAGTATAGTCATCAAACAGTTTGAACTCAAAGTCTCCACTTGCATACTCGTTTGGAGTTATGAGATTTTCAAGTTCGCGTACTGCCTTTTCGGGTTCGAAAGTAGACGGATCACCCGCATAGAAGCCGAATGGTGATGCATAAACTGGTTCAGTGCCATCCATGAAAGTGGCTATCTTATAATTGCCTGTTTCATACTTCGTTGAGTTCGATATTGGTATTATTTCGGCCTTCTCCTTGAACCTGTCGAGCATTCTATCGGCGGTTTTCCTTATTTTTTCTTCAAGCTCATCACTGACTTCATTTTCTTCTACGTCAAGATACTCGGCTATGTCGAGTTCCCCGTTTATTATGTCTATCATCTTGTTTATGTAGTTGGTTATTCTGTTCACTTCCAACCAAAGTTTGAAACCATCATAACCTTGTTCCGTTATAATGCCTTCCTTTACAAAATCTATTATTTTTGGTCCAAGTGGGTGAATTATTTCGAAGCTTGCGATTGGAGATAGAACTATTGTCCTATCTGCCTTGTAGATCAGATAATACGCGATTTGCTGATAACGATTGTATATTATTTCTACAATGTCTTCATCATCGCCGAGATGGCTTGCGACTTCCCACATTCCAAAAATCCTGTTGTATGGGTCAACGTACGTGTCAGTTATTCCTGGGACGAGCCGATCATTCTTGAATTTCCGTTTTACTCCCTTTTTCACGTATAGTAGCTCACTCTTGGGAATCATTTTTACACGCGGAAGTTCTTCGTGTGTGCCGTCCGGCATGTCGGTAAGACCTTCAATGACTGAATAAGTGTTGAAGTCCTCAAAGTTCAGGAGGGATATGAATCTTCCTTTTTCAACTATCGTGAGTGTGTCCGCGTGCTTATCGGCTGGGCGGGCAATAATTTTCTTGAGCTGGTACGTGCTGTAATGTCCACCATCAAGTTCCCAGTACCACCCTCTGTCATAGAGTATATCAATAAAATTCGTAACGACTCTTGTCATAATCCTTTTTCCAAGTGGGACCAAAATTCCCTGCACCATAATATCACCACCGGTTTTTGGAGGACTCATGGTTATAAACGTTTTCGATAGTTCTTGTTGATGTCATCGTGGTCGGCGGTTGGTCTACCGCTTGCACTGTTGCGCGGTAATGTGAACGGTACACTCGCGTGGTACAAAGTCATACATAAAGGGTATTATAGGGATGTTTTTGGGGTAAGGGTTGGTGATGTTGTTTTGCCACTTGATGTTTCACCGTTCAAAGAAACAATCATGAAATCAATAGAGAATTACATTGATGCATTTTACATGATCGAGTGTTCTGGAAGTGAATATGAATATCAAAACTATCTCACGGTTGGTAATTTTGATATAGTATCGAGTGAGTGTGGATACCTGGATGACCTTATTGCGTTGGTAAACGTGTTATCTGATGTTATAAGTTTTTGTGGCCTGTGTAATGAGGTAAAGGAGTTTATGAACTATTCAAGGTTTTATCCTGTTGAGGTAAAAAATGATTTTTTCGTGCGCTTGGGATCAAGCGTATCGGTCGATGTCTTGAAGGTGAATGGAGGAAGTCTTGTAAACGTTGAAATAGATTATCCTTCTCTTGGTGTAATTTATCGTGGAATTTGGGAAGCGAGTCGGCATGATTGTGGTGACAATGTTCTTTTATGTCCGGTAATACAGCTTGCCAGGGAAATTGTCGAAAAATACAATATTGAAATGCCAGATTTGCCGGTCATAAGATTTTGAATACCGACTCGAGGAGGCCGTATGTTATGAGGGTGTTTATCGTCATTGCGACTGTGCCCCCGAGGAATAGTGTTATTATTGTTTTCTTTTTGTCAAGGCCGAGGACATAATATATGAGTGCTCCAGTGTAAATACCGGTACCGGGCAGGGGAATCGCAACGAACGAAAACAGTTCAAGGTATGTTTTTGTTGAGTTTTTGATTTTTTCACCTTTTTTCCTGGCACGGTTGAGCAAAAAGTTTCTCAGTTTATCAAAAAGTGGAATTCCCAATTCGGAGAGTTTCGTAACAACGTAATCGAGGTATGGGAGTACTATGGGCAAAACCACTGACTGTATGGTTATTGTGAGAAGTAGTACTGTATACGCTTTCGTGAATGGTATTCCTGCATAATACGCGTAGACTATTGCGTATCTTGATTCAAAGAATGGCACAAACGATATGAGAAAAATAAAAACGTACGGGTTCATAGTACTTTCCCGAGCGCTTTTTTGTAAAAGTCAATAAGGAAGAGTATTGCATACACGTGCTCGCTTGTTTGGTCTGGATCAAGCTCGTAAGCAAGTGCTTCGGCATCATCGATTATGTTTTCAACTTCGATTGCCTCTATTTTCTTGTTTTCATCCGATATTTTTGCTTCAAACTCGTCTATCCCTTCTGTGAGTTTCATCACGAAGTATAGTTCTGGGGAACCCATTGTGAATAGGTTTCTGAATGAGCCGAGAAAATATGTCTCCGTTGAGCTGTTGGGTATGTAGTTGTATTCGCGTAGTAGTGCTTTTTCAATATTCCACCAGATGATGTTTGATGTTTTTGCGTGTAGCATTCCAAAGCTGAGTGATGGTGCATACTTGTTCCGTGCGATTGATACATTCTTGCTTCTTTTTGGAATTATTATATAATTATCCGACGTTATCATAAGTACGTTTGCCCCGGTGCCATTCGGGAATATTGATTCCTCGTTTGTTGTTATTTCATCCATGAGAATGTCCTCGAGTGCGTCTCTTATTGTCTGTCCCTTGTAAATCATTGTATCGGCGTCGTGATGTATGACACGATGGTGGAAGTAATAAACGATCTCTGTGTGGTAGAAGCCGTCATACTTTTTGAACCTGAGCATTCGGGAGTTGTAATATTTTTTCATGAAGTCATCGTATAGTTTATCGAGTGCTGGTTCAAGGAAGTTCTGTATTATTGGTGAGAACGAGTAAACGTTATTGCTTATTTTGAACTTGATGGATAGTTCTGATGGTGTTATTGGTTTTGGGGGAAGTTCAATCGTTGCGAGGGGGAGACGAATTCCTGCTATTACTGGTGTCGGTATGTTATCGGGTAATGATTCGGAATATATGTAAAACTTCAAGTTATCACCATTTACATAATGTGGTAAAAGATAATAATTCAAATGAGGTTGAGAACGATTTTCATTTGTTCTATTGCTTGATCCTTGTTATCGTACGTATCAATTATTGACATTACGTGCTCAGCGTCGACATCAACGGTGTACTTCTTTCCATCAACGACTATTGTTGTTTTATTACCGTGATCAACTATGATAAGTTCTCCGTTGTAATACATATACATTTTTCCATCGCTTGTGAGAACCATTGCATCATACTCTCCATCGTGGTTATTGCTTTGTTTTTTCTCGATCTCTATTATTTCTCTGAAGAGATTTTCAAGATTTTTTGGTTTTTTGAATTTGTGATAAAAACTTCCATTGTAGTGGATTTCTTTGTCAGAGACTGTTATTATTGCGATTATTTTTGTTCCTGGGACTCTTGCAGTATACGTATTACAGAACGATTCAACGTTTTCGAAGCCCGCCGCCTCGAGTATTTCTGTTATATCTTTCATTCTCCCCACCATTTTTGTTTTTGTTATTGTGGTTTATATATTTTTTGGTAGTTTTTCGTGGAACGTATGCTTCAAGTATTTTTGATTTTTTGTATAATTCTTTATCATACACGACCTCGACTGCGTTCGGCGAGATGTAGAGTGTTATTTTTGGAAACTTTTTTGCACGCACTTCAATGATTATTTTTTCGGGTTGTTTACCAATTTTCCGGGTGTAGATTTTTATGTATGCAGTGTATTTCGTGGTTTGTTTGATTATTCTGAGGAGGGCGAGTGTGTTTGAGTACGCTATTTCTTTTCCGAGAATGTAAGAACGTGAGTGTTCAAGTAATTTGTTTACATAATCAATATTGATGTATTGCGATACAATATAGTACTCCTTTCCGTCCTCAAGGGTTTTTGTAACATCAGCTCGTTTTGAAGTGTATAATTTCATCGTATGAAATTTGTGTAAAACAATAAAAACATAATCAGTAAAAGAGGCGGTCAATTTGTTCGCGATCTTTTTTCACGATGATTTCCCTTGTTTTGGGATATATTATTGCATACGTTCTATGGTTTTGGCTTGAATCTACTCGAAGGTATGTAAATTCTCCATTCTTATACCAAGTGTACTCGTCTATGTGTAGGTGCCCACCGAGTATGAGATCAACGTCGAGTTTTCTGAATACTTCCGCAACGAGTTTTGTGTATGGCGTGAGGCGGATCTTTTCTGCGAGAATTTTCAGTGCGGGGACTTCGTGTGTAAGGAAGAATGTTGCCTTGGGGCATTTTTCCGGTAGTTTTGAAAATTCTTTCTCTTTTATTCTCGGTACTCCTTTCTTTGATCGTTTCTTTGATATGATACCGTTCACACCGGTTACCGTGAATGTTCCAAAGTCAATAAGTTCGCAATCCCGAAGTAATATTTGGCGGTTGTATAGTTTTGGGTTGACTGCTTTTGTGAGAGCTTCCATGTTTTCATGGTTACCGTGTATTGTTATGAGCGGTACTTTTGATGTTATTCTGAGAAAGTCTTCAGCCGTTTTGAAACCGATGTCCCAATCACCTGAACTGAGTATGATGTCCGGTTTTTCATGGCTTATTATACCTATGAGCCAGTCCAGTGCGACACTTTCATCGTTGCCCCTGAAAATCCTGTCGTTGTAATGGACATCACTTACGAACAGTATTTTTTCGAATCTTGACATCAATACATTTTCTATTTTCCCCTATAAAAAGCTTGTTGATAACGAGTAGAAGTGGTAATTTTATTGTGTATATCATTGATAATATTACGATGAGACCACCGACTCAATTACAAATAGAGAGGAATGGGTTCAAACTTGAACTCTTCGTACAGGAGGCAGAGAACATACCAAGAATAATCCGTTTACCATTTCACATGAATAAAAAAGCTTATGAAGTTGTTACCCGTTTTACACGTGGTAAAATAGTGTTTTTCGAGATCCATTACATCATTACGATTCGTAAGTCATACATGTTTGAACCCGAATTGAAGATAATACCAAAGAATCCTGTTCTTTTTGTACGTGGTTTACTCTCAAAGTATTTGAAGGGCTATGATTTTGAATTCTTTTACCAGCACTTTTCACATTACATAAGGGCTTTTACATATTATAATGGTTCCGAGAACGATATCAGAGACATCGGTTACGTTCGCGTAAAAAAAGATAAGTTCACGTATGATCTTTACAACTGGGGAGAGTACGTTGGTGAATTGAAATTCATTATAAAGAAGGACGAGTACATTATCGTTGAAGTTTTTTGGAATGGCAAAAAATTTGATTCCATTGTGATAAGTGATTTTGATAGGATTGAATTCTTCATAGCAAAGAATCCAAAAATCAGGGTTGCCATCGAATCGTATAAGGACTCGGGCGAGGTTGATGAGGAATCGTTTATAGAGTTTCTCAGTACAAAATACTCAAGAATAATCGAGAAAGAAAACCAGAAATAATCACTTGAGTGGTACATACCTTGCATGGTGCAAAGTGTACTCAATTGTGGTGTTTGAAATTATTATTGTAAAGACTGAAATTGTGTTCATGAGCGTGCCGGTTGGTTTATATTTTGTGCCATTGCTTGAGAGAACGAGGACATTGTTATCGAGATACATATTTATCGTCATTATTCCAGCCGGTTTGAAGCTTGTTGCGGTTTCAAGTATTGCACCCGTTATATAGTACCATGTGTTGTCCGAGTACCAGTAAACGGTCTTTGTTGTGACCGCATATGATTTATAAACAGTGATAATCATATATGTCCCCCTCGTTGGAGAGTATGATGTATAGTATATAGTTGCGGTCTCGCCGTTTACGATTGTTGTTTTCACTTCATAATTATCGGCAAATACTGGTACGCTTATTGTGCTGAGGTCTATACTCTCTGTTGGTGATTCCATCGTCTTTATCATTACTGCAATAAGAAGAAATAACAATGCTATTGCGAAGAGAGTTTTATCATCCATCGATTGAATATGTTGAAGAAGAATATAAAGAAAGAAACGTCACCTATCGGCGAGAGCCATCCTGAATGCTCTTACGACGCCGAGTCTCTTCGAGTCAAAGACATTGAATGTCTGCGTGTTTACGAATAGGAATCTTACACGCTTCTTCTTGTGTATCTTCACGAGGTACTTGATAACTTCGTCGGGATCGTCGAAAAGTTCCATGTCACTGAACACTATGAAGAGGGACTCCCTCTGAAGCTCGTACTTCTTACCGTTGAAGTCTCTTTCACCGGCAACGTACTGTAGCACTGGGATTATACTTGTACCGCCGCGACCGCGTACTGTAAAGACTTTGAATTCGTCCGGGTTCCTCACTATCCTGTCATCTTGAATATCCCAGTCCCACTGGGTGACCCTGATTTTTGTTCTGAACTTCTTTGCGATCGTATAAACTTCGATAAGTATTTGCTTGAGTTCTTCCTCGCTCATTGAACCGGACGTATCGAAGGTAACGTGAATGTCCGGTATGTTGTAACGGACTACTCCAGGTAGGTACAAGTTGTTACGCCTATCGTTTATTCTCTGCATTGCGGCGTAGCGCCTGTCTTCTTTCTTGTAGCTTCTATCAGTGAAACCTCTGTAGTGTTCACGAACCGCTTCCTTCACTATCTTTTGCCATGGTATCTTGTTCTCTCCTTCTATGAGCTCAATGAGTTCTTCGATTGCTCCGGCACCAACACCGGCCTGTTTGTTCCTTATGTTGGCAAGTCTCTGGAAGTTTGCTGCCTCGTAATGTATTCTCTTCCATGCGTTCTCGGCGCTGGACTTGTCCCTGACGTTATCAAACATGGGGTGTGGTTTCTTTGTAACTTCGGCATCTGGGTGCTCGTTCGGGTCGAAGTGGTGCATAAGGTCTCCACCGAGCGGGCCGTTTTGTATGTCCTCGTTCGTGGTGTTTATTCCTCCACCTCCAGCGGAACCCTGTTTTTGTTGTTGTCCCTTACCACTTCCTTGGCCCCGATCATTTTGTATCATGTTTCTTCCGCGGTACTTCTTTTGTCTTCTTCCACCGCCTCCCCCACCACCTGAGGATGAATTTTGTCCACTGTTACCTCCACCGCTCCCTTGTCCTTGCTGCTGTCCTCCACTGCTTCCCTGTCCACCGCATGAGCTGGTGCTCTGGTGTTGTTGTCTATTACAAGCACCACTGCTTCCTCCAGAACCTCCGCTACTCTTTTCGAGGGTCTGTCTTATCTTATCATTTTTTATTTTACCGTGGTATAAGCGAGTAAATATTTCATCGGCGCTGAGTTTTTCAAGGTTTTCTGGTGGTTCGAGGCCGTTTTCTTTGAAGAGTTTTCTTATATGGTCCCAATCTATGAGATTCCTCATTGAAACACGTTCAAGTTTTTCCTTTATTTGTTCAGGAGTTATTGTTGATCCAGCGCTCTTATTCCTATTTATTATGTCTGCGAGCGTTGAGAGTGCGAACGTGTTCACAATGGCATCAGCTATGATGTTGTACTCTTTTGGCATAACTGTTGGACCGCGGATCGGGTGCTTCAACATTGCGTGAAGAATCTCGTGAATTATAACGAAGTGTTTTTCTTCCTGAGTTCTCCTCACCCACCAGTGCGGGTTTATGAGGAGCCATCCGTTTGCGGTTATTGCTGCGGTTCCCCAGTTTACGTACGCTCTGCCAAGGTAGATGTATGGGGCGGCAATGTATGGGTATGTCTTGAAGATCATCTGGAGTATGATATTGATCTCATCGTCTATCTTTTTCACATCGATTTTTTCAACTGTTTCTCCCTTGTTTTTGAGTCTGAGTTGCATAATTGGAGTATCACCTATGGGGTTTATTTTACTTATTTTCATTCTTCTCTCCACCTCCAAATTTTGTCGGCGATAAATATAAGAATTGTATATAAAGGTTTGCATCAAGCAACACCCAGTATATAATCAAGTATTATGGCTATAATCGTTATGAACGATGCAATGATTATCGCGTTGAGAAGGTCTCTTGATGTTTTTCTGCCTGTTGCAAAGAGAAACACTGCCTCGAATAGTGTATAGGCGACTATTGCAAGTGAAGCAATGTATACGATTGTTGCAAGGCGATAACCGGCAAGCACGATTTTTTCATCAATGGTGTACGTATCATTGAGTATTATGAATGTTCCGATGCCGATTGTTGTTGTGAAAACGCTTGTGATAGTTGATGTCACAACAGTAAATGTTCCCTCCTGGACGGTGACAACGAGTAAAGTCTCGCTGGTACCGTAGGATGTTGTTGTAACTGTCTGAATTGACAGTATGAAGTATGTTGCAGTTGCCGTTGTCGTGACCGTTACTGTGTATAACGTGGAGTATTGTGTTGATTCAATGAACGTTGTAAGCGTCTCTGGTGTGAAGCTTATCGTTGCACTATATGATATTGTTGTTTCTGTAACCGTTGTCCAGTGTGTTATAACTCTCGTATTTGTGACTGTTTTGTATGTGTACGTCGTGTTTTTTGTAACTGTAGTTGTCCCACCGGTGACGGTTGTAGCATCGCTGGCAGTTTCTCTCACGGTTACAGCAGTGTAGACTGTTTTGTATGTGTGAGTTGTTCTCCAAACTGTCGCGGTATAAGTGTTCGTGTAGAGTGTGATTGCTTTCACGTAATTTGTAAAGGTATAAGTGTATATTGTTGTGGTATAAACTTCGATGACTGTACCCGTCGTTATCGTAGTAATGTTCGTAAGCGTAGTATAACTCGTCTCATAGTGAGTCGCAGTAAGAGTAACAAAAACATCTGTACTGTAAGTATCTGGGATTATTGAAATAACAAATTGTGTACTCGTTTGAAGCGATTCAAGGGTCTCGGTAACCGTATAAGTGTCTGTAATATCGACTGTGCCTGTTGATGAGATCATGATAAATGCAAACAGTATGAGCGTGAGTACAAACGCTGTTCGCTTGTTCATTTTGACCACCTCCTGAAAGCTATTGCGAGGTACAGCAGAAGTGCGAGTGACGTTATTCTTATTGTCGCTTTTGTCATTGGATAAGCTGGTATGCTGCTTGTTGTTATCGTTACCGTGGAGAATATTGTAGTATAAACCGTGGTTGTTGTTCCAGTCGGGGGCAGTGTTATGGTTGTGATGATCGTTTTCACCACTGTGGCATCTGGATCAACAGTAATTATTGCCGTTGTTGATCTGATGATTGTCGTGTATGTTGTTGTAGTCGTGGTTGTTTCGGGTGTTACGGTTATTGTCGAGGTGATTGTTGATACTATTGTTGGCATTATGTTCGTCACGACGTAGAGTGTTGACCATGTTGTAACGTCTGTTCTCGTAACAGTTCTGTCTACCCATTTTATTGTATAGTAGGTTTCGGTGTAGCGATAATATGTTACAGTTTCCGCGTTCACGTAAACTGTATGAATTGTTATCGTAGTTGTTGATGTTGTCGTTGATGTACTTCCGTCGGAGACAGTTGTACCCGTGAGCGGGCTTATGACGTAGTACGTTTCTGTTGCAGTTCTTGTAACCGTTTTCACGGTAGTATCGTATGCTGTTGAAGTTGTTTTATTCGTTGTACTTGTTATCACGGTCCAGGTTGTTGTTGGTATTGTGTAATACGTTGTGCCGTAGTGGTAGTTTATGAAGACAGTATAATAGGTGAGAGTCCTTTGAAGTGTTGTGGTTGTTACTATAAAGTGCGTGTAAAATTCCATGCTACTTGTTGTTCCGGTGAGAAATGTAATAAGAACTTCCGGTGAGTTTGTTATTGTAACTGTTGATGTTTCGGTGTAAACTATGGCATACCACGTGCCTGCAGAGGCGAAACTCAGTGTGAAGAGTATGAGCATGAGTGAAATTATTTTTCTCATCAATCACATAAGGCATCAATCCGAATAAAAATAGATGTTCACGTCCTCACACCCGTGTGAGTAAACATTCTTGTGTTTGTGTATGAGTAACTTTACAATGCGGGCGTACATCGTATCAACCATCACGCGTTTTCCAATCCATTCATCATTTGTTTCGTGTAATTTTACTCTGTTCGGGACTTCAAGACCATCGAGGTACTTTTCGATAAGCTCTCGTATTATTTCATTCTTGTAGTATTTCAAATTGAGTGAAAAATAATATGGTGTCGACATGCCCAGGTCAGGCGGTATAAGGCGTGCAAACATTGTGTTGTTTTTCACGAAAAGTTCTGCCATAGTTGTCACCCCGTTTACGGTTTCACTTATTATTATTGAGTACGGTGCTATCTGGAGGTTATCGGAAAGCTGATACTCGGTTACTTTTATTGTTGGGGGTTTTTCAACTGGACTTTTTGTGAGTTCCTCAGTTCCAATTTCTTTTATTTTGAAAAACTTGTTTGTGAGGTACTTCT
>Ga0256838_1001145_pt1 | contig 13263 bp, 10 predicted proteins | sample 4571419metaG_FD_185978 | JGI IMG/M metagenome (GOLD analysis project Ga0256838, IMG submission 185978) | Hydrothermal vent microbial communities from Guaymas Basin, Mexico - 4571-419 | ecosystem: Environmental > Aquatic > Marine > Hydrothermal vents | place: Mexico: Guaymas Basin | collected...
AATCAATCTCTACTTCAACAACACCGTATCTTTCATCAGGATCGTAATATTCTGAAACTACCCTACTACCCTTTATCGCTCCTTTAACTACGGCTCTAATAATATCGCTTTTTTTTATGCCATCTTCAAAAGTAGTAACGGAATTAATCCTAATGCCTTTAATTTTTTCTAGCATATTTCTTTGAGCAATAATTTTAGCACTCACCAAAGCAGCATATCTACTCTGATTAGAAGCACTCATACCTTTACAGGTTAAAGTATATTTCGTCCAATTTATAATACATTTTCCATCTTTTTTTATTACGTCTGCGGCATTTAAAAATATGCTAAAAAGCAGTAATATATAAATCTTTTTCATCCTTTTCTCCTTTCAATATTTTAATCTTACTTAAAAAAAATACCACAATATAATTTTTCTAAAAAAGCCTTCCCATTTTTTTATACCCCAAATAAAATAAAATAGCACTTATTATAATCTCTCCCATAAAATAAGGTAATAAATCTATAAAGTCAGTCCCTCTAAAAAAAATAGACTGTGCACCTTCTATGTAATATTTAACAGGAGAAATTATACTAAGTTTTTGAAGAAAAGGAGCCATTGAGTGAATTGGCGTCCAAGCCCCGCTTAAAAACAAAAGCGGCATAACAACTAAGATAGTATATTGGGAAACTTCAAGAACGCTGTTTGAATAAGCTGCAATTACAAGAGCAATCCCACCCATTGCCATTACAAAGAAGAATGTCAAAAGAAAAAAATAAAATAGATTTCCATTTATAGGCACATCAAATACTCCAAACAATATAAGCCCAATTCCAATTACAATACCTACACTAAGAATAAAGATTTGAGAAGCAATTTTAGCAAATATAATCAACGCCCCATTTGCCGGCATTAAAAGCATAATATCCCACGTTCCGGCTTCTTTTTCTTTTACGAATACAACCGCTATTAACACAAGACTAAGCATTGTCACAACGCTTAAAAGTTCGCTTAAACTCATAAACCATTTTGAATTCGAATTAGGATTAAAAAGTTTATAAACTTTTATATTAAGCGGCATTTTACCATCTATCATGGAATATATGGTCTGGGTTAAATATTGAACGGAAACTTCCGCTTGAGCGGCAGCGGTAGCATCGATAATTACGTTAATTTTAGCTTCTTTTTTTCTAATAAAATCTTTTTCAAAACCCTTATCAAAAATAACTCCTACCATTATCTCTTTATTAAAAACAGCTTTTTTTAGTTCTTCTTCGTTTAAAAACCTTTTTGGTTTTTGAAATTCAGGAGCGTGAAAATGTGCTAAAATTTTTTGAGCTAAAAGCTCTCCAGAATAATTTACATACCCTATACTTACGTTTCTAGGCTTCACCTCAATTCCCTCTCCCGCTATATAAATATCAAAAGTAAAAGCGTAAATTAATATAAAAACAAGCCCCACATTTCTCAAAAACACCAAAATCTCTTTTTTAAAAACAGCAAAAAACTTTTTCATTTAAGCTCCTTTTTTAAAAGCAAAGAGCCAATAAACAGTAAAGCGATAGCATAAAAAATCAAAATAAAAAAATATTCCACATTTTTAGGCGAATTAAATCCCTGAGCTATTAAAAACGCATCATACAAAAGATGATTGTAATACATCACGGGAAACAGATGCGCTTCTATGTAACTCTCCCCTGTCATCGAAGAAATTGGCATTAAAATCCCCGAATACAAAAATCCCGGAATTACCGTAATAAGCACCGTCAAAACAAGAGCGGTAACCTGACGTGATGTAATAATGGATACCAAAAGCCCTATACCGATACTAATAGCAATATAAATTTCACTTGCCAAAAAATAAAGCAAAAAACTTCCCTTAAAGGGCACTTTAAAAATATAAACGGCTATCAAAAATAAAATAAAAGTATTTAGCGAATATAAAACAAAAGGAGGAATTAATTTTGCTATTAAAAACTCTATTTTGGAAACCGGAGATGAATAAAAATTAAAAATAGTCCCTACTTCTTTTTCTTTAACTATTAAAAGAGCAGCAATAATTGCCGGTGCTATAAGCATCGTAAGTCCAATAAGTCCGGGAACTATTCCGTTTTCATCCCGCATGGATTCATTAAAAAAATTTCTTTGATTTATTTTAAAAGGCACTTTAACACCATTTTTTTCAAGCAAATTTAAAAACACTCCCTGAACATATCCTTCAAGAGTAGTAGCTCTTAGAGGAAAACTTCCATCAATATATACGGCTATTTCCGAATCGCTTGAATGCATCAGATTTTTTTCAAAATTATGAGGAATTATTATAAACAAATCGGCTTTATTTTGCTTTATAAGCTTTAAAGCTTCATTATCAGTAATATTTAAAACTTTCGCGTCAAAATATTTCGTAGTGCTAAACGCTCTTATTATTTCATGTGAGAGTTTAGTATCGTCCCTATCAATTATCACCGTTCTTGAATGAATAACCTCCATTCTAATACCATATCCAAAAAGTATAACTATCATAGCCGGAATTAAATAAACCATTATTATCATTTTAGAACGCCACAAATCTATAAATTCTTTTTTTAAATAAGCTTTAATTACACCTACTTTCATCCGCTCTCCTCATAATATTTAATAAAAATCTCTTCAAAAGAAAGTCCCGGAAATTTTTCATGAAGCTTTTTAACTTCTTCATCTACAATTTTTTTGCCTCTTTTTAACACCACAACTCTATCACAATATTCCGCTTCGCTCATATAATGAGTGGTAATGAGAATTGAAATTTTCCATTTTTCTTTAATTTCCCTTAAAAACCTCCAAAAAGTAGCCCTCGCTATCGTATCAACCCCGCTTGTGGGCTCATCCAAAAACAATACCACAGGCTCATGTAAAAGGGCAACCGAAAGTGAAAACCTTTGGTTTATTCCAAGAGGCAAATCTTTTGGAAAATCGTTTAGATATTTTTTAAATCCAAAAAGCGTTGAAAAATATTCTATTTTTTCTTTTGTTTCTTTAGGACTTAAATCATGCATTTTAGCAAAATATTCCATATTTTCTTTAACGCTCATTTCCTCATACAAAGCAAATCTTTGGGACATATAACCTATTTTGCTTTTAAGCTCAAGTCTATCTTCATAAGATTTTATTCTTTTACCAAGAAGATATAATTCTCCTTCATCAATCGGATAAAGTCCAAGAAGCATTTTAATAAAAGTAGTTTTTCCAGCCCCGTTTGCTCCAAGAAGCCCTAAAATCTCTCCACTTTTAAGCTCCAAATCTATATGATCATCTGCTATGAAATTTCCAAATTTTTTAGTAAGCCCTACTGCTTTTACTACAACTTCTGGAAGTTTAACATCTTTTTCTTCTAAATTTATTTTTAGACTCTTTTTACCTTTTTTAAGCGCATTTACAAAAAACACCCCCTCAAGCAAAGGAGGAGCTTTTTTTAAATTTAGAGGCTTTAAACAATATGTTCTATTATTAAAACTAAAACAATCTTCTCTTTCAATTTCACCTTCATATGTATAATCTTTTATACTTTCTTTAAGTTCTTTTGCATTTCCTTTTGCTATAACTTCACCTTCATCAAACAAAAGCAGTTTATCCATTTTTTCCGCTTCTTGCATATACGCAGTGGAAATAAGCGCAATTATTCCTTCTTTTTTTCTAAATTCATCAACTATTTCCCAAAGTTCTTTTCTGCTTATTGGATCAACCCCGGTTGTTGGTTCATCTAAAATTAAAAGTTTAGGGCGTGGAAGAAGCGCTAAAATTAGTGAGAGTTTTTGTCTCATACCTCCGCTTAAATGTCCGGCAAGTCTATCCTGAAACTCATAAAGACCCGCCATTTTTAAAAGGCGGGTTTCATAATCTATATCTTTTTTAACTCCTCTAATGTTTCTAAAAAATTCAAAATGCTCTTTTACGCTTAAATTATCATACAAAACAAGCCCAAGCCCTTGAGGCATAAGTGAAAGATAAGGTTTTATTTTTTCGGCTTCTTTTGGAGAATGATAAGCATACCCATTAAATACAATCTCTCCTTCAAACCTCTTAACACCTGCTATTGCATGCATCGTGGAGCTTTTTCCAGCTCCATCCGCTCCAATAAAACCTATAATCTCACCGCTATTTGCTTTAAAACTTACATTCCTAACACCTACAATATTTCCATATTTTACCGTAACGTTTCTTACTTCAAGCATTATTTTTTGCTTATAGTTCAGGTAATTCATCAAGTGATTTTGGCAAATTTCCGTTACCTATCAAAATAACTCCCGTTGCAGGAAGTCCCAGTTTAAGATAAGGATTTGGTTTAATTGGCTTTAACCTAACTTCATAAACCCTTGTAATTCTATCACTCTTAACAGCAACCTCTTTTGGGGTAAATTCGGCTTTTTTGGCAATTCTGCTAACAACCGCGGGAATAGGATTATTTGGAAAGGAATCTAAAAAAATTTCGGCTTTATCTCCAAGCTTTATTTTTCCATTCGTAATCTCATCAACAAATACAACCACATAAAGATCTTTTGGATTAATTAAAGAAACAACGGGCATTCCAGCTCCAATTACTTCACCTTTTTGTGCTATTTTAGTATCTACATATCCGTCAATAGGAGATTTAATTGTAAGTTTATCAATAATTATCTGAACTTCATCCCTTTGAGCTTTAAGGGCGTTAATGGCGTTTTTAAGAGCTTTTATATTTTCCTTTGCAGCAATTGCCGTATGTAAATCATCTTTTGCGATTTTTATAGCAATTAAAAGAGCTTCCTTTTTTGCATTTAGTGCTTTTAGTTTTTTTAAATCCGTTTTTGTTTTAAGTCTTGCCATTTCAAGCTGATGAGGTTCTACCTGTTTTTTAACCACTAAATTTTTTATTCTTTCTTCATCTTTTTTATCCTGAGCTATTACAAGTTTAAGAGAATCAATCTGAGCAATTAAAGCATCTAATTCTTTTTGTTTTGCCGCAACTGCTTTTTTAGCTTTTTTAATAGCATCGTTTATTTTAGCCGTTGTAAAATTAAGTTCGTTTTCTTTTGCTTTTATCTGACTTTCAATGGCTTTTAGCTTCTTTTTATATTCTTCCGAATCCAAAACGGCTATAATTTCATCTTTTTTAACCTTATCTCCCATATCTACATTAATTTTAACAACTCTTCCTGGATACTTGGTATTTACGTTTATCAAATCTCCATCAACCTTACCAATAGCTTGTACGAGATATGAGGGCAATTCTTTTGGATTCAACTTTTTATAAATTAAATACCCGCTAAGTATGACTAAAACAATGATTATTCCAATTACGATTTTTCTATTCATCATATCCTCCATTAAGTTTAAGTTTTACATTCAAAAAAAATATTTGTGCTTTTATAGCCTCTTTTTTTGCTCTAGCTTCGGCAAGTTTGGCAATTGCATCGTTTAAATCCGTGCTATCCGCCAATCCTTCGTCAAATTTTGCTCTTATGTATTCATAATAACTCTCTCTTGCTTTAATTTCTTCTTTTGCGGCTTTAAGTCTCATAAAAAGGGCTTTTAGAGTATTTAAATCGTTTTGATATTCCGTTTTAATTTGGTTTAAATAATCGTTGTAATAAATAATCTGAGTAGTTTTAGCTAGTTTTGCCATCTCCAGCGTAGCCTTTTTTACCCCTCCATCAAACAAATTGTATTTAATGCCTAACGCCACATAAGATTTATCGATATTTTGATAATCGTTATCGGTTAAAACGACATTATCCGCTTCCCTTTTTATTCCAACTTCTAATCCGATTTGAGGATAATACTTTGATTTAGCAAGTTCTATATCCTTATCTTTAATTTTTAGAGTCTCTTTTATAGCTTTAACATCGGGGCGGTTTTCAAATTTAGGAGGCAAATTATATTTTTCCACTTTAATTCCATCAATTTTTGAAATTTTTTTGTTTATAAGATAGCTTAAAAGATTCAAAAGAGAATTTTTTTGAGCTTCAATCTCTTGAATTAAAGCAACAATTTCATAATATTTAGCATCAATCTCATCTACGCTTGATTTATTAAGCAAACCTTCTTTGTAAAAACTCTCAGCCTTTTCTTTTGCGCTTAGCAGAGCCTCTTTTGCCTTTTCTAACGCATTTATTTTGGCTTTTAAGGCATAAATATTCGAATAAAGTTTAGCGGCATTCAAAGTCAAAACTCTTTTTACATTTTCTAAATTAATTTTTTCTTTAATAACTTCAAGTTTTGATTTTTCTATCATATTGGTAATTGCAAATCCGGTAAATAAAGGATATGAATATTTTAAAACTCCAGTAAAATGATTTTTATCCGCCATAGGTAATTCGGTATGTATTTCTTTGTAAATAAGAGTATTCGTAGAAGGATTTACAGCTACCGGCTCAATAGAATTCATCTTCATAACAGGCTGCTTAAAAAGATGAACGGCATTGTATTCTAAATTTAAACTTCCATAATTTTTAGCTTTAATAGACTTTAGTTTTTCTTCAAAAATTTTTATCTTTTTCTCTTGCATTTTATATTTAAGCGAATTAGTAATTTTTTTTCTTATCTGGATAAAATTTTCTCCAAATAAAAATCCACTAAACAATAGAACCAAACTAAACTTTTTCATATTTTCTCCTTTTTATAAATAAAAGCATAAAAACAAAAAAACTTCCAACCGCTCCCCAAAAGGCAGCATTTAGCCAAACATATTTAAAGCCGTAATTAAAACTCATAAGCTCTTCTATGTTTCTAAAAATAACTTTTACAACAATCCCAAAAATTTGTTTTAAGTTTTCCAAAAATTCATCTAAAAGCTCGTAATTTTGTAAAGTAACCATCCCATCAAACTCTTTATTTTTATAAAACACTAAATTATTGGTAGCAATTGCAGTCCCAAAACTACCCCCTATAAATCTCACATAATCCATTGTGGTAATGGCTTGTTCTATTTTTCCATTTGCGTTATTCATAACCAAAACGGTTATAGGGGCAAAGAAAAGTCCCATAGCAACTCCAAAAGGCATCGTTTTAATCACTGCCTCATAAAAAGGCGTATAATAATTAAGTGTAGGAAAAAGAAAAAAAGCTGCATACAAATAAATCAAAGCCGCAGCTACAAGCACGGGAATTGGAGAAAATTTATCACTAAGAACTCCAGCTACCATACTAAATATCCCAATCCATATACCAAATCCAAGCACCCCAAGACCCGATTGAATTGAACTAAGCCCTTTTAAATGCTCATAATAAATAGGAATTAGATAAAAATACTGATACATTGAAAAACCAAGCAAAATAAAATAAACCAAAATGCCTATTGTATAGTAAGGATTTTTAAATAAAGAATAATCAAAAAGTCTATTTTTTGATGACATTTCGCTTAAGATAAAAAACAAAAGTCCAAACCATGAAATAAAAGCCAAAAATACTATAAAAGGCGAATTAAACCAACCGTATTGTTGACCTTTGCTAAGAAGTATAAGCAAAGCTATCGTAAAAATACTTAAAAATATAACCGATACGATATTTAAAGGAAAAGGTTCTCTTTTTGAATTATCGGGAAGCATTAAAGCACTAAAGATTACTAAAACCAATCCTATAGGAACATTTACAAAAAATACCGCCCTCCAAGAAAACCACTCAGTCAAATATCCCCCAACAGTAGGTCCAATAGCTGGAGCAAAAGCAACACCCAAAGCAAAAATACCCATCGCAACCCCTCTTTTTTCTGGAGGAAAAAATGAAAAAATCATAGCATGGGACGTTACCATTATAAGCGCTTCTCCAAACCCCTGAATAACCCTATAAATTATAATCTCAGCCAAAGAATTTGAAATTCCGCATCCAAAGGAAGCTAGAGTAAAAGCCCCTACTCCTATAACGTAAATCATTTTATTTCCATAATGTTTTATAAGCCACTCAACCACCAAAAGTCCAACGGCTGCTGCTATCATATAAGCGGTAATCACCCATTGAACGCCGTACATATCGGTAGAAAGAGGCCCCTTTAGGCGAGGCACTATAATATCTACAACCGTCGTATCCAAAACGGCCATAAAAGCACCAACTATTACCAAAACAACATAAATAAAAAGCTCAAAGCCCTTATAATAAGTTATTTTTGACATCTTTTAATCTCAACTTCCCCGCTCATTCCTACAAGCACGCCTATTGGCACTTCTTTAAATTTTATTCTTACATAAAATCTTTGAGCAAGTTTTGTAAATTCACCACTGCTTATATCTCTTGGCACAAGAGCAAAAGTAGCGGCACTTGCAGGAAGTATTTTACTAACATATCCTTCAAAATCCTTATCAAGCGCATCTATATGAATTTTTACTTCACACCCTTTTCCTATTCCTTTCATTTTTGTCTCTTCAAGCAAATTAAGCACATATAAATCCTTTGGATTTACAATACTAAGCACTCTTTTACCCGCCCCTACCACTTCTTTTGAAGAAGCAAATTTTTTGGCAATTTTCCCATCAAAAGGAGCATAAATAAAAGAATCCTTTATGTTTTTTTCTATGACTTTCAGGTTTTCCAAAAGAGCTTTTTTGCTCTCTTTCATAGAGGCAATCGTTTTTTCAAGTCTTTTTACATCTTTAAACGAATTTTTAGCCATTTTAAGTTTTATATTTAATATATTTAAATCGTTTTGCATAGATAAAAGGATTTTTTTATCGGCTTTTATTTTTTCATTAAGTGCCAAATATGCGGTTTTTACGCTTTCAAATTTTTCTTTTGAAATTTTGCCTTTTTTATAAAGATTTTGAAATCTTAAAAAATCGCTTTTTAATTTAGCGAGTCTATATTCTTCGGCTTTTATGCCATGCCTTTTGGCTTCTATTGTTTTTTTGAGTTTTTCAATATTTTCACTAATTAAAGAGATATTGTCATTTATATCGTCTTGAAGTTTGTTCTTTTGAATTATCGTAGCTTTTATTTTTTCATCAAGAGAGTTTATGTTATTTATTAAAGCCTTTCGTTTAAACTCCAATTCCTTTGTATCTAGTTTAGCCAAAAGAGTATCTTTTTTTACTTCATCGCCCTCATTAACATAAATTTTTTCTATTTTTCCAGGAAGTTTGAAACTAAGAAAAGTTAAAGAATCAGATTTTACAAAAACAGCATTGCTAGAAGCGTAATTTTTAGTAAATACGATATATTTATAAAGCCCAAAAATACTTACAAAAATCAATATTATCAATAAAACAAGAGCAACTTTTTTCTTCATAATTCCTCTTTTTTTCAAAATTTTACTTAAATATAAGTTGTTATGTCAAGCAAAAAAATAGTAACTCTTAAACTCTATAAAACTCTCTATACCATTTTACAAACTCTTTTATCCCATCTTTTACATCAACTTTTGGCTTATATCCTAAATCCCTCTCAAGATCACTCGTATCTGCATACGTACTTGAAACATCTCCCGGTTGCATTGGAAGAAGATTTTTTTTTGCTTTTTTACCCAAAACCTCTTCAATAGCCTCTATAAAATCCATAAGCCTTACCGGTTTTCCTCTACCTATGTTATATACTTTATATGGAGCTATACTCTCACTTGCTCTTCCATCCCAATTTGGATTTGGTTTTGGAGGATTATCAATTACCCTAACTACCCCTTCGATTATGTCGTCTATATAAGTAAAATCTCTTTTCATCTCCCCATAATTATAAACATCAATTGGCTTATCTTCTAATATATTTTTAACAAACTTAAATAACGCCATATCAGGTCTTCCCCAAGGTCCATAAACCGTAAAAAATCTAAGTCCGGTAGTTGGAATATTATAAAGATAACTATAAGTATGACTCATAAGTTCATCTGCCTTTTTAGTTGCGGCATAAAGACTAATTGGATGATCTACATTATCATCTGTTGAAAAAGGCTGTTTTTTATTTAAACCATATACACTCGAACTACTTGCATAACTTAACGCCTTTACTCCGTAATTTCTACAAGCTTCAAGTATATTCATATGCCCAACGATATTAGAATTGATATAAGCATAAGGATTGGTAAGAGAATATCTAACACCAGCTTGAGCTCCAAGATGACACACCTTATCAAATTTTTCTTTTTTAAAAAGTTCATCAATTTTCTCTTTATCTTCAAGATTTAATTTTATAAATTTATAATTTGGATATTTTTTGCTCTCAATTAATTTTGCGTATTCTATATCTTCTATTCCGGTTTCTTTTAATCTTGCGTATTTTAAATTTACATCATAATAATTGTTTATATTATCAAGTCCAATTACCTCATCTCCTCTTTCAATCAATCTTTTTGCCAAATGAAATCCTATAAATCCAGCCGCTCCGGTTACTAATATTTTCAACTTAACTCCTTATGATTAAATTCTTTGACTATCTCTTTTAATTTTTTTATTATATCTCTTTTTTCCGTCAATTGGCTCAATTCATAAATTAAATTGTTCAATTTTTCAAAATCAAATTTTTCTTTTTCTCCTATCAAAATATCTTTATATTTGGTTTTGCCTTTAGCTTCGTTTATCAAAAGTTCCTCATACAATTTCTCTCCTTCTCCAAGACCCACAAATACAATATTATCTTCTTTTTTCCCAGAAAGCTTTAACATTTTCTTAGCTAAATCCACTATCTTTATAGGCTCTCCCATATCCAAAATAAAAATTTCCCCATCACTTGCCATACTTCCCGCTTGAAGCACCAACTCGCAAGCCTCAGAAATTAACATAAAATAACGAGTAACTTCCGGATGAGTAACAGGCAAAGGTTTATTTTTTTGAATAAATTTATTAAATTTTGGCACAACGCTACCACTACTTCCCAAAACGTTTCCAAATCTAACCGCCGAAATTTTAGTAACCTTAGAATCGACATTTTGAGCGTATAACTCACAAACTCTTTTAGTAGCTCCCATTATGCTTGTGGGTCTTACGGCTTTATCGGTTGAAATTAAAATAAAATTTTTAACTTTATTCTCTATTGCCAAATCTATTACGTTTTTTGTTCCGATTATATTGTTAATGATCGCACTTCTTGGATTTTCTTCGCATAAAGAAACATGTTTATAAGCCGCTGTATGAATTACGACATCTGGTTTTTCAACTTCAAAAACTCTTTTTATTTCTTCATATTTTGAAACGTCAACTAAATAAGCTTTTCTTTTAATATTTAACTCTTCATTAATCGAATACAAATTAAACTCGCTGTTTTCAACCAAAATAAGCTTTTTTGCTCCATATTCCTCGCATTGCTTGGAAATTTCACTACCTATACTTCCTCCAGCCCCAGTTATCAAAATTTTTTTATCTTTAATAAAATTTCTTATAGCTTCTTTATCCAAATCTTTCGGTTTTCTTGCAAGTAAATCTTCAATCGAAATATCTTTAATTTTTTCGTATAAAGGATTATATATCTTTATATCTTCAATTCCTTTTGTTTTTAAAAACTCAAACAAAGCATTTAATTCACTTTGATTTAAATCTTTAGTAATAATAGCCGTTTTTATTTTAGAAGAAATATTTTCCAAATCTTCTACCTTATACCCTCGAATATAACTTCCAACAATTTCGCCTTTATCGTAAATTTTTAAAATTGTAAATGGAATTTCCTGATTTAAAAGAGAAATCGTTTTTTCATTAGCCCCAATTACAATAGCAGGTTTTAATTCCTTTTTTAGAGTAGTTAAAAACAATCTTTTAGAAATTCTAAAAAAACCAATAAAAATAATAGAGAGGAAAAAATCTATCAAAATGGCACTACGAGGAAAAGGCATTAAAAAATCTTTAAACAAAAGATAAACTATAAAAAAACTAAAATAAGCTAGCAATATTGAAAAAAACAATCTTTTTAACTCGTAAATTGAAAAAAACCTCCAACTAACAAAATAGAGCTTAAACAAAGCCAAATAAAAAACCTTAAAAAAGGTTAAAACTAAAAAAATTTTTATTAAAGAGTGAAAATAAATATTGGGAATTTCAAAATTAAATCTAAGAAGATACGCCAAATATAAACTCAAAAAAGATAAAACAACATCTCCTATAAAAAAAAACAAAGCTCTCGTAACATTAGTTTTTAATAGCATCAATTACCCTTTGAATATCTTCATCGCTCATATTGCTACCGCTTGGCAAGGATAATCCTTTTTTAAACAATTTTTCGCTTTTTCCATTTAAATACGCTTTTGATTTTTTAAAAAGAGGTTGAAGATGCATCGGTTTAAAAAGAAGCCTACTTTCAATTTGATTTTCCTTTAACTTATTCATTACTTCAATAGGATTTAAATCCTTAAATTCAATACAACTAAGCCATCTATTACCCTTTGAATTAGGAATTTCTGGTTGAAATTCTCCTAAATTATTAAGATTTCTTTTATAAATTTCAAAAATCTCCCTTTTTCTTTTTATCCTCTCTTCAATTACCTCCATCTGTCCTACTCCAATAGCAGCTAAAACATTACTCATTTTATAATTAAATCCTACTTCTTTATGCTCATACCAAGGATAATTTTCTTTTGCTTGAGAAGATAAATGCCTTGCCTTTTTTATTAATGTTTCATCTTGACTTACCAATACTCCTCCGCTACTTGTAGTTAACAGTTTATTTCCATTAAAACTATAAATTCCAAAATCCCCAAAAGTTCCAACTTTTTTTCTTTCATACTCAGCCCCAAGAGCTTCTGCTGAATCCTCAATTAAAAAAGCCCCATACTTATTGCAAAGAAACTTTATATCTTTAATTTTTGCGCTTTGCCCATAAACATGAACCACAATTACGGCTTTAATATCTTCTTTTTTTAAAGCCTCTTCAAGCAAATTCAAATCCATCTGCCAAGATTCATCGCTATCTATAAAAATTGGCTCATTGTTTTCGTATAAAATAGGATTAACAGATCCAATAAAAGTAAAAGTAGATACCGCTACTTTAGAGTTTCTAACTCCCAAAACCCTTAAAGCCAGATGAATAGCGCTTGTAGCATTAATTAAAGCCAAAGCCTTCGCGTTTACGTATTTTTCAATCATATATTCAAATTTATCTATAAATTCTCCAACTGGAGCGATATAATTACTCTCAAAAACTTTTTTTACATATTCAAGCTCTTTGCCGCTCATATGAGGAGGAGATAAATAAATCATAAAATTTCCTTTAATTCTCTTAAATCGTAAATTTCAAAATCAGCATTATTAGGATAATCTTTATAAATTCCTCTTTTGTTTTTAAATCTAACACTTTTCCATCCCAAACGCTTTGGCACAAAAAAATCTTTTTTTGGATTATCGGCAACATAAACAAACTCATCGTCT
>Ga0256838_1001146_pt1 | contig 13230 bp, 14 predicted proteins | sample 4571419metaG_FD_185978 | JGI IMG/M metagenome (GOLD analysis project Ga0256838, IMG submission 185978) | Hydrothermal vent microbial communities from Guaymas Basin, Mexico - 4571-419 | ecosystem: Environmental > Aquatic > Marine > Hydrothermal vents | place: Mexico: Guaymas Basin | collected...
ATAAATTTACCAGTTTAATATATAAATTATGAAGAGCTGTTAAATGGTATTCTTTTTTACGATTATCATTTTTGGACCTATTTATACTAATAAGATTCTCTTCAATTAAAAACTCTTCACTAAATATATCGTTAAATAATTTTTTTATATCTTTATGGTCAGGAAATTCCTTTTGAAGATGATAGAGTAAATCCGTAGAATTATCTTTAGCCTGAATAGCATTTGCCAAAGCATTTATAATTTTTAAAAACTTTGCTGAACTTTTCATAATCTTTAATTTTATCAAAAAATACCTACTTTTTTCAAGCAAATAATTGATTTTAAACTTGCTTTTGCAAAAAAAACAAAAGGAGTTTAAAATGTCAATTGGATTCAATACCGGTTCAAATTCAAACGGAGAGAATAAAAAATTACAAATTCCAGTAGATTTCAGACATCGTCTGATTCTTGGAGAAACCGGAAGCGGAAAAACGGCTTCGGTTATTACGCCGATAATGCTTGAGAGAATGGAGAAAAATCACGGAATTTTGGTGTTTGATTTTAAAGGAAACTACCACTATACAATAAAGGCTCTCGCTAAAAAAAAACGAAAATTGCAAGATATAATAGAACTTGGCAAAGATTACGGAAGTTTCACTAATATAATAGAGGGACTTCCCGTGGAGGCTTTAGATAAAATCCTCCGTCCTCTTTTAGGGCACGACGTTAAAGATAAATTTTGGGAGGAATCCGCTGTTCAGTTAGGAGTGTCCGTCTTAGCTATTATTAAATACATGAACGAACTTGTAAATAATTACAGATATTCTTATTCGTTTAATTCATTAATAGAAATAACATCCGATGCACAGAATTTAAAAGACTTTAAAAAAGATGTCAAAAGCACCGTAAACAAAATACTTAATTCAAGCACGGATTATTCAAAAGAGCTTAACATCATAAAAACGATTATTGAATATTATAAAACATTAGATAAAGTCGCCGATGATTTTTCTCTTAACAGAATGGTTGACGATAATGAAAAAACGGTCCTTCACAGCGTAATCTCAACACTTGTAAATCCTATTGCGTCTTTAAGAAAAGAAAGCGTCAATATTCCTGAAATAGACATATTAAAAGAACTTTGCAAAGGTAAAATCATCGTTTTTTCACTTAACGATTTTGACCAGAACGTCCTAAACGCAATAGTAAGCGCAGTATTTCATAAAATAATTTTGTTTAAAATGAGCTACAAAGATGCTCCCGTAACCATTATAATGGATGAAGCCCAAAAGGTGCTTAACAACTATTTTGAGCTTCCTCTTGACGTATTGAGGGAATATAAGGTTGACGTTGTTTTAGCAACGCAGAGTATAGCAAACTTAAAAGAAAAATTGAATTCCGATAAAGTCGAAGCGCTACTTGCAAATTTAACCCATAAAATCTACCTAAACGGACAGGATATGGAAGTTCCAAAATATCACGCTTACTATAATGAACAGTATTATAAATTAACCCCGCTTGAATTTGATAAAATCGATAAGTTCCTAGCTGAAAGAGAATATCAGATGAGTCATACGAAACTCAAAAATTTGCCTTTTTCGTACAATTCCATACCCGTCGTTTATTCTAAACTGAGCGATACTAAACTATTAATTAAAGACCAAAATCTGCAGGCAATTGGGAAGATGGATTATTTTATTAAAAAATTCAAAAAAGATGATTTAGTCAAACTTTTTCCGGATATTTTAAAGCTTGAAGATAAAATGAATCAAAGCCGTGCTATAGAAGAATATCTTAGAAACGAATCATATAAAGGAGGCGATTATGACTATTATTAAAACAAACCCTCAAAAGCTTCTTTTAGCTTTTGCCTTAATTATGGATAAAAACAACGGAAGATTTGATTATAGGGCTGTTGCTTTGGCGTATGAGGAGCTAAAAAGTTATATTTTTGCTAAAAGTTTAGCAGTTTTGTCTAAAAAAAGATTTTTTCAAATACTTGATTTTTTTTATGAAAAAAGTAGTGATGAGAGAATCAAAAAAATGCCAAAAGATAAATTTTTCAGAAGGTATTTCAAATATTTAATCAAAAAAGGTATTCTTAAAATTTCAAACGCATCATATTCTTTAACGCAAAATGAGATAGCAATTTTTATTTTTAATGAGGACATTGTAATCGTTAGAGAACTTCAAGCATTTAATCAAATAAGGAATCTACTATGAAAATTACGAATATCATAAACTAAAAAAAATACATAAACGTTAATATTAAGGACTTAAACACAATCCTCTCTTACAGGGGATTTGCCTATATCGATACTTTAAAATGTAAAAACTTAAACGAATACCTAAATAAATTTAAAAATTTAAATCTAAACCCAAAAGAACTTTTTATAAATATAAAAATCAACCCTCAAATTTCATTGTTTGAAGTTCAAAACTTTAAAGATAATATCTATAAGATTATCGATGATAAAACAGATGCAGTTTTCGGAGTAAAATATCAAGACAACGAAAATGTAGAAATTGAAATTTTATGCACGGGGATAATTTTGAAAAGTTGAATTGTTTTTCAATGTGCTATAATAATCGAAAAAAAGGATAATAAATGGTTTATGAGCAAAAAATTTTATTCGGTTCTCCAGGGACTGGAAAAAGTCACAAAGTGCACAATGAAATTGCTAAAAATTTAAATGTTAGTGAAGAAAACAAATTTCAAACTATTTTTCATCCAGAAACTAGATATGGAGATTTTGTAGGAAAACTTTTGCCTTATAATGAAAATGGTAACATAACTTACAGATATTTCAAAGGTCCTTTTTTAAAAGCTCTTGCAAAAGCTTATAAAAATATTTTAGATGAAGTTGAAAAACCCAATGTTTTATTAATTATCGATGAAATTAATAGAGGCAACAGCGCAGCAATTTTTGGAAATATTTTTCAGCTTCTTGACAGAGATAATAACGGCTGGTCAAGCTACACTATTGAAATATCTGAACTTGAATGGGAAGAATTTATCAAAGAAATCGGATTTAAAAAAGTTGAAATAAAAGAAGACGGTCAAATTAAAATAGAATGGAAATATAAAAATGATGAAAAAGAAATAAGTTTAAATCAGTTTATTGAAATAATAAATAACAAAATATCTCCACAAAACCAAGAAAAAAACAATTCATATATGACAGAAAAGTTTAAAACTAACACATGGAAACTTCCTCAAAATTTTTCAATCGTAGCCACAATGAATACGGCAGATGAATCCATCTATTATATGGATAGCGCATTTAAAAGAAGATGGGATTGGGAATATGTACCCGTTGATGGAGAAGTTAATAATTATTCAGGAAACTTAGAAGAAAAAAATTGGAATAATTTAAGAAACGCCGTTAATGAATTTATAAAATCAAATGCAAAATATGTTAGAAGAATTGAAGATAAATTAATAGGCAAATATTTTATAAAAGAACCCTATGAATGTGAAAAACTTAAAAACAAACTTCTTTTTTATCTTTGGGATAGCGTATTTAGCAAAGATAAAACTCCACTTGAGGATTTATTAAATGAAAATAAAAAAGAAAAAATTAAATTAACAACATTTGGCGAATTTGCTAATAATCTTTGTGAATTTATAAAAAAAATAATGAAAAAAGATGATTGCCCTTGTAAAAACTCATCAAATCAACAAAACGATACAAAAAGTGAGGTAACAAATGATAGAACTTGACAAAATTAAGTGCAAAATAAGTGATAGTGCATTTGTAGGAATTAAAAAAGATACAGATAACAAATATAAATTTTTCTTACCAAAAGGATTTGATGAAAAAGTGTTTAATGACAATAATGAGCTAAAAAAAGAACTCTTTTACAAGCTTTTTGAACTTCAAAAGAAATATATGGAAAATCAAACAGATTACAGCAAAAGAGAAGATGGAATAGATACCAATCCGAAATCAGGAAGTGTTGAAGAAAAAGAAAAGCCAATTTTTTATGCCGATTTAGCTCTTTTTGATTTGATAAACTCAATTGATGATACTGAAATTTTAGGGCTTAATTCAAAAATTACAAAAAGTGATGATATTGATTATTCTCAAATTGACAAATACATTGAAGAAGCTCTTTTTGCAAAAAATCACGCACCAATTATTATAGAGGCATTTAAGAAAAACTTAACATTAGAAGTTTATCCAACTGATATTATCGGATTATATTGTTATATTTATACCGAAATATTAAACGAATTGAATTTTGAAAACGAACCTTTTATTAAGGAATTGGCAGAAGAGTTTAAAAATAAATATCTTGCCCCTCATGCATCATTATTTAAAAACGATAATGTGGTTGAAGAGTGTAAAGACATTCTTGAAAACATAGAAAAAAACTCTTTAATCTTAGAAGAATTTCAAAAATTTTACGATGCTATCTATCACTTTTTATATCACCGTCCATCAAACCAAGAAGAAGGCATAATTGCCGGAATTGACAATTTTTATTCAATATGGGAAGAGTTATGTCTAAACTATGTATTTAATCATTTTGAAAAATTTATTAAATTTGCAGATGTAGAAAATACAAAGTTTAAAGATAAAGCTAATTGTTTTGATAGAATGTATTGCAAATGCTCAAATGGAAATAATTGCGTTGATATCCCATATCCTTTCCAAATAGAGTATAACTCTAAAAAAAACTTACTGTACCCTGATTTAATAATACAAGCAGATAAACAATATCTCTACAAAATTAAAATAGCCCAAAAAGTTTATTATGAGTTGTGTGATGAAGATTTGGATTTAGAAAATCTTATTGCAACCAATTCTGGTAAAGATAATAATAATATAGAATATTTTAAAATTGGCATTAAAAAAAATATATATGAGGAATTAAAATTAGAAGAAAAAATAAAAAAAGAAGAATTTCATAGAAACTCATCATCGCATTACAATACATTCGAAAAAGATAACTGCAACTATATATCAATAACAAGAGAAAAAGGATTATTAGTAAATTATCGCGATTATATGAATAAACAAGATAGAGACAAAGATTTTGATTGGCTACAACGAAACCTCAAAATAGAAAAAATAGAAACGGGTATTTATGACTTTAAATATAAAATCTGCAAAAAGCCAAATTGTAGCAATTTAAAATCTAGCGGTTGTGAAATAAATAAAAAAGACATAATCAAACAAAAAATTTATGAACTTGCGCTAGATAATAAAGTAAAAAGTATTTTTGTTTTACCAAAATATAGTGAAAAAGATATTATAGTACTTGATAATGAAGAAATTTGTGGTATAACCATTCAATTTTGGAATTTCAAAAAACTTTTAGAGGAGTATCTAAAATGAAATGCGCTTATACGGAGTTTTGGAAAAAATATAAATTTGAAGAAGGGAACTTTAACGATGAGAAATTTCAAGAGCTTTACTCACAAAAATTAAATATAAAAAAAGAAAATATAGTCCCAAAACCACTTCCAATAGATAATGAAGGAAAAGTTGTAGCCAACTGGCTGTATTCCTGCCTTGACATCGATAAAAATGGAAATTTAATAACCGACAGGGTATTGGTAGCTATTGGAGACGAAGAAGATAAAGAAATAAAAATCAACAAAAAAACTATTTTAACTATTAAATCTGTAAAAGAAGATTAAATTGTTTGTATTGGCAGATACCCATTCTGGACACGGAAATATTTTCTGCATGAACCGATTAGAATACAAAAAGCGAAAACTAAAGAATATGAAGATTTTGACAAATTTTTGATTGAGCAGTTAAACAACTACATTTCAAAAGATGACAAAATCTTATATTTAGGTGATGTGACGTTTAAAGACGGGTTTAAACTCGCTAAAAAACTAAACAGAAAAATTACTTTCATAAAAGGCAATCACGACAAAGACAAGCACATCGAATTTTATAAATCTCAAGGTTGGGATGTAATTGAAGGGATAAGAATTGAAGCAGATGTTGATGATGGGATTAAAACCTACCTCGACTCAATAAAATACAGGTATAAAAAATTTGAAAAAATATCTTGTCTGATTAAAGATATAAACGATAAAAGAGTGCTCTTTAGCCACTATCCAGTTTTTAATGACAATCCTTACGATGAAAAATATAGAAATTTAACAAATGCTTTGGAAGAAATTTTTAATATAACAGAGTGCGATGTAAACATACACGGACATACGCATTCATATATTGTAGGAGATAAAAAATGTATTAACGCTTGTTTAGAAGTAAATGATTTTAAGCCTTTAAAAATTGAGGAAATTTTATGACTATCGATATTATCAGCGATATTTATCTGAACTTTTACGCAAGATTCAACAGAGTTAAAACGAAGGCTTTTGTCGAAAAGTTAATAAAAAGCAAAAGGGATAAAATTTTTGAAGTTTTGGTAATAGCTGGGGATATTGGACATTATAACGACGATAATTTCTATATAATTGAGCTTTTAAGCAAACGTTACGAAAAAATATTCATAATCTGGGGAAATCACGATTTATATCTGCTTTCAACTCAGCACAGGGAAAAATATAACTACAATTCTTTTAATAGACTTAATGAATTTAAAGTAATGGTTAAAAATATTATTTTTAGACGAACAAAAGATTGAGTATAAGGGAATTACATTTTGGGGTAGCGAGCTTTGATATAACGTATCGTCTTTAAAACATTGGAGTGATTATATGAACGATTTAAGGTATATATATGATAAAAAAGAGGGATATAAAATAGTATTGCCTTATGATTTTTCCCGATTAAATACAATTTTAATACCGCTAAATTATATGAAACGAAATACGAAAAAATTAAAAGCTTAGATTACACCAACGTTATTATCAGCCACATTCCGCCGATTAAGATTTTTGATAATTCGGATTTAGGAGATAATTATTATTTTGTGGATTACGGGGAGGACATAATCGAAAAAATAAAACCTGAAATCTGGATTTTCGGACACATTCACGCTAAAACATATAAGAAATTCAAAAGTTGTGAGTTGATTGCTAATCCTTTAGGATATCCTGAGGAAAATGAAAGATTTATTTTAGAAAGTGTTAATATTTGAATTCTGTTTCTTTTAATCGTTTGACTAATAAAATTTATTTTTTTAATTACAATTTAAATCTATATAAATAAAAATGAAAATATAAAATTGTTTTCTATACGAATTTAGAGTAGTTAAAAATTAATAACTAACGTTACTCGATTCCTTTAAAAAAATCACATAAAGAAACATTTAAAGCTTTTGAAATTTTATAAAGATGTTCAATATTAAAATGCTTTTTACCACCTAACTCACCTTGGGCTATAATGGTAGTAGATTTATGTCCTATCATTTCAGCTAATTGTAACTGAGTAATGTTTTTACTTTCTCTAATTTTTTTTACATTTTCACCAATTTTTTTATATACTTCTCTCAAATATTACCTTTTTAATCTTTTTTAAAAGTTTAAATTATGTTATACTTATATTCAAGTTCCCATAGGAATTTAAAAGAAAGGTTTTTATGCTTTTTTTAGATAATTTAATAGAAAAAACAAAAAAAATAATGAAAGAAGAATTCTTAAAAGATTCACGTCCATGGGTTGTTACGTTTTCTGGTGGAAAAGATTCTACTACAGTATTGCATCTTACAATAGAAATGCTTCTTGAGTTACCTTCTGAAAAAAGAAAAAAAGTATTTATAGTTGCTAGTGATACTTTAGTGGAAATGCCAATTATTACAGATTATTTTTATAATAAAATTAATCAAATCCAAAAATTTATTGAAAAATCAAAATTAGACATAGAAATAAAAATATTAAAACCTGAAATTAAAGAAAGTTTTTGGAGTCTTTTACTTGGAAAAGGATATCCAGCACCCAATACCTCATTTAGATGGTGTACAGAAAGGCTAAAAATAAAACCGGCAACCAAATATTTAACTTCTTTAGCAAATAAATATAAATCCATAGTAATGCTTCTTGGAGTCAGAAAAGCGGAATCTAACACCAGGAAAAAATCTATTGAAAAAAGAGAATTAAATTTCAGAGGTTTTACTAAACACAATAGTGTTCCAAATGCTTTTACTTTTTCTCCTATAAAAGAATGGACAAATGAGGAAGTCTGGACTTTTTTATCTTCTAATAAAGCCCCTTGGGGTTCGCACGAGGACATGATGAAATTATATGATAAAGGCAGTGGTGAAGCGGATTGTAACATTGCTTTAAATCCACAAGACCCAAGTTGTGGTAAAACAAGATTTGGATGTTGGGTGTGTACGGTTGTAAACAAAGATAAATCAATGGAAAATATGCTATATACGGAAGAGTGGATGAAACCTTTGAACGATTTTAGAAATAAATTATTGGATTACAGAAACAACCCAACAAAAAGAAATAAAAGAAGACGCAGTGGTGAAAGAGGTTTAGGCCCTTATACTATGGAAGTTAGAAGAGAATTGTTACAAAATTTACTTGAAATAGAAAATCAATTAAAAGATAAATTACACGGAAAAAAACTTATTTTGGATGAAGAAATAATTCAAATACAGTATGAATGGGAAAACGATGGTGACTTTTTAAATAGTGCTATAGAAATTGCTAAAAATTTTGGAAGAGATATTAATTATTACTCCTTTAACGCATTAGAAGACGAGGAAAAAGAATTGGCTTTTAAACATAACTTAACTCCAAACTTTATAAATAAGCTTCTTGAAATTGAATATAACTCAAAAGGATTAATTAGAAAAAACATTTTTAAAGATTTAGACGAATTAATAACAAGCTTTGCTAAAGGTAAAATAAATGCTAATTAAAAATATTACATTAGAAAACATTTTTCTTTATGAAGATATAAATAAATTCTCTTTTTCAACTGAAAAAAATAAAAATATAGTCTTAATCATTGGTGAAAATGGTTTTGGTAAAACTTCTTTTATTAACGCTTTAAAAATCGGATTTCACGGCATTACAAAAGATATACTTAAAATTGGTAACAAATATCTATCAAAGCATGAGTTTATAAAAGGAAATAAAAATTTTGAGGGATTAATTACTAAAAATAAACACTATGCTAAAATTGAAATTGAAACAGATGAATTTAAAATAATTAGAGAATTTAATAATGACGAAAAATTAACTCTTATAATAGAAGATGAACAATTTTTTGATTTAGAAGCTCAAGAAATTATTGAAAGTTATTTTCCTAAAAGTTTAAATAGGTTCTTTTTCTTTGATGGAGAAAAAATTCAAGAAATCTCAAATTTTGAAAATGAAGAGTTTAAAAAAATGCTTGAATCGGTATTAAAACTTGATATATACGACCAAACGATTCAAGATTTAGAAATTTTGTTAAAAAGATATATAAAAGAAAGTTTAGATGAAAACACTTTACAAAAACTTAACGAATTAGAAAAAGAAAAAGAAAACTTAGAAAGAAAAATAAAAAGCTTAGAAAATAATTACAATTCTTTAAAAGAAATGTTAAAAGAAAAACAAAAAGAAGAAAAGTTCTTTTTAAACAAATCTTCCAAAATTAAAAAATTAGAAAAAAAATTTTCAAAAAAGAAAGAAAAATTTGAAAAGTTAATTAATGAATTTAAACAAATTATTCTTTATAAACTACCTTTACTTTTAAATCCATCACTTTTAGAAAAAATGAAAGAAGATATTAAAAATTACGATGATTTAGGGGTTAATAAAGATATTTTAATTCGAAAAAAAGAAGAATTTCTAAAAAAAATCAAAGAAAACAACAAAGAAATCGAAAAGATTTTTGATGAAGTGTTTTTAAAAGAAAAAAAAGGTTTTATTAATAGTAGCAATATTTTGCCTTTACTAAACTTTGAAAAAATAGATTTAAATGAATTACTAAGTAAACTAAGTAGTTTAAAATTTGAAATTGAAGAAATAGAAAAATCAAAAGCATCAGAAACTGACCTATTTGAAGAAATTTATAATATTCAAAAAGAGATATTTGAGTTGGAAAATAATATAAAAAATTTAGAAAATGACCTTTTTAACAGTAAAGAAAAATTGATAAAAATTGAAAAAGAGATAAGACAAATCTCTAAAATAGAGTTTAAAAATAGATTAATCCAAGAAAAAATAAATACCGTTAATAATAGCTTAAATGCATTAAAAGAGATAAAACTGTCTCTTAAATCAAAAAAAAGACCAAAACTTCAAAAATTAATAAATGAGAAATTTCAAAAGCTTAAAAAAGATAACTTTAGAATTAAAGAAATTGCGTTAACCGATGAATTTGACATTTATTTAATAAATGAAAACAATGAAAAACTATCTGTCCTTTCAGCATCTTCTGGACAAAAACAAATTATTGCCACTTCTTTAATTTGGGGAGTAAGTGAATATTTAGGAAAAAACATTCCAATGGTAATCGACACACCGCTTGGAAGACTTGATATCGAAAACCAAAAACTAATTCTAAAAGAATTTTACCCTAATGCTTCAAAACAAGTAATAATGCTTCCTACTCCAAGCGAACTTAGAGCGGAAGAATTCAAACTTTTAAATCACCATATTTCAGATAGATATTGCTTAACTCCTACATTACCAAAGGTTAAAAAATGCGAACAACAAAATTCATAGAAGAAAGTATCCCAAAAATTGCAAAGCTAATTCATACTACAAATGACCCAAAATGGCTAACTATCAGATTCGCAATATTTATTTCTTTATCTATCAATAAACCCATTGAAAAGAAAAAATTGTCTTTTAAAGACGGAAAAACGTACTCTCTTGAAGTAATAACAGGCAAAGGAAAAAGTGAAGGCGATTATACCGATATAATTGCCTTAATGATAGCTAATAATGATAATATTGAACTTAAAAATGAAAAAGAATTAGAAAAATATCTCGAACTTCACGCCCAAAGGGGTTTTGAAATTTTAACTTCTTCTTTAAACCAAAACAGTAATATTTTTGAATGGATCAAAGAAGAGTTTTTATTTAGTTAATTCTCTTATTTCATATTTTATTGTTTCTTTAATTTTTTCATATCTTTTTTCTAATAATCTTTTATAAAAATCATTTTCATCTTCATCATCTCTTTTTTTATAAAAATTTCTTTCTGTAGTTAAACAATTATCTGTTATTTTGTCTCCCAATTGTTCTAAATATATTTCAACATTCAAATCAGAAATTTCTCTATTAGCACATTCAGATATATAAGCTAAATTTAAAGGTGAATTTAGCATATGGTTTTTACTTTTTCTTAATTCTTTTGTAGATTCTCCTATTTTTTTATTATTTCCTAAAGGAATAATATGATGAATTTCCAATTTGTATTTTTTACATTTTTCGTTTTGATTTGTTTCATCCGATTTACAAGCAGCATAATAAGCAGTAAGAGTTAGAGGATTTTCTATTCTAAAATCTTTTGGTTCCTTACTTAAGCAGTATTGTAAAACAGCATCTTCCATGGCTTTTGGACATTCATTCGGATTTAATAACGTATTTAAATCTGAATAATCTTCACTTTCTAATACTCTATTCAACATCTTATTAAAATCATATTTTTTTTCTTCTTCATTAAACCAATCTTTAAGCTTTTCTTGTTTAGAAATTTCATTTTCTTCTTTGTCTTTTAATAATTCTTTATATTCATCTATTTCCAATAATACATACAACATTTGCAAACTTTTAATGAATTTATCATCCTGAGATTCTCTAAATTCACCTGAAAAGAAACTACTCCAATACCATGCTTCTAGTAAATCAAGCTTTTTACTATCATTCCATATTTCATCAAAACTTAGAAGATAAATAATAGGCAATATCATATAGACATATCTAATGTTTTTCTCTGAAACTATTCCTAATTTAAATTGTAAAAATGCATAAGCTCTTTTAATTGCTTTTAATATTTCATCTAAATTATCTACTATTGTTTGTCCATCTATTTCTAAAATTTCTTTTTGATAAAGATCTTCTTTTTTTAAACTTTTAATAGTCCCTTTTATTTTTCCATAAATCAAAATTGCAATAGCATTTAAAAAAATATCTTGAAATTTTTTTGAAAGTTCATTTGCTTTACCTGATAACATGCAAGAAGGTTTCCACATAAAATCACTATTAAATTGCTTAATATCAAAATCTTTTTCAAAAGATTTTAAAATATAGTCTGTTAATACACCGTTCATATGTTTAGCAGTTTTCGCTACTAATAAATCATATGTACTAAGGGCTAAGCCTCCTTTGTTTATTTCTTCAAAAATAGCGGCAGCCCTACCTATCTCTTTTGATGGCAACTCAACATATGGTATTTTTGAATCCAATAAACTGCTCAAATAATTACTAACTGAATTCGCCCAATCAGCAGCATAAATATTCCACTTAATTTCTATATCTTGTGGAGTATCCATCTCATCAACATCTAAAAAATCCTCTATGTTTGCTTTTTTGTTTTCAATATCTTGTTTTATATCTAATACTCTTTTATTGGCAATTTGTTGCAAGATTTTTTTATGTAACCCCTCTTCTTTAAAAACTTCAAATAGAGGAATTTGATTTTCTGCTGCCGCTTTATTTCTAAACTCTTTATAATTTTTATCATTTTCTGGATGCCACCATTTATCTGTATCTTTTTTTGAAGAAATTTTTTTAGGTATAATATAATCTAATAATTTTTGAGGTTCTGTTGATTCTAATTTTCCTCTATTAAACTTTAATTTATCATAACCAAAAAACTCATTATCAACTTTTAAAAACCATCTAACTCTTAATTTGTCAAAAAGTTTTTCCAAAACTAACTTCCAATTATTATTCGCATATAAATTAAAAAAACAATTTTTTAAAGTTGACAATCTTTGCTGACCATCTAAAATGTAGACACATGGAAAATCATCATTAAATTTTATCTCATTAATTTCACACAATGGTCTAGCAGAAAAATCATTTCTTTTACCTTCTAATAAAAGAGTACTTCCTATTGGAATTTTTACTAAAAAAGATGCTATTAATTTTTTTTGTTTATCTAAATCCCACACAAATCCTCTCTGAAAATTTGGCAAGATATATTCATTCTTCTCAATTTTTTCTATAATATTTTTTAATGAAATTGATTTATATTCCATATTTCCCTCCTTTTTTATTTTTTCTTAATCCATACAGAATTACTTCTACTTGGAAAAATTTCAATTTCAGTTGAGAGTATATCTCCTACTATAAATTTATTCCAATCCACTTTAATTTTAGGCAATAATTTTATAAATTCTTCTATTTTTATTTCATTGGATGGG
>Ga0256838_1001147_pt1 | contig 13218 bp, 12 predicted proteins | sample 4571419metaG_FD_185978 | JGI IMG/M metagenome (GOLD analysis project Ga0256838, IMG submission 185978) | Hydrothermal vent microbial communities from Guaymas Basin, Mexico - 4571-419 | ecosystem: Environmental > Aquatic > Marine > Hydrothermal vents | place: Mexico: Guaymas Basin | collected...
CGTTTCGTCTAACTCTTCTAAGAGATAATTCTTCATCTGAGTCATCTCACGCTCACGCTCCGCTAGCTCTGTGAAGAACGATCCCAGGAAGCCCGATGAGAACATACTTATACCCGCCCCTAGGACAGGTATCGCGACTTCTAGAGGCGAATTTAGACCGGCTAAATAAGAAGATATGAGCACCCCTAACGTGGTAACGGCTCCGTCGAAGAAGTTTATGATAAAATACCTTCTTAAAATAGGCCCCGCTTCTAAGAGCTCTAACGCTTCTCTGATCTTCATGGTGAAAAACTAGGAGGAAGATGATGAAAAATGAGACCCGACGATCTCGTGAGATACGTAGTATCCCGTCGCGGGAAGGCATCAAGAGTGGCGATACACAAGATCGTATATTTATCGGATAGCGAGTTCGTGTGGCGTAGAATCGCGGCTAACGTGATACTGAGGCTCATAAACTCAAGCGCGAGGGTGCGTAACGAGACGGGGCTAAAGTATTACGTGGCTAAACTAGGCCCCTTCTCTACGGCTTTAGATAACGCGATCAAGCGCCTGATAAACTCCGGAGAGATCGACGAAGTCTTCGACGATGGTCGGTTCTTATACGTTCCTAAGAACATCAAAGATCATAAAGTAGAGCCTCATTTCGCGAGGGTTATGGAGGAATACGTTCACGTTCCGGACAAAAAGCTAATAAATAAGGCTCTTAAGAGGGTAAAGTTTGATCCTACCGTAGTTAAGCTCTAAATGGGCATAGCTGTGATGTACTATTTTAGTATATAAAATGGCCCGAAAGAAAATACATTTTATATCGAACCCGTAATACGCACATGAAGGTCGAAATTAATTTAGAGGAGATGGCTAAGAGGGTAGCGGAAGGGGACTTCGATTTATATCTAAGGAGGAAATTTGTAGGGAAGAACTTAAATAAGACGCTCTCAGGGTACCTAAACGGCGTTAAGAAGACTATCGCTCTCTTATTATACGCGGCTAGTAAGGACGATCGGATAAGGCTTACTGATGCTACGAACGACCTATACATTTCCCGCTCGTCCGCTCATAAGTTACTAAGGCGCAAACTAATCCAACAGGGATACGTCGAAGTCGTAAAAGAGGGTAAATGGATGAAATATCGCCTCACAGAAGAGGGTAAAAAACTAGCCCTAGAGCTCGCTCAGATACTCAAGAAAGTCGAGCCTCAGATAAAGAAGGAAGCCGAGAGGAGAAGGAGGGAGAGCGAATACCTAGAGCTCTTGCGTAAACGCGCTATGGAGATAAAGAAGAAATCGAAGATGGAGCCGGCAGTGAAGATCTCGCGGAACGAAAACGAAGATAACTCGGAAGAGTGATTTTTAATTAGTATATGATGAGCGGTGTTTCCCTCTGAACCCTTAAATGATGAGTGGGGTAGCTTCTGATGCGCATGTACGATTTACTCTTAAGAATAAGGCGCGAGAGACTTGTAAGGTACCCTAGGATCTTCGTATATCGCACCCGTACGTACTTCGGGGTCTCTAAGGCCTTGGTGGCGATAATCGGTACGGAAGCGTGTCGGTGGTATAGGTACGGAGGATGTACGATGTGTCCGTATCCTCAGTATAAGCCTAAGGAGATAAACGTGGAGCGCGATCTTAAGTTAGTACTTAGGCGCTTAGAATCCGAGCGTCCTCAGGCCCTGATGCTGTATTCTTCCGGTTCCGTCTTGGACGAGCGCGAGGTGCCGTTCAAGCTCCTTAAGGAGTTCCTCTCAAAGATCCCAGAGAGCGTAAAGGAGGTCTTCATAGAGACGCGCCCGGAGTTCGTCGACGATCGCCTTGTAGAACTCGATACTCACGCTCATATAATGCCCGCGATAGGCCTAGAAACATCAAACGACGTCGTTCGCTTGTATCATATACGTAAGGGATTCCTCCGGAAGGACTTCCTCAAAGCCTTAGAGATAGCTAAGAAATACGCGTTCGGGGTAAAAGCGTACGTCCTACTAAAGCCTCCGATGATGCTAGAGTTTGAGGCTTATGAGGACGCTAAGAGGACTCTTAAGGACGTCGATAAGGACGGGGTGCGCGTGGTTAGCGTGAATCCTGTACACGCGGATCCGGGAACGCTTCAATATTATCTACTAAAACGCGGTCTTCGGAAGCCCCCGAGCATGCTCACGCTATTTAAGCTACTCTCGGAGAACTTCGGGAGAAGGTATGTACTCATAAGCGAGCCCCTGAAGGCGGGGAAGCCGGAAGGTATAAGGCCGCGGAAGGATATTAAGGAGGAGCTGAGAAGGCTTAAGGAGGCTGTACGGAACCAAGATCCTAGACCCATAGAAGAGTACTTAGCGGAGAAACAAGATAGCGCTTAAAGGGTGAGGCTCTAATGGAGATACTAAAGGAGCTCGGATACGTGCGCAAGAAGTGTAAAAAGTGCGGGGAGTACTTTCGGACTCTAGACCCAGATCGCGAGACGTGCGGAGATTCGTTATGCGAGGGAGGATATTCGTTCATAGGACGCAAGACGCTCGGCCGGAACATACACGACGCCATCAGGGAGCGGATAGGGTTCTTCAAGAGGCACGGACACGAGGTAGTTCCGCCTTATCCCGTGGTCGCTAGGCGGCGCGATGATATAGAGTTCACGATAGCCTCTATAGCCGTATTCCAGCCTCGGGTCGTTAAGGGGCTCGTACCCCCGCCCGGGAACCCGTTAGTAATAGCCCAACCGAGCTTACGCTTCGGAGGGGACTTCAACGACCTAGATAATATAGGGAAGACCGGGAGGCATCTTACGTGCTTCGTGATGGGAGGTCAGCATAGCTTCCACGGAATCCCCGAGGATCGGAAGAAATACGTTAAAGACGGTTATCGGAAGGAAAAGGCCCTCGAGCTCAACTTCCGCTTTCTTACGGAGGTAGCGAGGATACCTAAGGAGAAGATCACTTATAAGGAAGACCGGCGGAGCGGGGGAGGTAACGCGGGACCGAGCATGGAGGCGTTCGCGGGAGGCTTGGAGCTCGTAAACACCGTATTCATGCAATACGAGGTGCGTGACGGTGAGCTTAAGGAGCTCTCCATGAAGGTAATCGATACGGGTTGGGGGATAGAGAGGATCGCCCGGTATACTCTAGGTTCTCCCACCATATACGAAGCTTCCTTCGGCCCGCTAGTCGATCGGCTTAGGAGCTCTTTGGGGGTAGAATACGACGAGAAGTTATTGGGGGAGTTCTACTCTATAGCCGGACGTTACGACTTCTCCGAAGTACGCGTAGCGGACGTGCGGCCGGAGATCTCTAGGATCATGGGATACGATCCGAACGAGCTCAAGCGCTTAATAGGACCTATACAGGCGATATATACGATTCTAGATCACGTACGCACGCTCGTTTTCGCCCTACCAGACGGCGGTATACCGTCGAACGTAGGGGGAGGATATAACTTACGCGCGATCTTAAGGCGCGCCCTGAGCTTATCGGAGTTATACGGCTTCGAAATAGAGCGGGAGGAACTCTTCAGGCGCATGATAGATCGGATGAAGATCTCTTTCCCGCGCGTAGAGGAGGCGCGGCCTGTGATTGTGGACGTGTTTAAGGTAGAACGCGAACGCTATAAGAAGGCGATAGAGACGGGGACTCGTGAGGTGAAGAAGATCCTTAAGAAAAAGAAGAGGATCGACGTGGAGGACCTCATAACGCTCTACGTTTCGTTCGGAATACCTCCTGAAACCGTAGCGGAGATAGCTAAAAGCATGGGTCATGATGTATCCATACCGCCCGATTTCTACAAGCGCGTGCGCGTGAAGCAAGAAAGGAAGGAGGAGCGTAAGGAGTTCGAGATTCCCCCGTTAAAGCCCACGAGAAAGTTGTATTATGAGGATCGGAGGATAAGGGAGTTCGACGCTACCGTAATACGGTCTAAGGGTCGTTACGTGGTATTAGATCAGACCGCTTTCTATCCCGAAGGGGGAGGACAAAAGTACGATACGGGCAAGCTCTCGAAGGATGGTGCGGAGGCGAACGTAACGCGCGTGTTTAAGGTTGGGGAGGTAGTGATACACGAGCTCGATAATAATCCGTTCAAAGAGGGGGACAAGGTACACGGGTCGATAGATCGGGAGAGGCGTCTCACGCTCACGAGACATCATACAGCGGCCCACGTACTTCTGGGAGCGGCGAGGAGGATATTAGGGCCTCACGTGCGGCAGCACGGTGCGGAGAAGGACGTGGATAAGGCGCACTTAGACATCACTCATTATAAGCCGCTAAGCGACGATGAGATACGCGAGATCGAGCGCCTCGTGAATAGGGTGATCATGGAAAACAGGCGCGTATATAAAGATCGGATGCTCCGCACTTTAGCGGAGAAAGAATATGGGGTGCGCATATATCAAGGCGGTGCCGTGCCGGGGGCGATACTTAGAATCGTAAGGATAGATGATCGGGACGTAGAAGCTTGCGGAGGCACTCACGTGGACTACACGGGAGAAATAGGACCGTTTAAGATCGTACGTACTAAGCGCATACAGGACGGTGTAGTGAGGATAGAATACGTAGCGGGCGAGCGCGCTGTAGAGTACATTCAAAACGTCGAGCGCATCCTAAAGGAGACCTCTAGTATATTACGCGTACAGCCCGAGGAGCTACCAAAGACCGTAAGGCGCTTCTTCGAAGAGCGGAAGAAGTATAAGAAGCGTTATGAAGAAGCCTTAGAGAGGATCGCTGAGACCTACTTAGGTAAGGAAGAAGCTAAAATAGAGGACCGGGAGTTGGCCACTAAAATAGCCGCTTTAGCGAACAAGCGCGGTTTCACGATCGTAATAAGGACGCCTAGGGGAACGATCATAGCCGGGCCGAAAGCTCATGAGAAGTATAAGGAAATAACGGGTGAAGAGCCTAAAAAGAAGAAGAGGATGTACGTCCTAAAACGATGCCGTGACGAATTCGGCTCCAGATAAGCGGTGCGTCTGATTTTTACGCTTAATCACCATCGGGCTCCCTAAGATTATGGAGATGAACACCTTCTTCGTGATGTCGTAGGTCGGCTTGTTTTTGATGAGTTCTTCGAATAGCTCCTTTGAGGGCTCCGATACTAAAGTTATGATCCCCTCCCTGACCTCCTTAGCGGTCGCATGCCTGATCCGATCCTTTATCTCTTTAACCGCTAAGAATGTCTCCCAAAGGGAGCGTAACGATTCCTTATAGAGGACCGCGTGTATCTTCGTGTTAATTATGGAATCATAGACGTACGTGATCGTTTCGTACCTTCTTATTCTATCCACGGTATCCGGACCGAACACGGCCATATCTAAGAAGCATTCGTAAATGCCGTGCTCCTTGAGCTTCTCTATTTGCTCCTCGACGTCCCCGGGTTTTAACGCGGGTAAATACAATAGATCGTATTCTATCGCCTTCTCATAGATATCGATCTTATGAGATAGGGGAAGGAACGCGTCGATGAGTACGATCGAGGTCCGGCTACTCTTATGATTTATAATGAACTCTAACCTGCTCTCGAGGTTCTCTAAGCTCCTTACTATATGTACTTCAACTTGTGAGAACGGGTCCTTAAGCGCTCTCTTCCTGAGTCTTATGACCCTCTTCTTATAGTCTTCGGGTAGTTCGTAAATCCTCACCGCGAAGTCATCTATAACGTTCGCGAGGGCGTATAAAGGGTAGTAAACGGGCGATTCTACGGAAATTAAGTTTAGATCGTAGAACTTCTCTACTTCTATCCTAGCGTCCTCCACTAGATTTTTGATATAATTGATCGAAAAAGAGTGATAAGTCGCCATTTTTGCGCGAAACATTTAATATAATATCCTTAAAACCTTACTTATGTCTTCTTTGGAATGGCCCCCTTCATTACTCTTAAGGAGCTAAAGGAGGAGCTCAAGTATCCGGATACCTTCGACGAGGAGCTCGCTCCCGTGCGGTATTATAAAATTAAAAACGAGCTTGAAAATAGGTCCAGGGACTACTTCGTGTATGTTATATACGGTATGCGCCGCATGGGTAAGACCGCCTCCTCGATAAAGCTCGGGGAGTACGCGCAAGAGAAGTTAGGTTATCGCTTCTTGTACTACGAGATAAAGAGGGGAAAGGACGAGCGGTTCGGCACCGATGACGTGGGAAAGCTCGGAGCTAAGCTCGCTAGGAGGGTACTAGAAGGAGAGAAATTATTCGTGGTGATAGACGAGGCGTTTAACGTACCCATCATAAGACTAAAGAGGTTCTTAGAGCCGTTCGGAGCCCCCTATAAGAAGATAAGAAGGGGGGAGGAGGTGGGGGACTTCATCATCATACTCACCGGAAGCTACGCTTACGACGTACTTACGCTCTCCTTCGAAATCACGCGCATATTTATGTCCCAATCCGACAAGCGCATCATATTCCCCACGACGCCTCGTACCGGTAGGATAAAGAGGTACATAAGTCCCAAAAAAGAGAGCTTGGACGTCTTCTTTAGGACCTTTAGGACTAACGAGAGGATACTAAGGTTCCTCTTAGAGTCCGAGCTCATCGTCTCCGAACTCAATTACTATAGGCTCCACCCCAAAGTAATCGAGGCCTATGAGGAGTATAAGAAGACCTTAGGCGTGCCGACCATAGCGTTGGGGGAGGAAAACATAGACGCTGTGGTAAACGCGTTCATAGATACTCTTAGAGAGTCGTTTCAAGCTCACGTGGACCTTGAGGAGAAGATCGATGAGAACTTGTACAGGGGCGTTAGAATAGACTTCAGAACCGTTATAGAGATCATTAAGAGGGCGCTCGAGCAAGAGTCTGGGAAGAATAAACTAAAAGACGACGCGGTGAGTAGGTTAGCCCTCAACACGCTCCTTATATTACCCCGCCGGCGGATAAAGAATAAAAGAGACATAGACGCGATAATAGGGGCTATTACTTCCCGCAGCGTGCCCAATTTGCCCCCTAAGGCTACTCCACTGAGCCTCTTTTCGTATCACGTGCTCGCGAGGTTGAACTTTAAACTCTCTTTTGGTTCGAGGTTCGAGAGCGTCATCGCTCATGCCCTTAAGGTTCATGCCGACTATTACGAGAACACGTTTAGAGGATATATTACCATGTATCCCATAAGTTCCGCCCCCAGGGTAGACTTCCTCTACTTTAACCTCAACAATTCGGACGATATCATAGGAATCGAGGTGAAGTCCTCCATACCTCCAGATTATAGCGACATAAAGATAGGCCTCGAGACGAGCGAGAGGTTGAAGTTTAAGTACATACTCGCGATACCCTACGAGAGCCTAGGGGAGTACGTTCCCTTATACAAGGACGACCGCTTAGTGACGCCCGTAAAGGAAGTAGAAGACCTCGTGAAATCCGTGGGAAAGAACGTCACGATCTTACCTTTGGAACTAGTTTTCTACGTCTTAGGGCTTCCGCGGGAGACCGAGAGGGTACTGAGGCGCTTATGAGGGGCAATATTCTTTTATTAAATCGATTTTCTTTCATGGAGCCACGGATAAATAACTTAATCTTCCCATTCGTAGTAATCGTCTTCATAGCCATCGGTATAAAAATATCCGACTCCTTAGTAGCGGCCGGAAAGATCTCTAAGAACACGTCCAGGAAGTTAATTCATATACGGGTGAGCAACCGGGCTCTGTTCCGGTACTTCGCTTATCTAGATCATCGGACCAAGCGGATACGGGTTATACCTCCGATACTGTTCGTGATAATATTCATTGTAAAGTCCCGCGCCCCTCCCGACGACCCCTTCGTTCGCTCCATGAGCCGCACCGGGGATCCTAAAGAGCTCCTAGGAGGGACCTTCTACTTCACGATCATGGCCACTATCCTCATGCTTACGTACGTCCTAGTCCCCAAACTACGCGTGCGGGCTATTATGGCTAACGTGGTCTTAGGTCGGGGCGATGGGCTAGCGGCTTTAACGGGCGGATACATAAGGATAGGATCTAGAAGCCTTTCCGGAACTTTAGGGTTCATCGTAGGAGCACTCATAGCTGGGGTCTTCTACCTCCGGCTCTTCGGCTTCGACATTACGATAGAGTACCTCGTATATCCTATAATAGTGGGCGCTATCGCGGAGCTCATAACGCCCGGAGGATACGATAACATCACAGTTCCGCTATCCGTACTTATCTTAGGGGCGATCCTAGAATTCCTATGATCGTTTTTACCCGCTTTTATCACCCGCATTTACTGAAGTTAAACCCGGAATACGCGTACGTAGACCTCCCGCGTTTACTCCCGTTTTACACGTTCTCGCGGAGGCCCCCGTATAAACTAAAGCGCTCCAGGGATCCGTTAGAGCTCGCTAAGAGGCTCGCGGAGTATCTTGAGGAAGAACTCATAATATCCTCGCGGGAGTTATCATCGGGAACTCTATACGCTGAGGGGATGAAAATAGAATACGAGTACGAGTGCGGGATATTGAGGAAGAGAAGCGCGGATTATTGGAAGGAGACGGACGAGCCTTACGCCATCGAAAACGGGAAGAGAATACTCCGGCCGCTGAGCATGTACCTGTTAGACTACGACGCGGTACTCATAGAGTTCCGCCCTCATGATGGAGTATGGAACGAGAGAATCTTAGGGGCCCCTTTACCGGGCGTATTATATTCGCGTGAAGACCCGATAAGGTCGATACCGATAACTACTCGAAGACGTTTTTACTCGATGCGCATAGTCGTAGCTTTAGGAGGTAACGCGTTCATACGTAAGGGACAGAAGGGAACTTATGAGGAGCAGTTAGAAAACGTTAAGATAGCCGTGAAGCGCATCGCGGACCTCATAGAGGACGGTCATGAGATCATAATAACTCACGGAAACGGCCCCCAGGTGGGAGCTTTACTCCTTCAGAACGAGATCGCTAAGGACGTCGTCCCGCCCCTTCCGCTAGACGTACTAAACGCTGAGACCCAGGGGCGGCTTGGATATATGATACAGCAGAGCCTCCAGAACGAACTAAGGAGGAGGGGAATTAATAAGATAGTCTCTACGATCGTCACTCAAGTAGTAGTAGATCCGAACGATCCCGCGTTTCAAAATCCCACGAAGTTCGTAGGGCCCGCTTATACTGAGGAAGAGGCGAAGAGGCTGATGAAGGAGAAGGGCCGGATCATGAAGCTCGACGTAGGCCGCGGGCGGCGCCGCGTGGTACCTTCTCCCGATCCTAAGCGCGTGGTAGAGATAGAGAGCGTGAAGAAGCTCTTGGACGCTGGGATCATACCTATTACCGTAGGAGGTGGAGGAATACCCGTAATAGAGACCGAAGACGGCCTCAAAGGCGTGGAAGCCGTGATCGATAAGGACCTAGCTTCCGAGCGCGTCGCTGAAGCCGTTAACGCGGATATGCTCATGATACTCACGGCCGTAGAGAAGGTGTACCTTAACTTCAACACTCCCGAACAGAAACCCCTCGATAGGATGACCGTAAGCGAGGCGGAGAAATATTATAAGGAAGGACACTTCCCGCCCGGGAATATGGGCCCTAAGATATTAGCCGCTATAAGGTTCGTAAAGGCTACCGGAAAACCCGCGGTGATTACGAGCCTAGATAAAGCGAAGGAAGCTCTAGAGGGTAAAACGGGTACTCGGATAGTCCCCGACAAATAAAAGTTAAAGAAAAAGGCACGTATTATAAGCTCGATAATCATTCAATAGAATATTTTTATATACCCTAATGGGCAATAAGATGATCATGATCCTAGATAGGGCGATTATAAATGCCCTACATGACCTTATGGGGGAGGGCGCTAATGCGTTTTTCCTCAGGGTGCGCGACGCTTTGGTCAAGGACCATGGATTTCTCACCGAGGACGCTAACGCTATAATCAACGCCTATTTGGCTCAAGCCCCCAAGAGTGGTATTGACCTTACTCACATCACGGGCAAGCAGGAGAAGATCATTGATGGATTTAAGGCCGTGCGCTACGCTATCATACAGGTAATTAACGAACTATTGGATAGCCCTGGTGTGGGTAACTTATTCGTCTCTCGCATAGCCGAGTACGTAAAGAACAGCTTCTCTTCTGATCTTCATGAGGCTGTTGAGCAAATCAACGCCGATATACACGGAAGCCCTATAGAGGAGATTGAGACCTCCGATGATGAGCTTCGCATAAAGCTTAAGCGGGACGCCAAGCTCATCGCTTACGTATTAGCCTACATTCGGACCGATAACCCCAAGCTCGTCTCTAGTGAGAACAACGTATATGTGTTTAGGAAGGGACGAGGTTTTTTACCGTCTTCTTCAGTAACTTTTACGTTTCATATTTTAACGTTCCGAGCACACTATATCGTGGCGACGGATAAGAGGTTTCGTACCGATCTTTATGTGTGTCTAGACTGTGGTCATAAATTCGCTCAGCCCGTCTATAAGTTCTTCCGTAAGGGTAACCATATATTAGTTAAACCCGCTTGTCCGAGGTGCGGATCCATAAGGCTCGTAATGCTCCGGCGGATTACTCAAGGAATACGGAAAGGACCGATGCCGCCTACAAATATATCGGAGGAGCGAATCTTTTTCCGATGAAGGCTTTATTATTTCTTCTTTTAATCATCCCAGTACCCCTACCGACGCCCGATCAAGGGGTCCACGTGCTCGCGTTCTTATCCCCAGATAATTCTTTTCCCACGATATCGAGCCTCATAGAAAACGCTACTCATACGATATACTTAGCCGTGTATTCTTTCTCAAACCCTCGGCTCCTAGACGAATTGAACGAGGCGCTACATAGGGGGGTTCAAGTGTATGTGCTCCTCGAGGATCACCACGTGAGCCACTTCGAAGATAAATACACGCTATATGCGGCATACAATCTTACTAAAGCGGGCGCTCACGTGCGTCGGGCTCCCCATGATTATAGGTATATGCACGCTAAGTACCTCATCGTCGATAATTCCACGGTGATGGTCTTCACGGGGAACTTCGCTAAGACGAGCGTCCCTTATGATCCTTCGTACGGAAACCGCGAGCGGGGCGTGATCATTTACGACGTTAACGTCGCTACCTTCTACGCCTCCGTGTTCCTTCAAGATTTCTCTCGCGGTGAACCTTACGATGAGAGTCAGGGGACGGGAGAAAGCGTAAGCTATCACGTAGAACACGGCTCTTATCCGCATCCTTTCGGGACGCTAGAGACGAACGTCGAGAGAATAATCCCGTTCGTGCTCCCTAACTCTTCCGTAGTAAACGAGTACGTGAGGCTAATACTCACAGCGACGGAGAGCGTAGAGGTGGAGATAGCTTACGCGGAACTCCGGCGGGATAGCATAGACGATACGAGCCCATTAATACAAGCCCTCATACAGGCCGCCTCGAAAGGCGTGAACGTGCGCGTGATTATAGGTTTCTATAGCGATCTTCAGGCGTCGGTGGTACAATATCTACGCGATCACGGGGTTCGGGTAGCTCGGGGACCCACGGAAACGAACGCGGAAAACGTCCCGGTGGAACCCATCTTCGCGGCCATACATACTAAGACGATGATCATAGACGGAAGAATAGTGGTCGTTTCGTCTGCAAATCGGAGCGATAACGCGTTCAATAACAACCGCGAGGCGGGCGTAATAATATACTCCGAGGACCTCGCGGAGTATTTTCATCAGGCCTTCCAGCGGGATCGGGAACATTCCTTAGTACTTCCCCCCATAGCCTCTCACGATTATCTATCGGTTACCATTATATCCCCATCTAACGGATCCGTGGTAAACGATCCGATGAACCTCATAGTGGACGTGAACGCGAGCGATTCGGGCGAGCTAGCGATATACGTGGACGATAATGAGATACTAGTGAGGAACTTTACCCTAGGTTATCACAGGTTCAACTTTACGATCGACCTGAATGCGGGCGATCATGTGATACTCGTAAAGGCGGTCTCCGGAAATCTTGTGGCGAAATCCGTGGTATACGTGTCGGTAGAGGGAGAGGAGACTCATGAAGGAGGGGAGGAAAAGGAGAATGAGACCCCGATGCGGCTCACTTATCTGGTGATCGCTATAATAGTACTCGCGGGAGTGATCAAGCGGTTAAAGAAAAAGAGGGTTTTTACTTAGGGCGATACACTATCCGGGGACCCTCTATTCTAGAGGACCCACAATAAGGACACTTAGAGGGGATGGGGGAGATCTTACCGACTTTAGCCTTTAGGGGTATCCTCTTACCACAATCCTTACACACGGGATCGATAATTTGGATTCTACCCTCCCCCTCGCTCCTTAGGTGTTTATCCAAATATAGAGCCGCGTGTAGCACCTGCTCGGCCGGTCTTCCTATTAAGCGGGCTAGCTCATAAACGTCTATCTTTTCGTTAGGCCTAAGCCTCAGGATGTCCCGAAGTTCGTCCCTCACCGAGGACATACTCTTAATTCTCAAGAAGTAAGTTAAACGTAACCTCACCGAGCCCCATAGTATGTCGGAAGAGGCGCGTGAAAAGCTCTTAGAAAATTATGGAATAGAGCTAGAGGGGGAGTTCGACGTGACCTTAAAGGGGAAAGTACGGTTCTTCCGCAAATACGACATAAAGGTACCATTCGTAGAGCGTCGCGGTATATATCTAGGAGAGCTAAAGAAGGACGGTATAAGGCTTAACGTATACACGAGCTCACGGCTCGGGAGGCTAGCGAAGAAGAACGTCATAGAAATAGACGTGGAGACGTTCTGTAGGCTCTTAAGAGGGGAGCGCGTCCCTTATGAGGCGGAACCCGGATACTACATCCTAAAGCTCGGGGAGGATTACGTAGGGTCCGTAAGATGTAACGGGCGTGAACTCATTCCGTTCTTCCCTAAAGAGTTCCGCTCTATGTTAAAGAAGCTATGCGAGGATCGATTTTATGTAATCATAGGCCTGAGACGGAAGCAATACGCCCGCTACGGTCTCGCGTATCACGCGCCTAATCGATACGAGTCTCATCCGCGGGTATTTCTTGTGTAACTGATGCAGAAGCATGCACCCGAACTTATATTCATAATCCATCCTCCCCTCCGTCGAGAAGTATACGGTATCCGACTTACTTAGGCCCAAAGAGGCGGGTAGGCTCCGTATTATCTTTCCGGACGACAGGCGTATGCTTCCCACCCCCGAAGGTAAGAGGTGACCGAATACTACTACGTCGTAGGACGAGTTCCTCAACGCGGTTTCCTCTATGATCGAGGAACAACGCCCGCATGGGTGGTACTTACCTTCGAGAGAGGCCTTTACTACTTCTTCATAAGCCCTTTCCGGAGCCTCTACCACGCGCGCCCCCTC
>Ga0256838_1001148_pt1 | contig 13216 bp, 13 predicted proteins | sample 4571419metaG_FD_185978 | JGI IMG/M metagenome (GOLD analysis project Ga0256838, IMG submission 185978) | Hydrothermal vent microbial communities from Guaymas Basin, Mexico - 4571-419 | ecosystem: Environmental > Aquatic > Marine > Hydrothermal vents | place: Mexico: Guaymas Basin | collected...
GCGAGGAGGTAGTCTATAAAGTTTCTGAGGGGGTAACGGGTTATGGAGTCACCAACGTACTTGTGCTCGTACAGAACGACCAGCCTGTCCCGGTGCGAGTCCAGCCACGAGTGAAGCCTTTCCCGCTCATTTCCCGTCCTCGCGAGGGGGTTGAGGATAAGGTAAACATCAAAGTTCTCATTTTCGAAGGGATCGCCGATGAAGACCTCCCCTTCTATCTGAAAGGGAAGCCCCTCAGCCAGTATCCTCCAACCCTCCCTTGCCCATTCGTTGAGGATTATTCTGGCTATCCTCTTTGGATTGCCCGTCATGAGGATCCGCCCGGACTTGAAGTAAAGTAAGTCTGTAAGTCTAAGTGACATTTTCCCACCTCACTATCGTTAAGTCAAGTACGCAATTCTCTCAAAAATCTTTCGGTTCAAGCTGATGCTTTGTAGGCAGATTTTCCTTTACATCTTAGCAAACCGCAAACTATATATCTCCCGCGCCACCACTTTAATTGACAACCCTACTCAGAGGTGTATTCAATGAAATGGAAAGGCGTGTTTGCACTTTTGATTGTGGGGCTCGTTGCCCTTAGCGTAGTGGCCAGCGGCTGCATTGGTGGTGGAGGGGAAAAAGAAACCTCCACTGAGAGCAGCCCAACAGGCTCTCAGACCACCGGTTCTCACAGCTCTCAGCCAAGCTCCAGTTCATCGGCTTCTTCAACCACCTCCCAGCCCCAAGAGCAGGGAGCAATAGCCATCGTCTACGACGTCGGTGGCAGGGGCGACCTGAGCTTCAACGACATGGCCTACCTCGGTGCCTCTAGGGCAGCCAAGGACTTCAACCTCAAGCTCGTTGAGCTCCAGAGCAACAGTGAAGACGACTACTACAAGAACCTCGAGACCCTCGCAAAGGCCAAGAAGTACAAGCTCATCATAGCCGTCGGTTACATGATGACCGATGCCGTCAACGCCACGGCCAAAAAGTACCCTGACCAGAAGTTTGCAATCATCGATGGCTACATACCCGACAGGGACAACGTCATGAGCATTCAATTCAAGGAGAACGAAGGTTCAGCCCTGGCAGGTGCTCTGGCTGGCCTCATAGCCGCCAACGACGGAAAGGACAAGGTAGGAATCGTTCTCGGTATGGAGATACCCGTCCTCTACAAGTTCGAGGCAGGCTACCGCTTTGGAATAAAGTGGGCCGAGGACTACTACAAACAGAAGACCGGAAACGATGTCAACATAGACGTCCTCTACCAGTACACCGGGGTCTTTAACGACGCCGCCAGGGGCAAGGCCGCCGCCGAGACCCAGCTTCAGAACGGAGCCTGGGTTATCTACCAGGTGGCTGGTGGGACAGGTCTTGGCGTCTTCGACGCCGTTAAAGAGTACCTAGACACCCACGGAAAGGAGATGGGCCCGCCGTTTGCCATCGGTGTCGACTCGGCCCAGGACTGGATCAAGCCGGGCGTTATAATAGCCAGCATGATGAAGCGCGTTGACGTCGGTGTTTACAACGCGGTCAAGGCTGTTGTGGAGGGCAACTTCCACGGTGGAGTTGTCGAACTCGGCCTCGAGGAAAACGGTGTCGGCCTCAGCACCGTCGATGACGTTATGACCATGTTCGACTCCCTGCCCGAGGACACCCAGAAGAAGAAGCTCCAGGAGCTTGGTTTCAACAGCAAGGAGGAACTTAAACAGTACCTGGAGAACACGAGGAAGCAGGTACCCGACTGGATTTGGCAGGCGGTTGACGAGCTCAAGCAGAAGATAATCAACGGCGATATCAAGGTTCCCGCCCCGATGAATAAGGGCGACATAGAGAAGATAAGAAAAGCTGGCACCTGGCAGGAAATGGAACAGCTGGCTGGATGACCTTTCTTTTCCCTCTAAATTTTTAAAGGGGGTGTTTTTGTGGGTGATAGGCAGCCAATCGTAGAAATGAAAGGCATAGTCAAAGTTTACTCTGACGGTACCCGGGCCCTTAATGGCGTTGATCTCACTGTTTATCCGGGCGAAATCCTCGGGCTACTCGGTGAAAACGGCGCAGGAAAAACGACTCTTATGAAAATCCTTTTCGGCATGTTAAAGCCCACTTCGGGTAAAATCATTGTTAAGGGGGAGGAGGTCCAATTCAAAAGCCCCCTCGATGCGATTTCTATGGGTATTGGTATGGTTCACCAGCACTTTACACTAGTTGAGGTTTTTGACGCCCTCCACAACATCATCCTTGGCATGGAGGGGCATGGCCTCTTCTCAAAAATAGACGTTGAGGGCGCCAAGAAAAGGCTCCAGAAGCTTATGGACGATCTAAACTTCCAGGTTCCCCTAGACGTTCCCGTCGAAAACCTCCCCGTCGGGGTGCAGCAGAGGGTGGAGATCCTCAAGATGCTCTACCGCAATGTTGACATCCTCATTCTCGACGAGCCGACGGCTGTCTTGACACCTATAGAAGTGGAAGAGCTCTTCCAGGTTCTTAGAAAGCTCAAGAGCGAGGGGAAAACGATAATCTTCATCAGCCACAAGCTCAACGAGGTAATGGAGATCACCGACAGGGTCACTGTCATAAGGAAAGGGCAGGTCATAGGAACAGTTAACACCAAAGAAGCAACACCACAGCTCCTGGCCAAGATGATGGTCGGAAGGGACGTCGTCCTCAGAATAGAGAAGCCCCCAAAGGAACCAGGAAAACCGATCCTCCAGGTCAAGAACCTCTGGGTCAAGGGGGACAGGGGGGAGGAATCCGTTAAGGGACTGTCCTTTGAGGTCAGGGAGGGAGAAATATTCGGCATAGCCGGTGTTGAGGGCAATGGGCAAACAGAGCTTATTGAGTCAATAACGGGACTTAGAAAGCCTGAGAAGGGAGAGATAATACTCAATGATCGCGACATAACCGGCAGGTCTCCAAAGGAGCTCTACGACATGGGGATGGCCCACATCCCGGAGGACAGGACGAACATGGGGCTCATCCTCGACATGACCGTCACCGAGAACTCCATACTCGGCCTCCAGTGGAGAGAAAAATTCCAGCGCTTCAAGGGAGTCATCTACTGGGGCAAAGCCAGGGAGCACGCAAAGGAGCTCATAGAGAGGTTTGACATATCGGCTCCGGGAACAGAGGCCCCTGTGAAGAGCCTGAGCGGTGGCAACCAGCAGAAGCTCATAGTCGCCAGGGAAGTCAGCAAAGAACCCGTTCTCATCGTCGCGTCCCAGCCCACAAGGGGAGTCGACGTGGCCTCAACGGAGTACATAAGGAACTACTTGGTCAAGCTCAGGAACGAGGGTAAGGCGGTTCTCCTGGTCTCGGCAGATCTCGACGAGGTTCTCCAACTCAGCGACAGGATGGGAATAATGTATGAGGGAGAGTTCATGGGTGTTGTAAGGCCTGAGGAAGTCACGATCGAGGAGATAGGCATGATGATGGGAGGTATACGCTATGAAGAGCTCGGGAAAGCCAGGGGTAGGTGAGATCCTCGAAAAGATTAACTTCAAGGCCTTCGTCGAGAGCATCATCGCCGTGGCCATAGGCTTCCTCATTGGGGCTATAATCCTTCTGGCCTTTGGCTACGATCCGATTAAGGCGTACACAGCCCTTTTTGAGGGCGGGCTCGCATCAACCGAGAACATAGCGGCAACGCTCCATTACTCAACCCCGATACTCCTCACCGCCCTCACCTTCGCAATCGGATCTAGAACTGGAATCTTCAACATTGGAGCTGAGAGTTCGTTCTACTTTGGGGCCATAGCGGCAATAGCCTTCACGAACATCTGGGGGAACCTCTGGTTCGGGCTCCTCATGGGCATGGTTCTCGGGGCACTGTGGGCCCTTCCAGCGGCACTCCTCAAAGTCTATCGGGGCGTCCACGAGGTCATAACAACAATAATGCTCAACTGGATAGGGTGGTACTTCGTTACATGGCTCATAGTCGATCCCTACGCCAACCCCAGCAACCCGATAAAAACTATAAGGGTTCCAGAGAGCGCAAGGCTTCCGACCATCGGCGATACAATACTCTCATGGGGATTCATAATCGCTGTCGTTGTGGCGATTCTCATGTACGTCCTCCTCTGGCACACGACGCTGGGCTTTGGAATGAGGGCGAGCGGCTACAACCAGAGGGCGGCCAGATACGGGGGAATAAACCCCAAGGCCGCCATAGTGTGGTCGTTCATAATCGGCGGAATAACAAGCGGTCTTGGAGGGGCCATGAAAATAATGAGCGAGTTCCCAGGATACGCGATAAGCCAGGGAGGTGCCAACATCTCCGGCTTCGGTTTCGACGGCATCGGTGTTTCATTGGTCGGCAGAAACCATCCGCTCGGGATTATCCTCTCGGCCATCTTCTTCGGAATGCTGAAGGCCGGAACATCATCAATGCAGCAGACTGGCGTTCCCCTGGAGATAGTCAAGGTGATACAGGGCATCATAATCATAACCGTCGCCGTTCCGGGTCTGTACGACCTCCTCAAGAAGAGCTTTAGGAGGGCTGCCTGATGGACGTTGGAGCGATAATTTTCCTCCTGAAGACGTCCCTAATGGCCATGGTACCAATAGTGCTGACGAGTGTGGGTGCGGCGTGGAGCGAGAGGGCAGGAGTTGTGAGCATAGGCTACGAGGGTGTTATCCTGGCAAGTGCGTTCTTTGGGGCAATATTCGCCGAAATCAGCGGACACGCCAGCATAGGCCTGCTTGGGGGCCTTTTCGTTGGGGCCCTATTCGGCATGCTCCACGGCTTTCTGACCGTCTACCTCAAGGGCGATCACGTCATACCGGGCATAGGAATAAACCTCCTGGCCGCGGGGTTGGTGCCCTTTGGAATCATAGCATACTGGGGAACGGCCGGCCAGCACACGCTTCCGTTTACCCTCTGGCACATACAGATAGGACATAATGAGTTCAGCCCTATGATCTTCGTCACCATAGCCATAGCCATAGTCACGTGGTGGCTTCTCTTCAAGACTCCACTCGGGCTCCGCGTCAGGGCCTGCGGTGAGAATCCAGAGGCAGCCGATGCACTCGGTATAAACGTCGAGAAGTACCGCTTCTGGTCAACGGTATACGGTCACGCGCTGGCGGGCCTTGCGGGGGCCTACATGAGTGTCGACTGGCTCGGACTGGTTCACAAGACGATGTCAGGTGGAAGGGGCTTCATAGCTCTCGCCAACATGGTGTTCAGCAACTGGAATCCACTGGTATCGCTCATCGGGGGCTGGCTCTTCGGGTTCTTTGATGCGCTGGCAACGTGGCTCGCTCCAAAGCACATAGTACCGGAGCAGTTCATATACATGCTGCCGTACATAATGACCCTCGTAATTGTGGCAGGGATAATAGGAAAGGCAAGACCGCCGAAGGCAGACGGGAAACCATACAAGCGCGAGTGATTCAGCCTTTCAGCACGTAGCCAAGTGCAGTGCCAAGGGAAAGGCCCACAAAGAGGGCGGAGATGACGTAAAGCACGTCGTAGCCCCTTTCAATTTTTCTTTCTTCGGCACTGTTTTTACTCATAGCTTTCAGGACGTTCACTGTGTTCTCCCTAAGGATCTCAGTGTAGGGCTTGCCTTCCCAGAAAACAACCACCCCAGCAGTGGGTTTTCCGCTCTTCTCAGCCAGCTCAAGGGCGGCATTCTTGAGCTGCTCCGGACTCTGGAGAGAGTAAACTATTACGTCTGACCGCTCCGCCACATGAACGAGTTCATCCACACCCCTTGCCGGCACTTCCTCCTCGGGCTTTATCGAGGCTATTGCCTTTATTCCGAGCCACTCGATTGCGTACTGGACTGGAGGCATATTTATAACGGCACTCTTGTTGGCAAAGACACCAGAGAAGGCCTCCTTTATCGCTTCCACTCTTGTCCTGAAAAGCTCGAATTCCCGTCTGTAGGTTTCTGCATTCTCTGGATCCACCATCTCAAGGGCGTTCTCAGTTGCGGACGCTATAGCCAGAGCGTTGTCTGGATCAAGCCAAGAGCCGTGGGGGTTGTCTTTGTCGTTGTACCAGTGCTCAGGAAGGTACCTGAATCCCTTAGCCTTGAAGTCATCTATGAGTAGAAGCTCTGCAGTGATGACCCCTTCCTCCTTGAGCTGGGCAATCTTGGCCTCAACGGGCAGGTGTCCGCCGGTCGTGACCACCACATCCGCCTTTTGGAGGAGCTCTATCTGCTTTGCACTTAGCTGGTACTCGTGTGGATCCGCCCCAAGGGGAACCAGTGTCATTACCTCGACTGAATCCCCAAACGCTTCCTCTACTATGGACGCGATGGGGCCTATGCTCGCGACGACGAGGGGCTTCTCCTCCTCTGCACTGACTCCAGGAGTTAAAACGCCAAGAATGATCATTATAAGCAAGAGACCATAACCCCGCTTCATGTTAGATCCCCCTAATCCACAATCGGCTACCCCCTTAAAAATCCTCTCATAAGGTTTATAATGGCGTCCACGGTTTATACCTGGTGATGTCATGAAACGCTTCTTGGTTTGGGTAACGGTTCTAATCCTGCTGACCGCACCTCTTTCGATCCAGAGCGCTTCAGCAGCTAAGATAGGCCCCAACGTAACTGTTGAGATAAGTCCCAACGCCGAGCTCCTTGGAATCGTTTACTACCTCGCATTCGGTAAGGATCCCTTCGTCATCGACAGGGGAAGCTATTTAAGCGATGTCGAGGCGCACTTCGGAAAGCTCAGGAACTCAAAGGCCGTGCTCCTCCTGAAGTCCTATCTCTCCAAGGCAAGAACCGTATCGGAGAAAGACTACTACCTGATGGAGCTCGAGTACTACACGCTCCTCTGCTCCGAACCTCCGGAGCTCCGACCCCTGACGACCCTCGACTATCCATGGTTCGAGAACGAGTTCCTGCCCGCACTCAGGGACTTCGCGAGGGAGAGCGACTTCATGGACTTCTACGAGAGCCACATGGACTACTACGACGAAGACCTCAGAATCTACGAGAACGCCCTCAAAATGCTCCCTCCCGACGAGTTCATAGCCGAGAACGCGGGGGTTCATGGGGTTATCTACGAGTTCCTTCACCCCTACCTTGTTGCGATACACGGTCACAGCTTCAGCCCGACCCTCAACGGTACTGAAATCTGGGGTGCCGGCGGGATGCTCCCCCTAGTCAGGAGGGCCCCCCAGAGAACCCTCTGGAGCTACAGAACCGCGAGGGACACGATGTTTGGACTCCCACTGAACAGGGACTACGTAGTGAGCACGGAGCTCGACGAGCTTCTATACCTCGGCTTCATTTACCATGAGCTCGGCCACGACATCACGATTCCGGCAATCAACTCATACAGGAACCTGTACAACCTCACTTACTTTATTGATGCGATACGGGCCGACATGCCGTATTTGGCGCGCTACGATATGCACTTCTGGAGCAGGACTGGGATGCTCTACGAGGGCTTTGCCGACGCGTGGGAGGACTACGCGATAAGCCAGATAAACGAGAACTACACGCTCCTAGCAATCAACATGCAGAAGGCTTGGGGCGAGTTCTGGATTGGGTGGCTCCTCAACAGAACCGCCTACTACTCGGAGCTGAGCAGGAAAACTGGAAGGCCCTTCTCGGACTACGTCTGGGATATCCTTGACGAAATGAGGGGCTTTGCCTCGCCCGAAAACGTCAGCGAGGTCTACTCCCGCGAGGTTCCCGTTACACCGCTGAGGGCCTTTGACAAAGGCGCGGAGTTGGGAAAGGTCGTCATTGTCTACGGAACAGAGGGTTCTGACCCTGAGAGAACTGAAAAGAACAGGGAGACGGCCGAGGGGATAGCGGAGAACTTAAGGACGTTCTATTCACAGTGGCCATCGGCTGTGGACGTCGCTGTGAAAACGGACGCCAACGTTACTGACTCTGACCTGAGAGGAGTTATCGTCCTCGTCGGTGACCCCGTTTCGAACAGGCTTGTGGAGGAGTTCGACGATTACTTCCCGCTCCGCCTTGAGGAGGTTAACGGCACTTGGACGATAATTCACACAAAAAACGTCACAAGCTTCCTGCTCCTGGATGATGATAGTCCTCTTCACGAGGTCTACGGCGATACGCCCGTGGTCGTTGGCATACTCCCCCCAACGACAGAAGCAGCCCTGCTCATGGCCGCTAAGAACCCACGCAACCCCAATTCCTACGTAGTCTGGATAGCTGGAACCGACGAAAACCTGACAATGATGTTCACGAATCCCACCTACTACCTGAGCAGTTATGAGATATGGACAAAGGATGCAATTGAGCTCGGCTTTTATGCCCGGCAGTTCCAGGACAACACGACTACTACAATGACCACGACTGGTTCTACTACGACAACCACGACTTCTTCCGTGGTGAAATCGACCGGTACGACAACCGTCACCACAACTACAACGGTGTCAACAACCAAGGCAAAGCCAACAAACTCCACAGCTTCAGGCAAAAGCAGCTCCAAGAGAGGCACGGCACTATGTGGCCCAGCGGCAATCCTCGGCCTATCACTAGCCCCACTTCTCATGAGGAGAAAGAAGTAGAGATTAAAAACTCAGATGCTCTCTTTCTTTTCATTCCCGCTCTTTATGTGCGGCTTGCCAATGGCAATGGTAAAGCCCTTGAAGCTGTCGTCCTTTCTGTTGAACTCTATCGCTAGGGGGAGGCCGTTGTCCTCGTTGAAGACTATCCTGACGATCCTCGCCCGAGAGTGGTCGTTGAGATAATTCTCTTTCAGGCTCTCATAGTTTTCTATGACGCTGTCTATGCTCTCGCTGTGCATGTCGTAGATCTCGCGGGCGTAGACGCTGTGGTTTCGAATCTCCTCGACCTTCTTTTCCCTGTCCAAGCTACCACTCCCTCAGGCTTTGCGCCACTTCCCGTCGCGGAACTTAAAAACTTTCCTGCGCTCAGCCATCCGGAGGGCTTCCTCAAGCTTGCCCTTTGGCACTTCCATACCGTGGAGTTCCTTGAAGAGCTCGACTATCTCGTCGGTGCTGACGGCTTCCTTCTCTTCCAGGATGTTGTCCACGAGGTTGATCATGTCCTCGACGAAGTTCCAGGGAAAGACTATCCAGGCCCAGTCGATCTCCTCTCCGTAGTAGTCAGGCTTGAAGCGGGAGCCCTTGATGGTGAGGAGCGTCGCTACCCTTACTTCGGCAGGGCTCTTGCTCTCGACGTAGTTCTTGGCCAGGGTCAAGCTTTCGCCGGTGTCGCTGATGTCGTCAACGATGAGAACCTTCTTGCCGCCCAGGTCGTAGCTGGTGCCGTACCTGAGCTTCGCCTTACCGTCGGGGGTTGCGGTAACACCCCAGTGCTCGACCTTCAGGCTTACAAGATCCTTGACGCCTAAGTAGTCGCAGTAGAGCCTCGCCGCGACCCAGCCGCCCCTTGCGAGTCCTACCACCACGTCCGGTCTCCAGCCTTCCTCCAGAATCCTCCAGGCGCCTTCCTTTGCCCATCTTTCTATATCTTCCCAAGAAGCAAGCTTAGCAGGAAACTTCTTCATCGGATTTCCCTTAAGAAACGGGGGAGGAAGGCCTATTTAAGTTTTCCGCTAAAAAGAAGATTATGGATAGCGGAGCTTGACGTAGAGGTTAACCCCGCTCTGAAGGGCAGCAAGGCCGTTAAGGGCCGTGAATATCCAGTCTCTGGGCGGGAGATAAGCGTAGAGGGTCAGCAACGCCGACGCCGTGAAGTAGATCAGGATAAACTTCATATTCAGCGGGCATTTCTTGGTTCTCAGCGTTTCAATCGTTTGGGGAACCCACGAACCAACGAGCATGAGCATGCCGATAAGGCCCATAATCTCAACCCATCCCACATTCTCACCCCCACCCCGGAGAAGGGGGGACATAAAAAAGGTTTTTGCACGATTTTGCCTCAAAAATGGGTTATAAAGACGCCTTTTTTGAGTGAAAAGCGGCAATCAGACTGTGGTTGCCATTCTCGACATAGCCCACGTCTTCACGTCCTCGTCGAGAATGTCGTTTATTATTTCCATAGCCTCTGAGACCCTCCCCTCTCTCGCGAGCTTCAGCGCGACCTCCGCCTGAATCTTAGACCTGTTGGGGAGATCCCTGATGAACCCCGCTACCCGAAGGGCCTCCCCATGGAGACCAAGAGACAGGAAGTCGAAGGCGAGGCTCATGAGGGCCTTGGTGGAATCTATCGAAGGAAGATCTGAGGCCACGTTAATGGCCCTCTCAAGTGCTTCCCCATAGTTCTTTCCCTCTTTCGCAAGGTGAACGGCTATTTTGGAAAGGGCCTTCGCCTTAACCTTGCCGTCCGGGATCTGCTCGGCCATCTCTATTGCCTCGCGGTACCTGCCTGAGTTCAGAAGCCTCACAACAGTATCGTAGAGGGCACGTGAGCGGTACCATATCTGCATGGTCTTCCCCCTAATGTCTAATGTGATTCCAGTTTTAAACGTCCCGGTGGACAAGTTTAAAAAAGATCCAGTTCATTACTTTGGGGGAGCTGAGAATGAAGAGCGACGTGTGGAAGTACATCACGTTCATCCTTGTCCTTGTTCTAGGTGTTTTCGTTATGTCCACAACACTCCTCTACCTTCAAAACCAGAGCCTCAGCAACTACGTCCCCATCAACACCACATGCAAAACTGAGGTCGTTGTCGGCAACCAGACCGCCGAAGATGCACTAAACGCGAGGATAGCAGAACTCCAGTCCCTTTTAGAGGCAATCGAGATGGAAAGAAAAAGTGCCAACACCTCCAACACCACAATAGCCCTCGTGCCAATCTTCGGTGTCATTGACGACCAGGCCGCACTCAACACAGTAACAACCATTGAAAAGCTCATGAAAAACGATTCAATAGGGGGAGTTCTCCTCTGGATAGAGAGCCCCGGTGGAGACGTCGGCCCCGTTAGGGAGATATATCATGAAGTACGGATCCTTAAAACAAAGAAGCCAGTGGTAGCCTATACCGGGGGTATAGCAGCGTCGGGCGGCTACTACATCGCCGTTGGAACCGATAAGATCATAGCGGATCCCCTTGCGGAAGTAGGGAGCATAGGTGTGATTTACGTCCATTTCGACCTGGAGAGAAACTACGCATCCAACGGTATAGAGGTCACTGTTTTCAAAACGGGGCCCCACAAAGACATGGGTGCCGAGTGGCGGGGCCTAACCGACTACGAGAAAGATAAAATCCAGAACATGATAAACGCGTACTTCCAGAGCTTTCTGGGTGCTGTCAGTGCCGGAAGAAACCTGACAACAAATGAAACCAAGAAATATGCCACGGGGGAGACATGGCTCGCAATAGAGGTGAATGGGACGCTGATAGATGAAACTGGGAACCTTCAGACGGCGATCCAAGAACTCGAAAAGCTTATGGGGGTAGAGAGCGCAGAAGTTAAGGTGTACAACTCAGCTACACAGAGCTACTCCCTCGGCATTTATGGGGATAAGGCCCTCTACCTTGACCCACGCTACCTCACGATCAGGGGGTGAGGGCATGCTGTGCGAGGAGAAGCTCGAAGTGTTTGAGAACGGCTTTGATGATGGAAAGTTCAAGCTGAGAGTTGAGTTCTACGGGAAGGACGCCAGAAGGCTTCTCCTCGCGATTATAAGGGAGCTCTACCTCCCAGATTATGGCGAGGACTACGTTTACCCCTTCGAGTGCGCCAAAGAGTTCTGGGGAATCTACCCCGACCCAAGTGAAATTGTCGTGGAAGAGCCAAACTTCAGCCCTATCAAGTTCGTGAACAGGAGCATCATTGACAGGTTAAAAAAGACCCTGAAAGAAATAGATGCACCCCAAGAGATCAAAGAGAGAATAGACGTTGAAAAAGCTGAAATCGTGAAACTAAAGAAGGGCCTGCTCGCGCTCGGAAAGGACTTCATCCTCGATGAAAGGGGCTATCTGATAGTGTTTAGCAAACCGAGCGCAAGGGAATTGATATTGAAGTATCTGGGTGTTTTAGATGAGAAATGAGACCTTGGTCTGGGCTATTATCACGGCTGTTATCATATACCTCGTATGGCTAGTGGTCAGCCCAGTCATCTCACCCATAATACTTGCCCTCGCGGTCGCTTATGTCACATACCCCATGCATAAAAGAATATCCCTAAATCTGGGTCAGAAAAAGGCTGCTTTTCTCCTGACAGCGGTAATAGCAGTTCTCTCCTTTCTCTTCCTGCTGGGATTTGTGCTCTGGATTAACGATGTCAAGTATCAAATTGTCAGGTACATGGAGATCTCGTTTAACTGGATCCAGTCAGTTACCGTGTCCTCCGAGAAGATTAACGAAGTTCTCACTGCCATAACTGACGGAGTACAATCAAGAATAGAGTCATACATCACCAGCTATACGTACTCCATACCCAAGCTCGCGCTGGAGATCTTCGTCATGCTCTTCGTCTACTATGGGGCCATAGTGAACGCGGAGGAAATCGGGAGAGAACTCTACAACCTCCTGCCACCCCAAAGGAAGGAGTTCGGAATCAGGCTCATCGAAGCCGCCCGCTACACCCTCGACACGCTCCTCAAGAGCTGGCTCGCCCTGAGTGTTTTGAAGGGGTTCGCAACGGCCCTCGGCTTCTGGGCCTTTGGAATCGCCCCAACGAGCGGTGCAATAGCTCTGGGAGCCCTAACGGCCTTCGTTGAGCTCCTGCCCCTCCTCGGCGGCTGGCTCATCTGGATCCCTGGTGGGGTCTACCTAATACACTCATCCCACTACGTCCTAGCGTTCCTCTTCGCCGTCTACTCCATAGTTTTCATATCCCCTCTACCGGATTTCGTACTGGCCCCCAAGATGACCCTAAGGAGGCGTGGACTGAACGCACTCGTCTCGCTCCTTGGAATCTTCGGCGGGCTGTGGGCCTTCGGGCTCGTGGGGATAATAATAGGGCCAGTCTCCCTCGGTCTGCTGGCGACTGTGATCGAGGAGTGGAAGAAGGCAATGGAAAGCTAACTGGCTGGAATAAATGGAAACCCCCAAGATCAAGTGTTTCTTCCACTCGTTTTTAGTTCTGATGACGCCTACATCCCCGGAAGAAGATCTTCCGCAAACTTCATTAGCACCACCGCCAAGATCCATCAGGAGCCAACAAACGGGTGAGAGGCATGATAATTCGGACACCGAAGAGGCTTCACCTCGGCCTGATAGACCCAACGGGCTCGCTCGGAAGACGCTTCGGGAGCCTTGGGGTGGCGCTCCAAGGTGGTTACGAGGTAAAGGTTCTGCCAGCTGAACGGCTCGAGATAAGGGCCGAGGGCGAGGACGTGGAGACGATAAAGAAGG
>Ga0256838_1001152_pt1 | contig 13171 bp, 11 predicted proteins | sample 4571419metaG_FD_185978 | JGI IMG/M metagenome (GOLD analysis project Ga0256838, IMG submission 185978) | Hydrothermal vent microbial communities from Guaymas Basin, Mexico - 4571-419 | ecosystem: Environmental > Aquatic > Marine > Hydrothermal vents | place: Mexico: Guaymas Basin | collected...
AAAAGAGACTATTGCTGCATTAAAAGCAAAAGGTTTAACCGTGGTATGTTTTAGTGGTGGTTTTAGAACTGCAACTGGATTTGCAAAAGATATATTAGGATATGATGCTGACTTTTCAAATGTACTCCATGAGAAAGATGGCATTTTAACTGGGCTAGTTGGTGGAGATATGATGTTTTCTCACTCAAAAGGCGATATGCTGGTGCGTTTGCAAAACATACTTGGGGTAACTCCTGAGGAAACATTAGTGTGTGGTGATGGAGCAAATGATCTGAGTATGTTCAAACATGCAGGTACACGGGTAGCATTTTGTGCAAGACCTTTGTTAGAAGCAGAAGCAAATATCATCATAAAAGAAAAAGACCTTACACAAATATTGGAGAAAATATAATATGTTAGAAAGTACAGTGTGGAGACAATACCACAAAAATAACGATTTTAGAGAACGATTGGCAGAGTGTTGTGTGTTAGAGAGTATGGACTTAATAGAGGATGATAAAGAACTCTATGGAGTGATGAAAGCAAAACTCACAAAAAAAGAGTTAAAGCTTTTTGCTATGGACAGTGCTAATGTTTCTGATGAAAAAATGAAAGAAGAATTTTCTTACAGTGATGAAGAGTTAGAGAAAGCGAAATTTAAACTTTACAAAAAATTCAAGCAAGATAAAACACGACTCTCTTTTAGAGAATCTGGAGAACATTAGAGGGTAGATTAGAAACTTAAAAGTTAAATATTTAGAATCACTTTTGAGAATTAATCTGTTATTTATATAATTAGTAGTAGCATATCACAGTGTTATCACAAATAAAAAGGAAATCAAATGAAAAAAACAACTTCATTATTACTAGCTGCTATGGTAGCTGGATCAGTTTTCACTACAAGTGCAATGGCTGATGCAAAAAAAGGTCAAAAATTCTATCTTAAAAAATTAAAAGTTTGTAAAAAAGATGGTCTTAAAAATGGTGCAGTTTTCGCAACTAAGCATGATCGTAAAACATGGGCTTCAGTAAAAGAAGCTGGTAATTTACAAGCTGAGTGGACTACAATTTGTCCTCATGGAACTAAGAAAATCAAAAAAATGAAAGCAAAAGATATAAACAATTTATATGACTTCGTTTGGAAATATGCATCAGATGGTGAAGTACCATCTTGTGGTTAATCCCCAACGACCTTACTTAAGGGCTTCCTAGCTCTTAAGTTTTCTTTGAGTACATGCTCAGTTTTTTTTGTTCTTATCTATTTTCTCTTTTCATCTCCAATATCTAAATTTATGACTATAATAAATTTCTTTTTTAAACATTCCATTCGCTATTATAAATCATCTCTTTGTATTATGAAAATATGATATAATAATACAAAATTATTAATGAGAATAAATGGCACGTATTACTAAAGAAGAAAGAAAAACAAATATTATCTCTGCAGCTTTAAAATTATTTTCAGAAAGAGGATTTTATATTACAACTATACCTGATATTGCTGAAAAAGTTGGTATGAGTGTAGGGAATTTCTATAATTATTTCACATCAAAAGACATACTTGCAAAAGAGTTAGTTATGTATATTTCAGAATATTTAGGTAAGAGTATTCGTGAAATTAATGATAAAGAAATTACAACAGAAAAAAAAACATATGAAATTGTTTCTATGTATTTTAATATGGCAGATGAAAAACCAGAAATGATAGAATATTTTTTAAGAGTATATCTTTCAAACCGTGAAGTATTTGGTGATGGTTGTGAGGGTATGATATGTGTATCGCCTTTTGTAACAGAGATGATGATGTTTTTTAATGATGGTGTTGAATGTGGTGACTTACATGATCAAGACTTTTTCTCTGCATTTGGACTTTTTATGGGTTATCTTGGTGGAATGGTTTTTCTTTTTGGAGAGAAGATTCTTCCTGAACCGTTAGAGTGGTATAAAGAATCAATCTCACAAAATATATTTAATGCACTTAAAACAAGATAAAAAACCTTCTCTTATATGGTTTCAAGGTGTAACTTGTAATGGAAATACCCACTCTTTTTTAAACCTTGAAAACCTTGAAAACTTTTTAAATAAATTTGAAATATTATCTCATCCTTCTCTTCCATCAACTCAAGATTTTAATACTATTACTAAGTGTATTTTAACATGTGATATTTTTATATTTGAAGGAGCTTATGATCCTCTTATGAAACGCAATGATACTCTTATTTCTAAAATTGTAAAGCACTATGCACAATCTGCAAATTATATTATAGCTCTTGGTTCTTGTGCAAGCTTTGGAGGAGTATTTAAAGCAAGTGCACCAGAGAGAAATAGTGGTTTACTTTTTAATGAGCAAGAGAAGACAGGACCATTATTTACTGAAAAAGCAAAAGTTATTAATATTTCAGGCTGTCCAATACATCCTGAATGGCTTGCTTATATATTGAATATGATTGAAAAAGGAAGGGAAATAGAGATAGATGATCTACACCGTCCAATAGAACTCTATAGTACTCTTGCACATCATGGGTGTACAAGAAATGAGTATTTTGAATGGAAGATAGATTCTGATGGTTTTGGGAAAAAAGAGGGATGTCTTTATTATAAACAAGGTTGTCGTGCCCCAATGACTCATGCTTCTTGTAATAAAATACTTTGGAATGAAGTAAGCTCAAAAACAAGGGTTGGTACACCTTGTTTTGGCTGTACTGAACCAGATTTTCCAAGACAAAACCTCTTTAGTACAAAGACAAATATGTCTATTCCTGAAGATGTTCCACTTGGAGTTCCTAAACGCAGTTATTTAACTATGGCAGGAATAGCAAAAACATTTCATATTAATCGACTAGAAGGAAAACTCATTGATTACAAAACAACTGATTGACCAAATAGAGGGAGAAGCTTCTATCTTCTTTGACATGAAAGATGATGTAGTGAACTTTGCAACTATTGCCTTTCCTCATTTTCGTGGTATAGAGTCTATCTTAAGAGGAAAAAATGCCTTAGATGCTTTGGTAATTACTCCAAGAGTTTGTGGTATTTGTGGACATGCTCATCTTATGGCAACAGTTCGTGCACTTGAAGATGCTTATAAAAATGCAGGCTATCCTATAGAGTTAAGTAGGAAAGTTGAAATAATTAGAGAGTTTACACTTGTAATGGAGATAGTTCAAAATCATTTTAAATGGATATACCTTACAATAATTCCAGAAATAACAAAATTAACAGATTCTACTAGAGAATCAACACCTTTAAAAGGTGCATATGCTGCAAGTATTGCTTCTAAAGCAATTGCTGTTTTTGCAGGACAGTGGCCTCATTCATCATATATGATCCCTGGTGGAATAACAACTGACCCGACAAACATAGATTTATTAAAAGTTGAGTCTTATATAGATGAACTAATAGGTTTTTTTGAAAAAGAGTCTATAGGTATTTCCCTTGATAAATTTCTCTCCTTTGAATCATGTAAGGACTTTAATACTATGCATAGTGATATATCTTATCTTGAAAGTAGTTTAGTAGATATGAAAATGAATGAAAAAGGGTTTGCTTATGATAGATTTTTAGTTATTGGAGATCATAGCTTCACTAAACCTTCTAAATTAAAGCAAACACGTGCATTTAGTGTTGATGCAAAGTATGTAAATACTGTAGATGCATACTCTCCTGCGCAAAATTCCTATGCTAAAAATGCTCAATATAAAAATAATTTTTATGAAACAGGGCCTCTTTCTCGTGCTATTGCTACAAATTTTCCAATTGTTAAAAATATGCATAGACGTTTTAAAGATAGTGCATACTCAAGAGTAATGGCGAGAGTTTTTGAGCTTGCTATACTCCTAAAACATTCAAAAGAACTACTGAAGAGTGTAGATATTTCACAAAAATCTTGTAATAAAAGTATAGATATTTCAAAAGTTACAGGAATAGGATTTGGTATTGTTGAAGCACCTCGTGGACCACTATTGCATACAATAAATATTAAGAATGGATTGATAGAAAAGTATAAAATTGTAACTCCTACTCAATTTAATATTGGAAGTAGTACAAAAGACAATCCAACACCTGCTCAAAATGCAATGAAAGGAGTAAAACAGAAAGAAGCACTTTTTATTTTTCGCACTTTTGATGTTTGCTCCGTATGTACAACTCACTAAAAAGTTCTCTTTAGTCCATAAAACATATAAGAAAAACATAATTTAATCTAAATTTAAAAAAACTAATATTTGTTTAAGTTATTCTTTAGTAATATAATGAATGATTATTCATTTACTTAAAAGAGGAGTTGGCTATGGCGGATAGAATAGAGGGTGTAAAAAAGCTTTTTACATCTAAAAGTGCACGTGTAGAAACAAATAGAGGTGATGCTCATTATGAAAAACTGTTTCAATCATGTCGGATAAGAATAGAAGAGTTAAAAACTCAAACACCATCAAAAAATCGTTTAAATATAGACGATATGCTAGAGGATCAAGGGGTTAATCGCCGTGATTTTATGAAGTGGGCAAGTGCAGTAACAGGTATGTTAATGCTACCAGCATCTTTTACACCACTTGTAGCAGATGCAGCACTCCTTATGAACAGAGCACCAGTTATCTGGATAGAGCTTTCTGATTGTGCAGGTAATACAGAAGCTATGTTACGTTCAGATGGGCCAAAAATTGATGAAATTCTTTTAGATATTATCTCTTTAGAATTTAATGAAACGATTATGGCTGCTTCTGGACATCAAGCTGAAGCACAACTAGAAGATGCAATGCATACTTTTAAAGATAAATATCTTCTCTTTGTAGAGGGAGCAGTTCCTATGGGAATGAATGGACAGTTTGGTACGATTGGTGCAGAGGGTGAAACTATGCATGATCATTTACAACGTGTTGCAAAACATGCTGCTGCTATTGTTGCAGTTGGTTCTTGTGCTACATTTGGTGGTGTTCCAGCAGCTTCACCAAACCCAACAGGTGCAGTTGGTGTTATGGATGTTGTAAAAGGGAAACCTCTTATTAACATTCCTGCATGTCCTGCAAATCCTGCAAATATGGTAGGTGTTATTATTCACTACATTTTAACTGGTCAGGTTCCAGAATTAGATTCTCTTTTACGTCCTAAGTTTGCATTTGGTTATCGTATTCACGACAACTGTGAAAGACGTGCACACTTTGATGCCGGTGAGTTTGTTGAAGAGTGGGGAGATGAGGGTGCCAAAAACAACTTCTGTCTTTACAAAGTTGGATGTAAAGGTCCTATGACATTTAATAACTGTTCTATAGTTCGTTATAACGAAGGTGTAAACTGGCCAGTAGGTGTTGGTCGTGGTTGTATAGGTTGTTCTGAGCCAGATTTTTGGGATAAATATGCATATGAAAGACCTATGGCTGATGCACATATTAAAGCACCAACGGGTGGTGTTGAGAAAACTGTAGATGAGTTTGGTTTAGGACTGCTTACAGCCGCTGGTATCGGTATAGGTATTCATGCAGCAGCAAGTATAGTAGCAGGTAAAAAAGAAGATGGAGGAGAAGGATAATGGCAAAAAAACATATAATAGTAGATCCAATTACAAGAATTGAGGGTCATCTAAGAGTTGAAGCAATAATAGATGAAAATAACATCATTGTAGATGCATATACATCATCTACACTATTTCGAGGTATAGAAACTATACTTCAAGGTCGTGATCCTCGTGATGCAGGGCTTTTAGCTATGCGTATTTGTGGTGTTTGTACAGGTACTCACTACCAAAGAAGTATTGAAGCAGTTGAAGATGCTTTTGATGTGACTATTCCTAAAAATGCACGTATTGTTCGTAACCTTATTCAAGGTGCTTTATATATGCATGATCACTTAGTTCACTTTTATCATCTCCATGCACTTGATTTCGTTGATGTTGTATCTGCACTTTCAGCTGATCCAAAAAAGACATCTGATGAGGCTGTAAAATGGGCAAATATTTCAGGTACAAATCCTTTTATAGAAGGTGCTGGACAGTTTAAAGAGATCCAAGATAGGGTTGCAAAATTTGTAAAACAGGGTCGTCTCGGAATTTTTGGAAATGGCTATTGGGGAAATAAACACTATAAACTTACTCCTGAACAAAATTTAATTGGTGTTGCCCATTATTTAAAGGCACTAGATATTCAAAGAGATATGGCAAAGATGCAAGCAATTTTTGGTGGTAAAAATCCACATCCTCAATCTATTGTTGTTGGTGGTGTTACATGTGTTCAGGACATCAAAAATCCTGCTCGTATAGCACTTTTTAAATCTCTTTTAAAAGAGAGTACAAAATTTATTAAGCAAGCATATTTACCTGATGTTTATATGGCTGGAACTATGTATGCCGATGAAGCAACAGATTCTTCAGCTACATTTACAGCACATAAAAAGGGTAAAGGTGTTGGTGGAACTGGTGGTGGGCTCCTTAATTATATGTCTTATGGTGATTTCCGCCTTGATGATACTGGTTTTTATAAATCAGCACTTCTTTTCCCTTCTGGTGTTGTTCTTGATGGAGATTTAAGTAAAGTTCATCCATTTGACCCTGAAAAAATTGAAGAGGATGTTACTCATTCTTGGTATAAAGCTGATAAACCACAACATCCATATGAGGGAACTACTATTCCTGAGTATACAGGTTTAGAGAAGAAAGCAGATGGTATGGCTTATCTTAAAACAGATGAAAAATACTCATGGATTAAATCTCCTATATATGATGATAAACGAATGGAAGTTGGTCCTCTCGCTCGTATGGTTGTTGGTGTTGCTTCTGGCCATGAACTTATCACAAAGTATGTAACAAATTTCCTTAAACGTGGAAATTTGCCTACAACTGTTCTTTTTTCAACTATTGGTCGTACTGCGGCTCGTGCTATTGAAACTGAACTTATGGCTGATGAGATGATGAAGTGGGTTGATGAGTTAGCTGCGAATGTTGCTGCTGGTGATGATAGCACTTGGCAAGATTTTGATTTTGATACAGTAAGCAAGAAGACAAAAGGTGTAGGTCTTGCAGAAGCTCCTCGTGGTGGTCTTGGTCACTGGATGAAAATAGAAGATGGGAAAATTACTAACTATCAAGCAGTTGTACCATCAACTTGGAATGCAGCACCTCGTGATTATAAAGGTCGCTTAGGTGCTTATGAAGCTGCACTTATTGGTACGAAAGTAGCTGATCCTGAACAGCCATTAGAAATTATTCGTACAATTCATAGTTTTGATCCTTGTATTGCTTGTGCTGTGCACGTAGTAGATACAAAAGGTAAAGAGCTTGGTGTCTATAAAATAGATACTCAATGTAGTATCTAAGGGGCTTATAATGAAAGCAGGACACACACAAGTTAAACGTATGACAGCCTTTATGAGACTAAATCATTGGGTTGTTGCATTTAGTATGCTTGCAGCAATTGTTACAGGATTGTATATTGGGCATCCATACTATCAAACATTTATCGCTGATCCTGCTGTTGCAAAATATGTAATGGCATGGAACAGATGGGTTCATTTTATGATTGCAATAATCTTTGATGTTAGTAGTATAGTTGTAGCCTATATGTACTTCTTTTCAAGATTTGAAAAACCATATAAAAAAATCTTACCAACGGGTAAAAATATTAAAGAGTTTGTTGAAGTTCTTTTAAACTTAGTGACTCTTAATCGTCGCAAAAAATTTGATTCAACACATTCGGATAGCTTTAATACTGTATTCTTTTTAGTATTTCACCTCATGTTAGCATGGATGCTACTAACGGGACTACAGTTATATGTTCATGGACTTGCATCTGGAATTAGTTCCATAGGTAATTGGTGGCCATGGATGTTGCATTTAGTAACGGATTGGACTATACCTGTAAGTGGAGGAACACTTATGGATGTTCGTATTTCTCATCATTATACAATGTGGTGGATTATTGCATGGATAGTATTTCATATCTACTACCAAGTATGGCGTACAATTTTCTGGAAAGAAGCCGACATTAGTATAGTTGTTGGTGGTTCAAAATTTGTTAAAGAGGATAAAGCTTAGGCTTTATCTCTCCCTCTCTCTATATATATATATTCAAAAAAAAATATTCAAAAAAGGTTTACAATGGCATTTGTCCTCGAAATAGAAACTTCCTTCAGACAAAAATATATTAAAAATTATATTGTTAGTATTGTAAGAAGATTTAATATTAAAGCAACAGTTAGACAAGATAAATTAAAAATAGTATGTGTTTTTGCATCAGAACATGAAAAACTTCAAGAGTGTCTTGAGGCAATAGCACAAGAGTTACCAGCATCACTTTTTCTAAAATCTTCTAAGAGTTATGAAAATGATGAAAAGCCAGATAAGCTTCCTGAATTAGATAATGAGTACCCACTAAACTTGGGACTTTGTCCATCTTGTCAAAAAGAGATGTTTGATGTAAGTTCTAGACGATATTATTATCCATTTAGCTCTTGTAGCTGTTGTGGAGGGAATCATAGTTTTGTTACATCTTATCCATACGAACGCCAGAATAGTTCTTTTAAATTTTTATCACCTTGCACAAATTGTCAAGATGAGCAACTAAATGTTGGATTTAAAGAGAAACATGAAATTAACTCATGTCATGATTGTGGTGTACCTGTTCGACTTGTAAATAAAACAAGTGAACGATATGCAAATGACTCTGGAAGCTTTAGAACTATGTTTGAAGTTGCTGCAAAAGCTATAAATGATGATAAAAAACTATTGATTAAAACAACATTTGGTTATAGAGTTTTTTATAAGGCAGATAAGTTAAACAATGACTCAATACTATTGATGATAAATGCTTCTAAAATTACAGATCATCTCTCCCTTATAACAGAAGAGTATCAGGCATTATTAAGTATAGAGAGACCAATTTTAAATGTTACTGTGAAAAATGAAGAACTTAAAACACTTTTAGGTGTTAATACTTCTTATGTTAAGTATCCTGATGAAGGTTTTTCTATTCTTCTTTGTGCCGAATTACAGAAACTAGGAATTGATTATATAGCATATGAAGAGTGTGATAAAAATTATGATGCAGATATGATAATGGATTATGATTTAGAAGTTCGTTCTCAGAGTGATATGAGAGTTTTTTTAAATAAAGATGACCTTTTCATAGCAGAGGGAGAACGTGTCTCTTTCCCATCACATAATTTTGAAGAAAAATCTTTAGTGAGTGTAGCACATGAGTATGTTGCTTTACCAGAAAAAGGAAAAATACTTTTTGACAGTATGGAAAACTTTGAGTCAATTTCTGTAAATAGAGCAAATGTACTTGAAGGGGTTAAGGAGCAGTTTCACAAAAATCAAAAAACTTTTCTACAAGATGAAGCTTCATTTATCTCTGTAATGGCAGAACATGATGCATTTGATAAGCGTTGTGTAGGTGCTTATTTTGATGAAGAGCCTTCATTTTTATACTATGATGGTAAAAATGTACTAAGAATTGTTCCTCCAAAAGAGTTTGATGGTTCAAATATTATTGAAGATATAAAAAACCTTCGCGATGGTTCAGATAGACTCATTACTAATTTAGAAAAAAATGTACCAGAAATATATACAAAACTTTCATCTCTACAAGAGAAGAAGGATGTAAAGCTTTTTGAGGCTGTTGCAATTCTACTAGGACTCGAAGATGAATCTATGAGAGGAGTCACAAAAGAGGCTATGAAGTTTGTAGGTAAAGGTGGTATACAAATAGATACTCATGTTACAGATAATCGTTTTGATTATGCTGCATTTTTAGCAAGTATAATTTCATATCAACTAGCAGGAGTAAGTACATCTATACTCTCATACTCAATTTTTGAAAGTTTTGGTGATTACTTTAATGAGATACTTCAAGAGTTAAAAAGTAAAACAAAAGCAACAGAAATCATCTTATGTGGTGCTCATTTTTCAAATCAGTCACTCTTCTCTCGTATGCAAAGAAATCTTAAAATGACGCCACCTCTTATGAATAAATGTTACCCAATAGGGAAGGAGAATGCCGTTGTTGGTGGAGTCTTCCTCTAGTATTAGAGTTCATCTTCGAGTAGAAGGAATAGTTCAGGGTGTAGGTTTTCGTCCCTATATCTATAAATTGGCTCATTGTTGTGGGCTCAATGGTTATGTTAGCAACAGTGGAGATGGTGTCTCTATAGAGATAGAGGGTGATAGCACTAAAGTAGAATTATTTTTAAAACTATTACCTGTAGAGAAGCCACCTCTCTCTCGAATAGATAGTATAGAAAAAGAGGTAGTTTCTCTTTTACATGCATCTAACTTTCATATTTTAGATTCGACAACTAATACTATTTCAACAATGTTGAGTCCAGATATATCTCTGTGTAGTGATTGTTTAGCTGAAATGAGAGAGAAGGGCAACCGTAGATATAACTACCCTTTTATAAATTGTACAAATTGTGGGCCAAGATACTCAATCATAAAAAATCTTCCATATGATAGGGATAAGAGCTCTATGGACTCTTTTGAAATGTGTCATAAATGTCAAGAGGAGTATAACAACCCTCTTGATCGTCGCTATCATGCACAACCTATCTCATGCTTTGAGTGTGGACCAAAGTTGAAATATATTTCACTTTATGGTGAAGAGATAAATAAGAATGAAGCAATAGATCAAATATGTGAACTAATTATAAATGGCGAAGTGGTTGCAGTTAAGGGTATAGGTGGTTTTCATATAGTTTGTGATGCAACAAATACTAACTCTGTAAAATCATTAAGAGTAAATAAGAATAGAGCAACAAAACCTTTAGCTGTAATGTTTCAAAATATAAAGCTTATCCGAAAAATAGCACATATATCAAAAGCTGATGAGAAACTTATACTTTCAAAGGAGAGACCGATTGTTATAGTGCCAAAAAAAGAGAATAGTATCTTATCCCATCTTATAGCACCAAATATAGATAGAATAGGAGTACTCCTTCCATATACGCCGCTTCACGAAATTTTACTCGCAAAATTAGCTATTCCACTTGTGATGACCAGTGCAAATATTAGTGGAGAACCGATAATTGTAGATGAGAAAATTATTTTTAAAAAGATGCCTTTAGTAGTGCAACATCTTTTGACTTATGATAGAGAAATTATTAATGCATGTGATGATAGTGTCGTACAAAATAGTAATAATGATATGATTACTCTACGTATGGCAAGGGGTTATGCTCCCTATAGTCTTTATCAAACAAAGAGAATAAAAAAGAAAATATTAGCATTAGGTGCTAACCAAAAAGTTACTATATCCTTAGCATTTGATAAAAATATTGTAGTATCACCACATATTGGTGATTTAAATTCACTAGATTCTAATGAATATTTTCAAAGAACACTAGAGACTCTCAATAGAATTTATAACTTTGTACCAGATATTATAGTGTGTGATAAGCATCAAGGGTATGAAACATCAAAAATAGCAAAAGAGTATATTTCAAAACATAAGGATGTTACATTAATAGAAGTTCAGCACCATTATGCTCATTCTCTGTCTTGTATGGCTGAGTACTCTTTAGATGAAGATGTTTTAGCATTCTGTTTTGATGGCACAGGATATGGAGATGATTCTACTCTTTGGGGTGGAGAGGTACTTATAGCAAATAGAAGTGACTATCGACGTGTGTATCATTTTAAAGAGTTCGCACTTTTGGGTGGAGAAGCAGCTATAAAAGAACCTCGTAGAGTTGGGATGTCTCTTTTATTTTCTACTTTTTCTCTTCAAGAGATTTTAGATATGAAAAATCCACTAGTAGATTCATATAGTGACTCTGAAATTAAGACATTATATTCTATGTATTTACGAAGAATAAATTCCCCAAAATCCTCCTCTTTAGGTAGAATATTTGATGCTGTTTATGCATTGAGTGGATTTACACAAGCTTTAAGTTACGAGGGCGAAAGTGGACTGATTTTAGAAACATTAAGTCGTAAAAGTAATAGTAATGCTTCTTTTAAGTATAGTTTAGAAGATGGAGTAATTGAGTACTCAAAAATGATACCACAGATTATGAACGAAAAATCATCTGAGAAGATAGCGAAGAAGTTTATAAATACAGTTGTGAAAATTATTTGTGAAATTGCACAAGAGTTTGCTTATTTACCTATAGTTTTGAGTGGAGGTGTCTTTCAAAATAAGAGTTTGGTTTCTAAACTAACACAAGAATTAAATAAATTAGATAGAAAGTATTATATACAGAGTAGAATACCAATAAATGATGGTGGTATATCATTAGGTCAGATATATCATGCAATACAAAAAATTGAAGGATAATTATGAAAAAAAAAGTTGCACTAATAGGGTCAGGAAATGTATTTTTTAAGGATGAAGGGGTAGGTTTATATGCTGCAAAATATATCAAAGAGAACTACACTTTTATTCCTGAAATTGAGATAGTGGATGGAGGAACTTTAGGTTTTAATTTGATGCCTTTGTTACAAGAGTTTGATGAAGTACTGATAATTAATACTGCATCTGATGAGTCTAGAAATATAGGGGAAATTACTATAAAAACTACTGATGAGTTTTTAGATGGTAGTCTAGTTAAAAAAACAGCGAATGAAGTGGAAATTGCTGAAATGCTCCAGATATGTTCATTAAGTGAAGCTATGGCTGAAACAACTGTTATAAGTATTGTTCCAAAAGATATCCTCTCTGTAGAAGTGGCTCTAAGTGAAGAGATGAATTCTGTTTGGGATGAGTATATCACTACAGTTTTATCTACAATTCAATCCTTTGGTATTGATTTCCAAAAGAAGAGTAATATTTGTTCTTTAGAGAATATTCTGGATATATTTGCTAATCCAAGTATAGAACATTCAAGAGGTTTTTAATACTTTTTTAAGAGAAATTTATATAATATATGAATGTTCATTCATTTATAGATTTGTAAAGGTGTAAAAATTAAAATATTCCTTATAGTAAACATTTTAATTTTGAGAATTTACAGTATATGTTTTATATTTGAGCGATAACGACTAATGTATCCCTCAGAGTAATTGTGAATTAAAGATTACTTATTTCTTCTTTATATTTAGATTCAAAGTTTAATAGATTATCTTTGAGGGTTTTTAAAATTTTCTATTATTGAGTCTAAAGAATTAATTTTACCTTTTTTACTTACTTTTATATCATTCTTCTCTAAAATTTTTATAAGTGTTTCAATATAAGTATCAAACTCTTTATAGAGCACATCACTTAAGCAT
>Ga0256838_1001153_pt1 | contig 13170 bp, 18 predicted proteins | sample 4571419metaG_FD_185978 | JGI IMG/M metagenome (GOLD analysis project Ga0256838, IMG submission 185978) | Hydrothermal vent microbial communities from Guaymas Basin, Mexico - 4571-419 | ecosystem: Environmental > Aquatic > Marine > Hydrothermal vents | place: Mexico: Guaymas Basin | collected...
CTCTTTACCGTTCAAATCCAAGGTTCTTTCAAGAACTCTTTGGAAGGAAAGTTCTCCTTAAGTTTGCCTTAGACCTTAAACACTGCAATATGAGAAGGTTAAGGATAGGACTTTTGTCCTTTATCCTTAAAAAGTGGAAGGATGATGATAGTAAGATAATGATGGCACGGGCTCTCTTTGAGAGTAAAGATTTTGATGAAGCTTTGAAAGTTTTAAAGTCCGTTAAAAATAAGAATAGGTGCGATTATCTAATTCTTAAGTCGGAACTTGGCATTTTCCTGTCTTTGGATTTAGAGAGCTTTAAGAAGTTAATAACTAAGTGTAAAAAGGATAATCTTGAAGTTCCAAGTATAGCTATTTATTATCTTTCAGAAATTGGTAAGATTGATTTGGCATTCAAAGAGTTTGTTTCTTATAAAAAGGCTTTGGTTAGCAGGTACGAAAAGGAGCTTGTTGTGAAGGCAGCTCTTAATAGGCTAGTTGAAAAGTCTATCTTGGAAGATAAGTATAGGATAGCTTACGAAGTTTCAAAAACTCTCTATGAGAGAGGTTATAGGAACTGTTTAATAGGAAGTTATCTCCTCATTTCAGCTGTTAGATTAGGGAAGCTATCAGAGGCCAAGGAAGTTTATACTGCAATAGATGGATGTATTGACTCTATGGCGTCTCTTTCTAAAACGGTTTATCAAGATACTCTCCTTGAGGAGGAGTTAAGGGATGGAGCTCTTTCATCAACTAAAGCCAATTGAAGAGGGGATAGACTTCTTTTACAGACGTTCGGAAGTCATTCAGAGTAACATAGCTAACGTTGACACTCCTTTCTATGAGCCGAAGGATTTAGTCTTTGAGAGGGAGCTTGATAGGAGTTTGAGACTGAAGAGGACAGACCCCCGTCATATTGATCCTTTTTATGGCGAGAAAGTAAGCTTTAAGGAAGTAACTCTTGACGAGATATCTGGTTACGATGGAAATAGAGTGAACCTTGATAAGGAGCTTGGAAAGCTTGCAGAGACTGCCATAATGGCAAGAACCCTCAATGAAACTTTGAGGAAGGAGATAGGGAAGCTTAAACTGGTTATCGGGGGTAGGTAATGATATTTAAGGGGCTTGAAGTTTCCCTTTCCGGAATGCTTGTTCAGAGAGTAAGAATTGATGTTGCTTCAAGTAACCTTGCCAACTCAAACTCTGTTGATGAAAACGGAAGGCCCTATACCAGAAAAGTTCCCGTTTTTGAATCTGTTTTGGTTAATGAAGGGGAAGTTCCTCTTTACAGAGTAAGGGTTAAGGAAATTAAAGAAGATCCATCTCCTTACAGGCTGAAGTACGATCCTGGGAATCCCCTTGCAGATAGTAAAGGTTACGTTAAACTTCCCAACGTTGATCCCCTGAGGGAGATGGTTGACGTAATGAGTGCTATGAGGAGCTATGAAGCTAACCTTACTGCTTTTAATACAGCTAAAGGGCTGCTTCTAAATGCAATAGACATACTTAAGGCTTGAGGGAGGAGTTAGATGAGAGTTGAAAGTTCCGATTTCCTTTTTGTTCCTAGCCTGTCGGTAGAAGATGAGAGGGATAGTGAAAAATCTACCTTTGAAAAGGTAATAAAGGATTTCCTGAATGAAGTAAACTCTCAGCAACTTGAGGCGAGGGATGTAGAGAAGAAACTATCTGAAGGTAAAATAAAGAACTTTGAGGAAGCCCTCTTTACGGTAGAGAAGGCAGAGCTCTCCCTCAGACTCTTAGTTGAGATGAGGAATAAAGCCCTTGAAAGCTATCAGGAAATTATGAGAATGCAGGTATAAAGGTGGAAGTAAAGGAAATTCAAGAAAAGTTTAAGAATTTTCTTTCCAGGAATGCCAATCCAAGGAATATAGCTTTAGTTCTCGGGGCCCTTGCTATACTTTCAATTATTTCCTTTGTTTTAATTAGAAGTAGTTCTAATCAAGACTATGCTGTCCTCTACACACATTTATCTCCAGATGATGCCGGTCAAATCCTCTCAGTCCTTCAGGAAGAGAAAATACCTTATAAGGTTATTGGTGATGGAAGTATAATTCTGGTTCCGAAGGACAAAGTCTATGATGTAAGGCTAAAGCTTGCAGCAAAAGGTTTACCTCACGGTAAAGTTGTAGGTTTTGAAATTTTTGATCAGCCGAAACTGGGTATAACCCAATTTCAACAGAACATAGAGTACGTTCGGGCCCTTGAAGGGGAACTTGAAAGGACAATAAGGCGAATTGATGCTGTAAGGGATGTGAAGGTTAACATAGCTCTTCCAAGGGATTCAATTTTCGTCAGAGAAACTTCAGAGCCAAAGGCTTCCGTCCTTGTTGACCTATGGCCCGGAAAAGATTTAACTAAAGAGCAGGTTAAAGCGATAGTTTTCCTCGTTTCCCATGCAGTTCCTGGTCTTAAGCCTGAAAACGTTACCGTTGTTGATAATAGGGGAAGGGTGTTAACAGACCTTATAGAGGATGAAAGTGGAGAGGAACCTTCAAAGGAACTAAAGATAAAGAAGCAGCTTGAAAGGGATATTGAGAGGAAAGTTAGGGAGCTCCTATCCAGAGCTCTTGGAGGCAGTAAGGTAGTTGTAAGCGCTTCCGTTGAGATTGAGACGGGGAAGCTGGAGAGGAAGAGGGAAGTTTATGATCCAGATATGACGGCAGTTGTAAGTCAGAGGAAAATTCAGGAGAAGGAGACTTCAGTTAAGAAGAAACCTCAGGGGCCTGCAGGAACTCCTACTAACGTTCCTCCCGTTATAAATACCCAGACTCAAGGGGAAACTTTAAACAGGGAGAAGAAAGACGTTACTACAAATTATGATGTTTCAAAGACTATAGAGAGTACTGTGGCACCTATCTTTAAAATAAAGAGGATTACTGTTGGAGTTTTGGTTGATGGTAAGTATGAGGAGATAAAGGAAAAGGATGGAACTATCAAATACAAGTTCGTCCCACGCTCTCCGGAAGAGATTAAAACGTACGAGGAAATTGTTAAAAGTGCCATAGGCTACAATCCAAAGAGGGGGGACAAAGTAACTGTAGCAAGTATTCCTTTTGAATCTTCCCTCTTTGCTCCAAAAGAGAAGAAGAAAGAATTTCCCTGGTACTATCTCCTTGCTGCTGCCCTTGTTCTTTTAGGAATTTCTGGAGCGGTTATTTTTAAGCTTCTTAAAGGTAGGAAAGAAAAAGTACCTTCTGAAATCCAACAGGTTTCCCCTGAGCTCATTGAACAGATGAGAGAGAAAGTTGTACATGAAGAAGGATTTCGTGAAGTTAGAATTGAAAACGATCCGATTTACCTTAAAATAGTTGAAATAGCAAAGGATTATCCTGATTTGATAGTAAATGTAGTTAGCAAGTGGCTTAAGGAGAAGTAATGCTTGAACTAGAAGATTTTTCCTATTTTATAGAAGATAAAAAGAGTACCGATGAGGTTTCCCAATCCCAGGAGTTAAACTTAAAGAAACTGGAGGAAAAGTACAGACAGGAAATTTTGAAGCTTCAAACCTCTTTTAAAGAGGAGCTTAAAAGAGCGAAGGAAGAGGCTTATAAAAAGGGGTTTGAAGAAGGTTACGCTAAAGGGTTAAAGGAAAAAGAAAAGGATTTAGTTGATATACAAAAGAAAATGTCTGAGCAATTTCAATCGGAGCTTAATAAATTAAAAGTAAATATTGATTCATTGATGGAAAATTTTAAGAGTGAAAAGCAAGCTACTTTAGAAAGAATCAAAAGTTTGATTTTTGACTCTTTGATTGAAATTTTCGAATTCCTTTACTTGAATCCTTCAAATTCTTCTTATTTAAAAGAGAAAGTTAATCAAATAATAGAGGAATTTGAAAAAGAAGAGCTGGTTGCTATTGAAGTAGGAAAGAAGTTAGCTCAGGTTATTGAGGGAGAAAGAATAAAAGTTAGTCCTAACGTTGGAGATTACGATTTTAAAATAGTTTTTAAGGACTTTTCTGTAGAATCAAATTTTAAGGAAAAACTAAACATATTAAGGGAGGAACTTGAAAGAGAGATTAAAAAGACTTCCTAAGTACCGTGTTATAGGTAAGGTTGAAGGAGTAAAGGGGGCTGTTATTGAGGCAAAACTTCCTAAAGTTCATATAGGGGATTTCTGTCAAGTTAACGGTTCAATTGAAGCTGAAGTTGTAGGCTTCAGGGAAGGAAAAACCCTTTTAATGGCTTACGATGATACGGTAGGTATAACTATAGGAACTAAAGTAGAGGCAAAGCTCTCCGGGTTAAAGGTTGGAGTTTCTCCTGAAATCCTCGGTGCAGTGATAGATCCCTTTGGAAGGGTTCTTAACGATAAAGATTTCACTCCAACAGATTTTATTCCTTTAAAGCCCTCACCGATTAACCCTTTAGAAAGGGATAGAATAACTCAACCTCTTGATCTTGGTATTAGAGTAATAAACAGTCTTTTAACTGTAGGTAAGGGCCAAAGGATAGGGATTTTTGCCGGTGCGGGAGTTGGTAAGAGTACCCTTTTGGGTATGATATCAAGGTTTACAGAGGCAGACGTTAACGTTGTTGCCTTGATAGGAGAAAGGGGAAGAGAGGTTAGAGAGTTTATAGAAGATAACCTCTCTGATGGTTTGAAGCGTTCAGTTGTAGTTGTAGCTACTTCTGATATGCCACCTCTTGCTAAGATAAGGGCCGCCTATACCGCCTGTGCCATAGCTGAGTATTTCTCTTCTTCGGGGAAGAACGTTTTACTTTTAGTAGATTCTCTAACCCGGTTTGCTATGGCTCAGAGGGAGATAGGGTTGACCGTTGGAGAGCCACCTACCAGTAAAGGTTATACTCCTTCCGTTTTTTCTTCTCTAGCAAAACTTATAGAGAGAGCTGGTAATTTCGTTGGGGGAGGAAGTATTACCGGTATTTTTACGGTTTTAGTTGAAGGTGATGATATTTCGCTTGATCCTGTGGCTGATGCTTCTGTTGGTTTGCTTGACGGTCATATAGTCCTTTCTAGAGAGCTTGCAAATAGAAGGCTTTTCCCTGCCGTGGATGTTTTAAAGAGTATAAGTAGGTTAACTCCTCAAATAGTCAGTCAGGACGTTTTGAAATTACAGTCTTTAGTGTTTGAACTGGAGACTCTCTACAGGGATAACCAGGAAATCATCCAGCTTGGGCTTTATAAGAAAGGAACTTCTCCGAAAATAGACCTTTCAATTTTTGCCCATCAGAAATTGGAAGACTTTATAAGACAAGGAATTAATCAGAAAGTTTCTCTTGAGGATAGTTTTAAAGAGCTCTCAAGATTGGTAGAATCTATTGTTAAGGAGGGAGAGAAGTATGGGGTTAGATGGAATTTATAGAACGACTGATGAGTCAAAAGTCAAGGTTGTTCCTGCTAATTACGATAACTCTAAAATGTCCCACGAGGAGTTTTTAAAAGTGCTTCTTGCCAATATACAGTGGCAAGACCCCCTTGAAGCTCAGGATATAAGCCAGTTTATAACAAATACAGTTAAGCTAAGGGAAATGGAAGTTCTTAATTCTTTTGAAAGTAACGTAGGTGAGATGAAGAGTACTATTAACTCTTACGCCCTCCTTTTTGCCTCTTCCTTTATAGGAAAAACTGTTCAATACTCGGGAGATCAAACTTACGTAGAAGGCGGAAAAGGAAAAGTTCAATTCACGCTTTCAGAGCCTGCAAGTCTAGTTCAGGTTTCCCTCCTTGATAGCTCAGGTAAGGTTGTTGAAGAGAAGACCTTTAATGACTTGTCTCCAGGAACTTATCCTGTTGAAATTGATAACTCTTCTCTTCCTAATGGTTACTATCAAGTAGTAGTTAATGCTGTGGCTTCCGATGGTTCCTCCCTTGATGTTAAGGTTGAAAGTTATGCCCTAGTTAACGGAGTTAAAAAGGGAGAGGATGGGAAGGTTTACGCTGTTACTGAAGTTTCTGAAATTCCCATTGAAGATATAACGGCAATTGGAGGTTAGCCATGCTTCAGTCCTTCTACACAGCATTTACGGGTCTTTCAGCAGATAAGGATTGGCTCTCAGTTATTTCAGACAACATAGCTAACGTTAACACTGTAGGCTTCAAAGCTGAGAGAGCCGTTTTTGAAGACCTCCTTTCCAGGAGCCTTACTACCTTTAAAAACGGAGCTCCTGTCAACAGGGAAGTTGGAGGAGGAGTTTTTGTAAGTGCAACTGTTAAAGACTTTAGCCAGGGAACTTTTAAGAATACAAATAACCCTCTTGACCTAGCCCTTGATGGTGAAGGTTTCTTTATGGTTAAGGATAATTCTGGAGTAACTTATTACACAAGGAATGGGGAGTTTCGTCTTGATGCTAACGGAGACCTTATCAATATGCTTGGAATGAAAGTTCAAGGCTGGAAGCTTGATGAAAATGGAAATATGGCTGGTTCAATAGGAGCTATAAATATTCCTATGGGAATGGATCCTAAAGGAACAACAAAGATGTCCTTTGAGGAACCTACAAACTTAGATTCTAGGAGTCCAGTAATAAGCAGTAGTTTTGACGTAAATGATTCTAATACTTATAACTACGTTAACTCAGTTACTGTGTATGATAGTTTGGGAAATCCTCATACTCTGAGCTTTTATTTTGTTCATAAAGGAGCTAATCAGTGGGAAGTTCATGCAATTTTAGATGATGATTCAAGTTCTGATAAAACCCTAAATATTACTTTTAATTCTGATGGAAAGATAAAAAGTGCTTCAGATGGTACGAATACGGCTACATATACCTATAATAATGGAAAACAGACTAAAAGCGGTAAAGATCCACAGCTTTCCTTTGATTTGAGTAATGGAGCATCAACTCCTCTTAGTATAACCGTTAGTTTTGACAGTATGAGACAGCTAGCTTCAGATTTTATTTTCTATGCTCAACAGGATGGAAACAGTAAAGGGGATCTAATGTCAATAGCTGTAAGTGAGGATGGGACAATTAAAGCTACATACACAAATGGAAAAGTAAAGGATATTGCTCGTCTTGCAGTTGCTACCTTCAAGGATAAAGAGATGCTTGTTAGGAAAGGAAGTTGGCTCTACGTTCCAAATCTTCAAACCTTTACTCCTGTTATTATGCCAGGAGGGGTTATCTCAAAAGTCAGAAGTGGAATGCTTGAGATGTCAAACGTTGATATAGCCAACGAGTTCATTAACCTTATTACTGCTCAAAGGACTTATCAGGCAAATGCAAGGGTAATAACGACCGACGACCAGATTCTCCAAGAAACGATGAATATCAAGAGATAACGGAGCTTTAGATGGCTGAAGAGGAAAAGCAGCAGGATCAGGAGAGTAAAGGCGGGAAGAAGAAGTTACTCCTAATTGTTGTCCTCTTTATACTGACGGCTGCCGGAGGCGGGGCCGCCTATAAATTTTTAGTTCTTGACAAGAAAAAAGCCGAAACTAAGGAAAAGCAAGCAGAGAGGATTATTGAAGAGATAAAGGCTACTGAAAACGTAGGGGTTATGTTTGATCTTGGAACTTTTGTTGTTAACCTTGCAGATCCAGATATTGAAAGGTTCTTAAAGGTATCCATTGTTTTGGAGTTAAAGGATCAGAAAGTTCAGGCGGAAGCACAGAAGAGGCTTCCTGAAATTAAGGACGCTATTACGACTTTACTTTTAACCAAGAAGTCTTCCGAAATTAGAACTCCTGAAGGTATAGAGTTCCTTAAGGAGGAAATTGCCAAGAGAGTAAACGCTATTTTACCTCTAGGTGGTGTAAAGAACGTTTACTTTACCGAGTTTATAATTCAAACAGGTTAGAGATGGTAGATAAGAAGTTAGAGAGGTTTAAAGATATAAAGCTAAAGCTATCTCTTGTTCTGGGGAGAAAGGAGCTCCCCCTTTCTAAAGTTTTGAAGTTAAAAGAGGGAGACCTAATCACTCTTGATACAAAGCTTGAAGATTACCTTGAAGTTTACCTAAACGATAAGAAGTTTGGCATTGGGGAGCTTATAGTTATTAACGATAAGATTAGTTTGAGGCTTGTTGACCTTGTATAGTGAGTTCCAGTTCCTCCTTAACTCTTTAACGGTAATTGGAGCTTTAGTTTTTCTCTACTATTTAATTAACAGGTACGGTTTTAAGCTTCCTTATAATAAGGGAGGGAAAAATTTACAACTCCTTGAAAGACTTCCTTTAAGTGGTGACTCAGGTCTTATAGTTTTTCGAGCGGGAAAGAGGAAGTATTTAGGCTTTTACTCAAGAGGAGACTTCAAGATCTTAAAAGAGATAGAAAATGACGAGGATAGCTCTACTACTGGTTTTAGTGCCAACGACGGCTCGGGGAGAAACTCTTAATCAAATTGCCCAGAGGTTGGGACAAGTTGATGTTACGTTAAAAGTTCTCTTCTTACTAACCGTCCTAGCCCTTTTACCTTCAATTCTTATAGCTGTAACTAGCTTTACAAGGATTGTTATTATTCTTTCCCTCTTAAGGCACGCTTTAGGAACTCCCCAAACTCCTCCAAACCAGGTTGTTATAGCTATCTCTCTCTTTCTAACCCTCTTTACGATGTATCCAACTCTCAAGAAGATTGATCAGGTTGCTTTAAAACCATACTTAAACGGTGAACTTTCAGATATTGAGGCAGTTGAAAGAGCTGCTGTCCCTATAAAAGAGTTCATGTTGAGGAATACGAGGAAGGAGGAGCTAAAGTTATTCCTTGACATTAAGGGAGAAAAGCCCTCTTCTCCTGAGGAAGTTTCCTTTGTTACCCTTATTCCTGCCTTTATGGTTAGCGAAGTTAAGACAGCCTTTGAGTTTGTCTTCGTTGTTTTCCTTCCTTTCATCCTTATAGACCTGCTTGTCGCCAGTATTCTCATGTCAATGGGTATGATGATGATACCTCCTATGATGCTTTCTCTTCCCTTTAAGCTTATACTTTTTGTAGTATCTGGAGGTTGGGAACTTCTGATTAAGTCAATAGTAGAGAGTTACAAATGACGGTAGATCAGGTTATAAGTTTGGGACAGAAAATGTTTGAAGTTGCCTTCTTGGTTGGAACGCCTGTTCTATTAGCGACTTTTTTAATTGGATTAGTTGTGAGTATTTTCCAGGCGGCAACTCAAATTCACGAGATGACTTTGACGTTTATTCCTAAGATTTTAGTAACAATGGTTACTCTCTACGTTTTGGGTAATTGGATGCTTGTTAAGTTAGTTGACTATACGAAGGAAAACTTCTTATACCTTCTCCAGATACTAAAATGAATCAGCTCTTTGACTACATCTCATCCCATTATTGGGGATTCTTGTTCGTTTTCCTTAGACTTTCAGCTTTCATGATGGCTTTTCCTTTTTTCTCCACTTCTTTTATTCCAATACCTGTAAGGATTATCCTTTTACTATCGTTTTCTTTCTTTTTTTCCTCCCTTATTCCTACTGTTTTCCAGCCTCCTTCCTCTCTGTTGGCTTTTACTTTCCTTGTTTTAAAGGAGCTTTTAGTTGGCTTTTTACTTGCATTGGTTGGAAGTATCTTCTACGCAGTTGTTCTCTATGCTGCAGAGCTGATTAGTTACCTTATGGGATTGACAGTTGCCAACCTCTTTGATCCTACCTTTGGAATGGTTTCTGTTTTGGGAAGGTTTTTTGCTTTTGTTTTTTACGCCGTTTTCTTCGCAACCGGTGGTGAGAAGTTATTTTTGGGAGCTCTCTACCAGAGTTTTAAATTCATTCCCCCTGGAGGGGTTAACATAGGGGATTCTTTATTTAACTTCCTAATTAAAGAATCCGGCTTAATTTTCACTTTTGGGTTTAAGTTGGCATTTCCCTTTATTTTTGCCCTCTTTATAACGAACTTTGCACTTGCACTTGTTAATAGGCTGATCCCTCAGATTAACGTCTTTATAGTTGGTTTACCTCTGCAAGTATTTGTAGGTTTGTTAGCACTGAGCGTAGGTTTTTCTGTTATTGTTTACTTTACCGTTGACTTAGTTCAGAGGTATCTTGAGGATTTATTTAGGCTGCTGGAGGTCTTAAGAAGTGGCTAAGGATCCTTCAAAGACGGAAAAGGCGACCCCGCGGCGGCGCCAGAAGGCAAGGGAAGAGGGTCAAGTACTAAAGAGTCAGGACGTTCCAATAGCAGCAACCCTATTTTTTACGGCAATTTTCCTCTACTTTTACTTGCCCTACTTATACAGAAGTTTGCAGGCCCTCTTTTCCTACTCCTTTTCAGAGTCTTCTTATCTTCAGCTTTCTTACATGTTAAAGCTCTTTTCCTACAAGTTTTTTTTACTAATCTTGCCCATTTTCCTCTCCCTTTTGTTTGTTGGTGTCCTTTCAAACGTTGTTCAGTTCGGTTTTCTCTTTACACTTAAACCTCTCGTTCCGAAGCTGGACAACGTTAATCCTATAAAAGGTTTAGGTAGGGTCTTTTCTTTAAAGACCTTCTTTGAGAGTGTAAAAAATACTCTGAAGCTGTCTGTTGCTATTGTTGTAGGTTATTTTACTGTGAAGTTTGCCCTTTCTGGTTTCTACTCTCTTCCCCTCTTACCCCTTCCCTCTCAAATAAATATGTTTGCAAAGTGGATTGTCGTTCTTTTTTTCGTCTTTGGTCTCCTGTCAATTCCCATTGCAGCCATTGATTTCCTCTACAGGCGTTGGGAGTACGAGGAGAACCTGAAGATGAGCGTTCAGGAAGTTAAAGAGGAGAGGAAGCAGTATGAGGGACATCCTTTAGTCAAGTCTGCAATAAGGAAGAAGCAGAGAGAGATTGCAATGAGGAGAATGATGGCTGAAGTGCCTAAAGCTGACGTCGTAATTACAAACCCAACCCACTATGCCGTTGCCCTAAAGTATGAGAGGGGTAAAATGTACGCACCTAAAGTTGTGGCTAAAGGAGTTGATAGGGTAGCTTTAAGGATTAAAGAGATTGCCATTGAAAGTGGAGTTCCTATTGAGGAAAACCCCGAACTAGCAAGGGCCCTTTATTCATCGTGCGATATCGGGGATTACATACCTGAAGAGTTCTATAAAGTTGTTGCGAAAATCCTGGCTAGGGTTTATCGGAGTAGGAGCTCTCTTTAATGGCGGTTAAAATTTTCACTATTTGATTAACAACTTTAGGGTCAACGTAGTTTAGAATTTCTCCGGCTTTTCTGGCTTTCATGTTATAGAGGATGTATGCAGCTTCTTTAGGATCTGTGAAGGATGAGATTTTCTGGCCTGCAAGTTCAGGGTCCATTTTTGAAAACATCTGGGCAAGTTTCTTATACCTCTCAGCCTCTACCTCTTTAATTCTCCTTTCAAATTCTTCTCTTTCCTTCTTTAGTTTCTCCCTTTCTTTCTTTATTTCTTCTAGTAGCTTTTTATTTTCCTCTATTAGTTTTTTGACCTCTTGTTTTAATTTGGTTAACCTCTCTATTTCCTTTTTTGCTTCTTTAAGCTGAACTCTTCCCTGAGCGTAAGAGGGGAAGTTTAAAGCGTTAATTACGATCAACAGAATAAAGAGTTTGATAGATAAACCTTTCATTTAGAACCTCATTGACTCGTTTTTCCTTTAGTTCTTTCCTCTTCATAAGTTCTTTGATGAGTTTTACCTCTCCTCTTAGTTTACCTACGTCCTCTCTCTTTCTGTCTATTTCTAACGTAAGTTCTTCTAAACTCTCCTTTAGTTTTTCTTTCTCCTTTAAAAGCCTCTTTGTTTCCTCCTGTATTAAGGCAAATTGTAGTATAGATTCAGGTTTCATGGATTTGAGACGAAGAATTTTTCTCTTGATTTCTTCAATTTCAAGATTCAGTTCTTTCTCTTTTGCTAGTAGCACGTTAAGTCTTTCCCTTTCCTCTTGGAGCTCCCTTTCCTTAATCTTAATAACTTTACTTAGTCCTTTCATTTATCCTCTATTTTTAAAAGCAAGCTGCGCAAGTTTTTTCTGTTCTTCCTTTACAAACTCGTGAATAAACTTCTGCTGCTCAGGCTTTATATCTTCATATTTAACTCCATAACAGGTTGAAGTTCTCCTCTTATAGATATTCACTACAGTCGCTTTTAGTTTAAGCTCTTTTCCTTTAAGGTTGAATTTAAGTGTAATTTCAGTATAAGGATTGAGTTCTTGAGGGAAGTCCTGGTATGGAATGCAGACTTTAGCTCCTCCAGCTGAAATATCAACAATTTCTCCTTTAATCCACTCTACTTTGTCCTCCTCCTTATTGTAGATGCCAACTTCTGCCGGAATCTCAACCTCTACCCTTGCGTATTCTCTCCTTTGGTACCTTGTAAGCTCAAAGGTATGAGGAACCTGAAGAATCATTCTTCCACTTTCAAAGAAAACCTTTTCAACAGTTGACTCAAACTTGTAAATACCGTCTCCCTTCCTTATAAAGGAGATAGTTACTTTAGAACCTTCTAAGTTTGGAGGTTGTTTTTTATCAATTACCGCCCAGTACATGTACTTTTCATCTTTGTCAAAGAGCGCAATTTCATAACTACCTTTATCTTGAGTGTGTAGTTTTGCAGATTGGAAAAGTTCTATGTCCTTTGTGCTAACAAGGGGAACGAAGGGAGGAAGGTAGTCAAAGCCCAGTTTCATTCTCATGTCCTGAATTAGACTCTCGTCTGCTTGGGGGTTTTCCTTTAGAAAAAGGTCAACAACTTTTTCAAAGGGGGATTTAAACTCTAAAGTTAAGAAGGGGTCTCTTCCGAGTTTTAAAGAGTATTCCCAAAGTATTTGAGCTTCCTCTTCTGTTAAACCTCTTTCAAGGGCTTCTTTAAAGAATGACTTTTTAATGTTAACTTTTCTAATGTATTCCTTTAGAAGTCCAATTAGAATGAAAAATAGTATAAAGACTGATAGAATTAAAATGAATAAGAGTATTGTGCTACCTTCTGCACGAGGAATTCTTAAAAAACTTAAGTCTCTCATAGCCTTGGCCCTTTAAACTAAATTCTAACAAACTTCTCTTTTCTTTAGAAGGTTTAAAGCTTCTTCTACTGCAGCCTTGAAGCTTCCTTCGTCTGCAATACCTTTACCGGCTATATCGTAGGCAGTTCCGTGATCCACCGATGTCCTTATTATCGGAAGGCCTAAAGTTGTGTTAACACTCTTACCAAATCCGAGGAGTTTAATTGGGATTAGACCTTGATCGTGGTACATTGATAGAACGACCTCAAACTCTCCCTTTAAAGCCCTCACAAATAGAGTGTCTGAAGGGTAAGGACCAAAGGCC
>Ga0256838_1001156_pt1 | contig 13149 bp, 8 predicted proteins | sample 4571419metaG_FD_185978 | JGI IMG/M metagenome (GOLD analysis project Ga0256838, IMG submission 185978) | Hydrothermal vent microbial communities from Guaymas Basin, Mexico - 4571-419 | ecosystem: Environmental > Aquatic > Marine > Hydrothermal vents | place: Mexico: Guaymas Basin | collected...
CGACAATAAAAATACCCAAATATAGGGCAACTAAACGGCAATCTTTTAAAAATTATCCTCTCAACTTAGCTAAGGCTAGGTTTTTTAGTATATTTTTTAAAATCTCACCATTTATTTACCCTATCTTTGGGCATTCTATTGTCGAACTCAGGTTATAAGGATATTTTTATATGACAAAAGAATTAGTAGATGTACCAATGACAACATTAGACTTTTATAAGTATGAGGTTGATGGTTTAGTATTTTATGAGTTTAATGCAACTAAATGTAGTCCACCAGAACCAATGGTAAATACAATACACGGACTTAAGTTATTGAAAAATGAAAATGACAGACTAGTGGGGATATTTTTTCATGAACCAGTTCCATTATATGAGAGGATAGGGAAGTCTTTCCACCATGAAGCTATCGAACTTGAAAATGGTGATTTTAAAATCACCTTTAAAAAAAATGATTAGATCTATCCTTAACTTTGTGTTGTTTTAGTTATAATAGAATTTCTTTTTTAAATTAAGGAATTTACAATATGAAAACTCTCTTGAATCTTTTTAGTTCAATGAAGACTATGGCAGTTCTTATGCTCATTTTCGCTTTTTCTGTTGGTTATGCAACGATTATCGAAAATGATTATGGAACGATGACGGCTAAGGCAGATATTTATAATGCAGATTGGTTTACAGTATTACTTTTTTTATTGACTGTTAATCTTATTTTAAATATTTTCAAGTACAAAATGTACACACAGAAAAAAGCACCTATTTTTATATTTCATATAGCATTTCTTGTTATTTTACTTGGTGCAGGTATAACTCGTTATATAGGTTTTGAGGGTACTATGCATATTCGTGAAGGTGATAGTAGCTCTACTATGGTATCTTCAGATACTTACTTTAAAGTTGTTGCAAAAAGTGCAGACAAAACTGAACAATCAAAACAAAAAGTATATCTTTCAAAAAGAACTTTAAATACTCTTGATACATCTTTATCTTTAGATGGTAAAAATGTAGAAGTTAAGCTTATAGAGTATATCCCAGATGCTATAGAGGCTATTGTTGAGGATGAAAAAGTTGGTAAACCTATAGTTCAAATGATGGTTACATCAGGTTCGAAAGGTAAAGCAGTTGTGTTGCAAGAGGGTAACTTTTATAAATCGGACAGTTTTGTATTGGATTTTAACTCAGGTAAAGAGTTTAGTAAACCTGTTATATCTATATATGTAAAAGACAACAAACTTTTTATAAACCATAATATGCCCTTAGAGTATTTATATATGGATACAAAAAAAAGTGGAAAGTTAATACCTAAAAAAGATGAAGTATTTACAACTAGAACACTTTTTAGTTTAAATGGAAGTAATTTTGCACTTCGTAAATTCTTTAAAAAAGCAGTTAAAAAAGTTATATCAGACCCAAAAGCTTCTGCTCAAAGACCAGGAGAGGATGCTTTAAGATTTAATGTTAAAGTAGATAACTTAAACAAAGATATCTTAGTATTTGGACAACATGGAGTTGTAGCTAAGGAGTATCATGTAGAGTTAAATGGTGTTAATCTGTCTTTATTTTATGGTGCTGAGATTATAAAGCTTCCATTTAGTATATATCTTAAAGATTTTCAACTAGATAGATACCCTGGTTCTATGAGTCCAGCTTCTTATGCTAGTGAAGTTGTATTGGTAGATAGAGAAGAGGGTGTTAAGATGCCATATAGGATTTTTATGAACAATATTTTAGAACATCGTGGGTATAGATTTTTCCAATCATCTTATGATATGGATGAAAAAGGCACTATATTATCTGTAAATCACGACCCTGGTACATTACCAACATATATAGGTTATATACTTCTTGCTATAGGTATGTTTTGGTCTTTATTTTCTAAAGGAAATAGATTTGAAAAACTTAGTAAAAAAGCAAAAAAAGCGAAAGAGGCAAGTTTAGCTTCATTGATACTTGTTGGTGTATTGTTTAGTTCTACACCATCTTTTTCTCAAGATATTACACTTTTGACAAAATTTGACAAAGAACATGCTTCTAAGTTTTCAAAATTAATAGTTCAAGATACAAGCGGTAGGATGAAACCAGTAGATACTTTATCTTTAGAGATACTTGCTAAGTTATATAGAGGTAGTTCTATAGAGATAGCTGGTAAAACATTGGATGCTAATCAAGTTGTACTTGGTATGATGATGAAACCAGATATATATAGAGATGTAAAGATGATTCGCACTAAAAATAAAGAGGTAAATAAACTTCTAGGTGTTAGTAAAGATGCAAAATATGTTTCTTTTTCTCAGTTTTTTGAGGATTTTCAAAATATGAGAGGTTATAAACTTATAGATGCAGTTGAACAGGCAAGTAGAAAAGCCCCAAAACATAGAGATATGTTTGATAAATCAGTTTTAAAGGTTGATGAGAGAGTAAATATAGCTTATATGGTTTATACAGGTTCAGTTTTAAAGTTTTGGCCAAAGAAAAATGATATAAACAACAAATGGTTTGCTACACTAGAAGCACTTAAAACATTTCCATCAGATGAATCTCAAAAGATAAGAGATATAGCTGTTGAGTATTTTACATCTGTAGATAATGCTTTGAGTAGTGGGGATTGGTCAAAGGCTGATAAAGCACTATCTAAGATAAAAGAGTATCAAAAGTTTTATGGGGCTAGTGTATATCCAGATGAAGCTAAGATACAAGCAGAGTTATTTTATAATAAAGCAAAAATCTTTGAAACATTGTATCCTTTATACTTCTTGATAGGATTTGTACTTTTAATATTTAGTTTTATAAAAGTATTAAAACCTAAATTAAATATAGAGTTATTATCTAAAACTACATTAGGGCTTTTAGTTGTTTTCTTTATAGCTCATACTGTTGGTTTGGCACTTCGTTGGTTTATATCTGGTCATGCACCATGGTCAAATGGTTATGAGTCTATGATATATATCGGTTGGGCAACTGTTCTAGCTGGATTTATATTTTCAAGACGCTCATCTATGACTATGGCATCTACTTCTATCTTAACTGGGCTTATCCTTTTTGTAGCTCATTTAAATTGGATGAATCCACAAGTTACAAATCTTGTACCAGTTTTAAACTCTTATTGGCTTAGTATCCATGTTGCTGTTATAACAGCTAGTTATGGTTTTTTAGGTCTTGGAGCATTGTTAGGTTTTATAACTATTGGACTGTTTATATTTAAAAATAAAAACAATGAAGTAAGATTATCTCACTCTATAAGAGAGTTAAATGCTATAAATGAGATGAGTTTGATGGCTGGTCTTGCACTTTTAACAGTTGGTAACTTCTTAGGTGGTGTTTGGGCAAATGAGTCTTGGGGTAGATATTGGGGTTGGGACCCTAAAGAGACTTGGGCTTTAGTAACTATCCTTGTTTATACTGTTGTTGTTCATATTAGATTTATTAAATCTATTTACAATGAGTTTAATTATGCAGTAGTTTCACTTCTGTCATATACTTCGGTTATTATGACTTACTTTGGGGTAAATTACTATCTTGCTGGACTTCACTCTTATGCAAAAGGTGATCCAGTGCCTATTCCTGATTTTGTACCTATTAGTTATGGGATTATATTTTTAATCATAGCTATAGCATATAGAAATAGACATTTAGTGGATAGATAATGGAGTTTAATGGTTTTTCAAAAAAAACATTACCATTTTTAGAATCTATCCGACAAAACAACAACAAAGAATGGTTTGAACTTCATAAGCTTGAATATGAAGAGTTAATCTTAAATCCATCTCGTGCTTTTGTGCAAGAGATGGGGGAACATCTACAAGCATTAGAACCCACAATAAACTTTGAACCAAAGATAAATAAGTCACTTTTTCGCATCTATAGAGATACTCGTAGAATGGGTGCAAATAAACTACCACTTAAACATCGTATCGGTATTATATTTTGGCAAGGTGGTGGTAAACGACTACAAAGTTCCTCTTTTTATCTACATTTTTCCCCTGATGAACTTTTTGTGAGTGTTGGTGTTAGATGGTTTGAAAAACCTATGCTTGATGCTTATAGAGAGTATATAAAAGATGCCTATAAAAGGGAAGAGTTAAATAATCTTCTTCACTCTTTGATGAAAAAGGGTTATAGTGTTATAGATAAGGGGTATAAAAGATTTCCACGAGGTGTAACTCAAAATATGACAAATATCCATCTTTTTTTATATAAAGGTATGGCAACTTATAAGCTTTTAGAACCACAACTTATAGAAGATGGCGAAAAACTTATAGATACACTTTATAAAATCTATGAAGATATGTTACCATTGCAACAGTTTATGTATGAAGTTAGTTTAAGGGTAAAAGATGAATAAAAAAGAAGCAGTAATACTACTAAATATGGGTGGACCAAACAACCTTGAAGAGGTTGAAGTCTTTTTAAAAAATATGTTTGCAGATAAAAATATACTTACTATAAATAGCTCTTTACTTAGAAAGTTTATAGGTAGTATGATAGTTTTTAACAGAACAGAATCAGCTCAGGAGATATACTCAAAATTAGGTGGAAAATCACCAATAGTACAACATACTAAAAATCTAGTTAAAAAGTTGCAAGATAAGTTAGGTGATGATGTTGTGGTTGATTTTGTGATGCGATATACCCCACCTTTTGCAGATGAAGTTATAAAAAAGTTAGAATCTAAAAATATAGATAAAATCTATCTTATACCTTTATACCCTCAGTATTCAACAACAACTACAAAGTCATCTTTAGAAGATTTTGAACAACATTTTCACAACTCAAACTTAGATGCTCTTTTAGTAGAGACAAAATACTTTTTTGAAAATGAAACATATAACAAAGCTATTATACAAAGTATAAAAGAGAAGATGGCAGATGAAAAATATGAAGATTTTGATATCATATTTTCAGCTCATGGTTTACCTCAGAAGATAGTAGATGCTGGGGATATTTATGAAAAACATATAAATCGTCATATAGATATTTTAAAACCTATGATGAGAGATGCTGGGATGGATTTTCATAAAGTTCATTTAGCATATCAGTCAAAAGTTGGATTTATGAAGTGGCTAACACCATCATTGGAAGATAAACTAAAAACAGTTAGAAATAAGGGGGTTGTTATATTTCCTATAGCTTTTACTATAGATAACTCAGAGACAGATTATGAACTAGATATAGAGTATCGTGAGATAGCTCAAGATATGGGTTTTAAAGAGTATAGAGTTTGTAGATGCCCAAATGATAGTGATTTTTTTGTGGAAGCTCTTTGTGAAATATATGCAAAAATGAGATAGTCTTTATGAAACTACTACATACATCTGATTGGCATCTTGGTCAAAACTTTATGGGTAAAAGTAGGCAAGAGGAACATAAGTTTTTTTTACAATGGTTACTTGATACTATAACAAAAGAGGATATTGATGTTTTAGTAGTTGCTGGAGATATATTTGACACCTCAACCCCTCCAAACTATGCTTTAGAGCTTTATTATAATTTTCTTACAAAACTATCTAGTTCTAGTTGTAAATATGTCATCATTATAGCAGGTAATCACGACTCAATATCAACACTAAAAGCATCAAAAGAACTTCTAAAAGTTTTAAATGTTTATGTTATAGCAAGTGGAGATGAGGATGAAGAGGAGCTTATAGAGATATATATAAAAGATAGATTAGAAGCGATAGTTTGTGCTGTACCTTTTTTAAGAGACTATGTTGTTAGAAAGTCTTTAGATGCACAGAGTATGCAAGACAAAGAGTATGCTTTTACAAAGGGGATAAAACAACACTATATAGATATATACAATAAAGCTTTAAAAATCAAACAAGATAAAGATATACCCATAATAGCAACAGGTCATTTTACAACAGTTGGTTCAAAAACAAGTGATTCTGAAAAAGATATATATATAGGTGGTACACTTCATATAGATAGTGGATTTTTATCAGATATGTTTGATTATACGGCACTAGGGCATCTTCATATCAATCAAAGTATAGGAAGTGATAAGGTTTGTTATAGTGGTTCACCTATAGAGTTGAGTTTTTCAGAAGCATCTTCTAAAAAAAAGGTAAATATAATAACTTTTGTAGATGGTGTGTTAAATCTATCTAAAATAGTTATACCGTTATATCGAAATTTATATGTTATAGGTGGAGATATGGATAGTGTTTTAAAAGAGTTAGAGTCAATAGAGGATAACTCTATATGGATAGAGATAAATCTAAGGGATGATAATCCACTTTATGCAAATCAAGTTATCAGACAAAAGGTACAAGAGTTAGAACTTAGTGTATTGGCTATAAAGACTAACTCTAAAATAAACAGATTACAAAAAGATGAGTTTAATGGGGTAAGTTTGGATGAGCTTAGTCCACTTGAGGTTTTTGAAAAATGTTTAGAAAAAGATGATATTGATGATAAAGAGTTAAAAGATAGTTTAGTTGTGTATTTTAAAGATATATTATCTGAGGTTGAGAGATAATGAAGATATTGTCATTAAAAGCTTTAAACATAAACTCTTTAAAAGGTACAACTGAGATTGATTTTGAACAACTTACAAAGGATAACTCTCTTTTTGCTATCACTGGTGCAACAGGTAGTGGTAAAAGTAGTATTTTAGATATCATCTCTTGTGCATTATATGGTAGAACTTCAAGATTAAAAAATCCAAATGATTTAATGTCAAAACATACGGGAGAGGCTTATTGTGAAGTTGAATTTGAGGTAAAAGGTAAACATTATCGTTCATCTTGGAATCAAAAAAGAGCTAGAAAAAAGCCAGATGGTAAGTTTCAAACTCCAAAGATGGAGATTGTTGACTTACAAGAAGATAAGATATTTCCAATAAAATCAAAAGAAGTTCCTAAAAAAGTAGAGGAACTCTCAGGTCTTGACTTTAGCCGTTTTACTCAGTCTATGTTGTTAGCTCAGGGAAGTTTTGATGCATTTTTAAAAGCAGATGAGAAAGAGAGATCAGTTTTATTAGAGAAGATAACAGGTACACAGATATATGCAGAGATATCTATGCTGGTTTTTGATAAGCATCGGGAACTAACAAATAAGATGCAAACAAATAAAGAGTTTATGGATTCTATAGTAATTCTCGATAAAGATACTTTAGCAGATAAGCAAACTACACTTAGTAGTTATAAGGAACAAAAAAAGCAAACAGATTTAGAACTTGCAAATATATATGATGATATAAACCTACTTGAAGCATATCAAAAGATACAAGAGGATTCTAAAAACATAGATAAAGAGTTTAAAGATATCTCACAAGAAAAAGATGCTAACTCGCATCTTTTTGAAAAGTTACAAAAAGCAAATAAAGCATTGAGTATATGGTCTAAATATACAACATATAAAGAGATAGATAAAAATATACTTTTTAATAAAGATAGATATAAGTTACTAGAAGATGAGATTGAAGAGTTACAACAAACACTAAAAAAACAAAAACAAGAGTATATAAAACTTAATGATAAACTATCTAAAGAGAGGGCTATTTTTGAAGAGTTGAGTAAGAAGCTAAAAGAGGCTTTTCATATACAAACAAAAGAGAGAGAAAAACAAAATACACTACAAAAATCTAAAACAGTTTTAAAACAAAAAGAGGATAACTTAAAAGAGTTAGATAGTAAGCTTTTAGAGTTGAAGAAAAAACAAGATGATATAAAAAAAGATTTATTGGATAAACAAAACTTATTGTCTTTATATGTAGATGATAAAAATCTTTTTCAACAACTAGAGAGGATAGAACAAGATATAAAAAACTATAAAGAGCAAAAACTATCTCTAAAAGAGTATAAAGCTAAAGTAAGCAATTTATCTCAAACTATATCTATACAAGAACAAACTCTAAAAGATGCTACAGAAGCTTATAATAAGGTTGTAGATAAGTATAAAAAAGAGGACGATAAATATAAAGCATTAAAAGATAGTGAGTTTTTTAAAGATGGCTTTGAAGAGGCATTGGTACTTAGTCTTGAGTATATAAAACTACAAGATAAAAAAGATAAGCAAGAAGAAGAGCTTCTTAGCTGTAGTGAAGTTGTTAAATCTTTAGAGAGTAGCTACAAAGCCATATCTGAACATATAGTAAGCATAAAGTCATATATAGAGACTTTAAGAGAGAAAAAAGAGAAAGAGGAACTATTAAAAAAATATGAAGATGATAGAAAAAAACTACAAGAGGGGCAGGAGTGTTTCTTATGTGGTTCTAAAGAGCATCCATTTGTAGATAAAGTTATAGAATCTGATACAGATAAGACAGATACTCTTATACAAACACAACTAAGAGAGTTAGAAGATAAAGAGACAGAACTACAAAAGTTAGTATCAAAATTAAGTGCATATAAAACAAAACAAGATGGTCTTAAAACCGACATTCAAAGAGATAGATTACAATTATCAACATTGGAATCTACATTTAAAGATAAAAATTTAACTTTATTGCAACTACAAGAAAATGAACTACTAGAGAAACAAAAACTTTTAAAAGAGTATAGAGTTGAAAAAGATAAAATTTTAAACACAAAAGATGCTTTAGCTAGAGTTTTACAAGAGGATGAAAAGAGACTAAATGATATAAAATTAAACCTTCAGTTAGATAGTTCAAAGAAGATAACTCTAAATGATAAAATAGATGAGGTTGAATTAAAACTAGATAGTTTAACTAGTATGTTAAAAAGTGTATTTACTCATATAGATATAGAACTTGATAGTATAGATAAATCTTTTTCTTTGCTAGTAGAAAAAAGAGATAACTATGAAGTGTTACTAAAAGATATAAAATCTATAGAGAGTTTAGCATCTGAAGTTGAGTTGGAGTTAAAAGGGGATGAAACAAAACTACAAATCTTAACAAAAGAGATAGAAAGTACATTAAAAGATATAAAAGAGTTAGATAGTGAGATATTGGCATTGGTAGCTTCACGGATAGCTATACTAAATGTTGCAGATTTGGATAGTTATGAAAAAGAGATAATTGCTAAGTATGAAGATATAAAACAAAAAGAGCAAAATTCAAAAAATACATTCGATAAGTTAGAGGTGCAACTAAAAGAGAAAGTAACACAACAACAATCTTTAAAGATTCAGATAGATAAAGATGAAAAAAAGATAAAAACATTACAAGATGAGTTAAATCAGCTTTATAAACAAAATAGTTTTAAAGATGCAAAAGAGTTAAATGAAGCCATGTTATCAAAAGATGAAAAAGATGCTTTAGAGTTGAAATGTAAAGATATAGAACAAAGATACAATAAACTAGACACATTAAAAACTCAAAACGATAAAATGATGCAAGAGTATAAAGATAAAGTAGATGGTAAAAAAGATAAAAATGAGTTAGAGTTGATAAAATCACTTTTAACTCAAAAGAGGGATGAGTTATCTCAAAGTATAGGTAGTATAACAACCGAACTAGAGATAGATGAGCAAAATACTAAAAAATACAAAGACAAGATAGCATTACTTAAACAACAAGAAGAAGAGTTTAAAATAGTTGTTAAACTAAATGAACTTATAGGTTCAGCAGATGGAGCAAAGTTTAAAAAATTTGCACAGGGCATTACACTAGATCAACTTATAAGTTTAGCAAATCAACATTTAAAAACTCTAAGTCCTAGATATCTACTAAGTAGAAACAAAAACAAGCTTTTAGAACTTGAGATAATAGATATATATCAAAGTGATGCTATAAGACCTATAGGTACACTATCTGGTGGAGAGAGTTTTATAGTTAGTTTAGCATTGGCATTGGGGTTATCAGAGTTAGCAAGTAAAAAGATATCAATAGACTCTCTTTTTTTAGATGAAGGTTTTGGAACACTAGATAGCCAAAGTTTGGAAATGGCACTAGATGCTTTAAATCTTTTGCAAAACAGTGGTAAAATGGTAGGGATAATCTCCCATGTAGAAGCTTTAAAAGAAAGAATCCCGTTACAGATAAAAGTTATATCTCGTGGTGATGGGGTGAGTTTTGTTGAGGTGGAAAAATAGTACCTTTATTATTTTTCGATATAATCTTTTCATAAAAAACTCTTACTGTTTTAGTAAGTATCTATTAATAAGGACTAAATTATGGAGTGCGAATTTCCGAGTGTAAACTCAAATAAAGAAGAGATAAAAGAGATTTTTGATAGTGTTAAGACTATTGCTGTTATAGGTTTATCACCAAATGAAACTAAAGATAGCCATAAAGTTGCTAAGTATTTGCAGTCTCAAGGGTTTAAGATAGTTCCCATTTATCCTAAAGAGGATGAAATTTTAGGTGAAAAAGTTTACCGTTCCCTTTTAGAAATCCCGTTTAATGTCGATATGGTGGATATATTTCGTAAACCAGCTGTTTTAAGTGATGTTTGTGATGCTTGTATAGAAAGAGGCGATGTAAAAGTTTTTTGGTCTCAAAAAGGTATAGTTAACAATGCAGCAGCTCAAAAAGCTAAAGATGCTGGTATGAAAGTTGTGCAAAATATGTGTTCTATGGTTGAACATCGAGCATTATAATTAAGGATATTTATTGTTAGTGATTGAAAAGATATATCAAGCAAGAGAGAGGATTAAAGGTATCATATCTGATACACCTTTTTCTTATGCTCCACATCTAAGTGATCTATCTGGATGTGAAGTATTTTTAAAAAAAGAAAATTTACAAATAACGGGTGCTTTTAAGATAAGGGGTGCTTACAACAAGATAGCATCCCTTAGTGATAAGGAAAGAGCTTGTGGAGTTGTGGCTGCTAGTGCTGGTAATCATGCTCAAGGTGTAGCACTCTCAGCTAGAGAGTTTGGCATCAAAGCTATCATAGTTATGCCAGATTCTACACCACTTACTAAGATAAATGGTGTAAAGCATTATGGTGCAGAAGTTGTTTTACACGGCTCAAACTATGATGAAGCTTATGCTTATGCACTAGAGTTATCACAAAAAAACTCTGCTACTTTTGTTCATCCTTTTGAAGATGAAGAGGTTATTGCAGGGCAGGGTACGGTTGCTCTTGATATACTTGATGTTTGTAAAGATTTGGATGCTGTGATTGTTCCTGTTGGTGGGGGTGGTCTTATCTCAGGTATGGCAACGGCTATAAAAAGTATCAATCCCAACATAGAAGTGATAGGTGTTAGTGCAAGTGGAGCTCCAGCACTTAAAGAGTCTTTTGAGAAGAAAAAACCGATATGTTCAAAAAGTGTTAGAACCATAGCTGATGGTATAGCTGTTAGAGACACATCAGAGATAACACTTGAGTATATGCTTAAAAATGTAGATAGATTTATAAGTGTGGATGACTCAGAGATAGCAAATGCTATACTTTTTTTACTAGAAAAACAAAAGCTTGTAGTTGAGGGTGCTGGTTCAGTTGGCATCGCTGCACTTATGCATAAAAAACTTACACATCTAAAAGGTAAAAAAGTAGCCATCGTTCTTAGTGGTGGAAATGTTGATGTTACACTTTTATCTGTTATCATCGAAAAAGGTTTACTAAAATCTGGTCGTAAGATGAAAGTTACTGTTACACTTGTTGATAAACCTGGTTCACTTATGAGATTTACTCAGATTTTAGAAGAGTTAAATGCCAACATAGTTCATATATCTTATGATAGAACTTCTATCTCACTTGATTATGGTGATGCTAATGTTACTGTTCATATGGAAACAAAAGGTGAGAAACATCAAAAGATCATCAAGGATACACTTAGAGATGAGGGTTATTTAAGGGATAACTATTAGATGAAGGAAGTAAAGCAAGTAAATTTTAAATACCCCATTGTTTTATTAAAGATTTTAAATGATGGTCAGTTGGTTGTTGTAGATAATAAAACTACAGTTCGATATCTAAATAAAGATACATTAAAAGTAACAGCTGGATTTAAGGCTGCTATGGAACATGAAAGGTTCAAACAAAATGTTGTAACTTTTAGTGGTGATGGTACTAAGTTCGCATCTCTTAGTAGTGATTGTAAAGAAGCAAAGCTTTTTGATACAAAAACAAAAAAAGCTATAGCTAAAATGACTAGACATCAAGGTGAAATAGCTTGTGTTGAGATAGATTCAAAAGATAGATATATGTTTACTGGTGGTGAAGATGGTAAAACATTTGTAGTTGATTTAAAAACTGGAAAACTAGCTTTCACACTTCCACACCATGCAGACACTGTAAATGAGGTATCTTTTAGTGCAAATGGAAATTGGTGTGTAACAGTTAGTTATGATAGAAAAGTTGGTGTTTTTAATATAGCTACTATGACACCAAAACATAAGTTAAAGCTTCATGCAGCACCTGTTATGAAAACAATATTTATAGATGCTAGTAGATTTATAACTATAGATAAAAATGCAACAGCAATAGTTTGGAATACTTACAGTGGTAAAGTTCTTGCAAGATTATCTGGTATTCATGATGATGTAAGAGAGATGGTTGTTAGTAGGGACGGATTATTTTTGTTTTTAGGAACACAACTTGGACATATTATAGTTTATGAATTAAAAGAGTATAAACAGTTGTCTCGTAGCTATATTAAGTATAAATCAGTTGTATCTAGTTTAGAGTTTGATGATAAAGAATCTCTTCTTATTGTTGGATATGAAGATGGAAATGTTATTTTTTATGATATATATGAAGGTAGAAAGCGTTTAAGGATGTTACTTAGGTTAAATAAGTATGATGAAGCTTATAAGTTATCAGACTATAATCCTTTGTTATCTTATACTGAAGAGTTTAAATATATATTTGATATGTGGGATAGGACATTTGAAAAAGCTAAGTATTTTTTACAAAGGGGTGAAAAAAACAAAGCTGTAAGTTTGTTTGAAAATTTTAAAAATATACCCTCTAAAAACACACAAATAAATAAGTTATTGCAAGAGTACAAAGAATATGATAAGTTTTTAGAACTTGCTCGTGCTGGGAAATTAGCTCTTGCATATAGTATGGCTAGAATAAATCCAAGCTATAAAGAATCAGATGTATATAAGTCTTTAGAAAAACAATGGCAAAAAACATTTATAACTGCTCAAAAGCTAGTCCTTCAACCATCTGGATTAGAGAGAGCAAGAGAACTTTTATCTCCTTATAGGGGTATATCTGAAAAGACAGAGCATATTCAAGAGTTATTAAAAGAAGCAAAAGCTTATATTACTTTTAAAAATGCA
>Ga0256838_1001159_pt1 | contig 13130 bp, 11 predicted proteins | sample 4571419metaG_FD_185978 | JGI IMG/M metagenome (GOLD analysis project Ga0256838, IMG submission 185978) | Hydrothermal vent microbial communities from Guaymas Basin, Mexico - 4571-419 | ecosystem: Environmental > Aquatic > Marine > Hydrothermal vents | place: Mexico: Guaymas Basin | collected...
AAGATAGAAGACGGGTCCACTGGGGGCATAGGTAGCGCTCCAGGAGGCGGGGCTGGGAAATAATGATTATTGCCCTTATAGGTTCCCCAGAGTTGCTTAAGTCCATGCACTCTTTACGGAGCCCCTCGGATCCTGCCGTCACATGCCATAAGCTGGGCACTCGCCTCGTGGTAACAGCGCCTTTCCACCCCTTCCCCATTTTTATCCCGAGAACCGTCTAGCTGGCTGCGGCAAGCCCGTCACCCATCTGGTGCATGGATGTAGCTGCATTCTTGCCCCCGTTTCCACGTAGGCCTGGGTGAGCGAGGAGGATGGTGCAGCGAGGGTTGAGCACGGCAAGGGTCGTCCAGGGCGGCGTGGCGCTGTACGCGGCGGTGGTGCTGAACGGGCTAGTCGGGCTAGTGTTCTGGGGGCTGGTCGGCAGGCTCCTCGGCGCCCACGGTGTGGGCGTAGCCTCCTCCCTGGTCTCCGCCGCCGGCGTCGCAACGGTGCTGGCCTCTGCCGGGCTCCAGCAGGCCGTCCTCCGCGAGGCCGCCGCCGCGGGGCCCCCCGCCGTCTCCGCGGCGCTGCTGCTGGCCGCAGTGGAGGGCGCAGCGGCCGCGTTCATCGCCGCAGCGTTGGCCCACGCCCTGGGCGCCCCCGTGGGGCTGGCCGCAGCGGCCGCCCTCCTGGCGCTCGCAACTGTAGCATCCACGGCTCTGCTGTTCTCGCTAGTGGGCCTTGAGGGGTTCCGCGCCTACACCCTGTCCCAGGCCCTCGGTGCACTGGCCCGCGTTGCCTCCGCTGCCCTGCTCGTACCCCTCGCTGGCGCGCTCGGCGCCCTAGCCGCCTTCGTCCTCCAGTACCTCGTGGCCGCCGCGGCAGCGGCCAAGAGGCTTGCCGCGCAGCTCACGTGGCCCCCAAGGGGCCTGTTCCGCTCCCTCGCGGAGCTACAGGCGTCGAATTACCCCCTCGTGCTCAGCAACCAGATAGCTGTAAGCCTCGCACCCTACCTCTTCCAGCTAGTACGTGGAGCCTACAGTGAGACCGGGGGCCTCTACATGGCCCTCGTGGTGTCTATTGGCATAGCGGCACTCCCCGGCAGCCTACTCTCCGCAGCCCTCCCAGTCTACCTCCGCACCCAGGGCAGGCGAGGGGAGGCACCCTACAGTGAGATACTCCGCATAGGCCTCCACGCTGCCGCCCCCATGGCCGCCATAGCCGCGGCAGCCCCTGCCACGCTCCTGGGCCTCCTAGGCCGAGGCTACACACACGACGCGGCAACAGCCATGGCCATCCTCGCGGCCACGGTGCCGCTCACCGCGACGCTCCAGGCCGCGGTGACCCTCTACAACCACCGACGCAGCCACCGCAGCCTCCTTGCAACAGGCGCCACCCGCCTCCTAGCCCTACTAGCCCTCCTACCCCCACTCGCCGCCGCCCACGGCGCCACCGGCGCAGCAGTCGCAGTAGCCGCAAGCACCCTAGCCGCCCTCCTAGCCACCAGGGAGGCAAGAAGACTCCTCAAGACAGCCGCAGCAACCCAGGCAGCCCTAGCCGCGGCAACCCTGGCGGTCCACCTCACGGGCCACACGGGGCCAGCCGCGGCGCTCCTAGCGGCAGCAGCCACCCTGGCAGCGAGCGAGGCAGCCAACCCAGGCACAACAAGGACAGTTCTAGGCCTGGCTAGGGCCCTTACCGGCGGAGGAACGGCAGCCTCTAGGGCCCCTCTGCCGGGGCCTTAGAGAGGGATAATAGTCTAGCCTAGCCTGCGCCTTATCCACTCGATGGTCTCTCTTAGGCCTTCTTCTAGGCTCGTCCTGGGAGTCCAGCCTAGGAGGCTCCTTGCCCTCGAGATGTCGGGCCTGCGGCGTGGGGGGTCCTCGGGCCTTGGGGGTAGATGGGTTATGCCCGCAGTGCTCCCCGTCAGCTCCAGTATCTTCTCCGCGAGCTCAAGTATCGTTATTTCATTATCGCTCCCGATATTAACTATTGTGCCTTTTAGCTCGCGCCTAGGTTCTAGCAGGCGGATATGCGCCTCTATGTTGTCGGCGACGTATAGGAAGCTTCTTGTCTGCTTCCCGCTGCCGTGGATAGTCAAGGGTTCACCCCTAAGCGCCTGCATGATGAACCTCACCACTACCCTGCCATAGCCTGGCCGGCGCCAGTCAAGCCGCGGACCATACGTGTTAAATATTCTCGATATCCTTGCGTCGACCCCGTACTGCCTCATGTAGGCTACTGTGAGCGCCTCCGCATAGCGCTTTCCCTCATCATAGCAGCTCCGGGGGCCTACGGGGTTTACCCTGCCCCAGTAGGTCTCCGGCGTCGGTATGACCTCTGCATGCCCGTATACCTCGCTGGTCGAAGTGAGGAGGAACACAGCGTCACTCAGCCGCGCAGCTTCTAGCATAACCTCAGTGCCCCGGCTGCTCGCGAGAAGCGTCTCCACAGGATGCTCCATGTAGTCGTCCGGGCTCGGCCTCGCAGCCATGTGTATAACGTAGTCATAGCCCTTCGGGGGATTAATTGATTCAACGGGCTTCTCTATGAGCTCGACACGGCCGGTGCCCATTAAATGCCTTATGTTAGCCACGCTTCCGGAGGAGAGGTTATCAACTATAGTTATCTTCTCAGCCTTAAGCGCGTAAAGGGCGTCCACTAGCCAGCTTCCAAGGAACCCGGCCCCGCCCGAGATAAGGAACCGTCTGTTCCTCAACGCATCGACAACATCGCCGTCCAGAGTTTCGAGTATTGAAACAATACCTCGGTAGACTATGGGGTCAGCATCACCCAGAGGCCTAAGGTCCACCAGTGGTTCCCCCCGACAAGCCGCCGCTCATACCACACATATACGTGCCTCCCGGGCCGCCGCAGCGGCCGGCCGGGCGAATGCTGACCACGCGGCCCCGACCTTCGCCCGGTGAAAGCCCAGCAACCTGGAGCACCCGGTGTGCTCGGCTACGGTAGCTATGCTCTCGCCGGGCCCGGTTGTAGGCTCTCTCGGCCACTATGCACAGTTCCTGCGGATCCCAGCCTAGTAGTTCACGAAGGAGACGAGAAAGCTCTTCGACGTCACTGTACGTGAAGAGCTCACGGCCTGGCGAAAAGTATCGAGACACCACGGGGTGGTTGTCAGTAGCCTCAACGCCGCCAGCACCAGGAACCTCGAAGACACGCATGTTAGCCTTAGCTCCAATATCGCTCCTATTGTGGATGTTTAACACCACATAGGCCACCCTGTTGAGGGCCAGGTACTTGGTACCGTACACCTCCGGGTTAGCGCCCGGCACAAAGCGCCGCCAGCCCGGTCCCGCCACAGCTACGGGGATCCCGCGTCGGAGGAGGCCACGCACCAATCTCAGCCTCTCTGGATAGACGCTTCCCACGAATACCGCCATGGGGACGCGGATGCTGCAGCTGAAACGAGGGAGGGGCTTAGCGGCGAAGGGTAACAGGTAGACATTACCTCGCCCATATCGGCTACGTAGATCCACTAAGCAGGAATGGCAGGCAGTTAGTACACGGAAGCCGGCACCCGCATAGATACCGACAAGCAGGCCATACCTAGGATCATCCGGGTTGAAGTAGGCGAGGTGCCTCTCCGGTACAAGCTCTCCGAGCCGCCCAATAGTTGACACAGAGAGAGCCTCCCCCTTCACCACGAACACGAGGACCGGCTCCAGGCGCTCAACAAGCTCCACAACGAGGCGGTTATAGAGACGGAGAACCGGGTGCTCCCCGATAATATGCTCTCTAGAAGCCCTTGACACAAGAAGCCTGCGTAGAAGGATCCCACTAAGCCAGCCCGGCCTTCCTCCATAGAGGCTACGCCAGACATCCTCGTAGCCAACGAATACTACGTCATACCCCAGCTCGGCGAAAGCCTCCGCCATAAAGCCCTCATATCCGCGCAGAGACCTTCCAGCAACCAACACGACACCCAATACAGCGACCCTCTCAGCCAGGCATCTCTGCAAGCTACGCCGCCCATAAAGCCGAGAGGAGGGAGATAAGGGGGAGGACAGCCCCACGCAGGGAGGACGTAGGGAGGAGCCAGCATGGCTATAAGAAGAGCCCTAGCCGAGTGGAGGATTGGCATAGTTGGCCTCGGCTACGTGGGCCTAACCACCGCGGCTGTGCTCGCCTACCACGGGGTGAAGGTGACCGGGGTAGACGTTGACGCCGCCAAGGTGGAGGCGATTAACCGCGGAGAGGCACCAATCTACGAGCCCGGCCTCAACAAGCTCCTCAGGGAGGCCATAGAGAGGGGCACACTGTACGCGACGACAAGCTACGCCCCCCTCAGAGAAGCAGACATCATATTCATAACCGTGGGGACACCCTCCCTCAGTGACGGCTCCATAAACCTGGGCTACGTGTTCGACGCTGCAGAGAAGCTCGCAGACGCCCTAGCAGCCAGCACCGCGGAATACCCCGTAGTGGCCGTCAAGAGCACCGTAGTGCCAGGCACGACAAGAAGGGTAGCCGGGATAATAGAGGAGCAGACGGGGCTACATCCAGGCAGGGACTTCGGCGCAGCAAGCAACCCCGAGTTCCTGAGAGAGGGGCGCGCGGTAGAGGACACACTCAACCCCAGCAGGGTAGTAATAGGGGGAATAGAGCCCCGCTCAGCGAGCCAGCTCAAAGAGTTCTGGCAAAGCTTCTACCAGAGGCTAGGCACTAACCCACCAATACTAGTCGTCGACAACCCCGAGACAGCTGAGATGATAAAATACGCCAGTAACGCCTTCCTGGCGATGAAGATAAGCTTCGCAAACATGCTGGCAAGGATATGCGAGAAGATAACAGGCTGCGACATCGTTGAAGTCGTAAAAGGCATGGCCCGTGACCCAAGGATAAACCCCGCCTTCCTCGGCGCCGGCCTAGGCTACGGCGGCAGCTGCTTCCCAAAAGACGTGAAGGCACTGACAGCGCACGCCCGCAGCCTCTGCGTCGAGCCTCGCCTACTCGAAGCCATAGACTGGGTAAACGAGACCCAACCCCACCACATAGCCAAGAGGCTAGAAGAGCTCCTCAACACGCTACGCGGAAAGACAGTAACCATCCTAGGAGCAGCCTTCAAACCCGACACTGATGATGTGAGAGAATCGAGAGCCCTAGCACTAGCCAAGATACTAGCAGAGCGAGGAGCAAGAGTACGCATACACGACCCAAACCCCAAGGCACTAGAAAACGCGAAAAGGACGCTAGGCCCCATAGCAGAGTATACAACAAGCATGGAAGAAGCACTTAGAGGAGCAGACGCGGCAGTAATAGCAACAGACTGGGAACACTATAAGAGCCTCAACCCAGCACTATACACTAGGCTTATGAGGCGCCCCCTCCTCTTCGATGCCAGACGCATCTACGACCCACAGACGATGAAGAAAGCCGGAGTAGAGTATCACGCAGTAGGCCTGGGGGGCGACCCCAAGTGACAACCATAGACACCGCCATCATACCTGTCGCAGGCCTAGGGACAAGAATGCTGCCAGCAACGAAAGAACAGCCCAAAGAGATGCTGCCAGTACCGATACATGATCCTCGCCACGGCTTGGTCTTCAAGCCATTCCTTCAGCTGATATTCGAGCAACTATTTGACACAGGCATACGGCGCTTCATCTTCGTAGTAGGCCGGGGCAAGAGAATAATTGAAGACCATTTTACGCCCGACTGGAGCTACACTGAGTATTTAAGAAACAGAGGCAAGGAGAGAGAGGCTTCACTACTCGAAGACTTCTACAAGAAAGTCGAAGCCAGCATAATTACCTGGGTTAACCAGCCTCATCCTCTGGGCTTCGGTGATGCCGTACAGCGGGCGGCACAGCTAGCCCAGGGCCCCTTTATCGTGCACGCAGGCGACATTGCGATACTGGGCTCGCCCAACCCGCTGGCCATGCTCATACAGACCTATCAAGAGCTGCAGCCGGATGCTCTTATCCTAGTACGCGAGGTTGAAAACCCGAGCCACTATGGAGTCGTTGTAGCTGCTGAGCCTAAGCCCACACCTGACAATATTATCAGAGTCAAAAGAGTTATTGAGAAGCCTGCTAAGCCGCCAAGCAAGCTAGCCATAACTGCTGTCTATGTATTCACACCAAGCATACTTAAAGCACTTGAGAAGACACCGCTGGGGCCACGCGGAGAAAAAGAGCTCACAGATGCTATACAGAAACTTATAGATAGCAAAGCAGATGTTAGAGCACTAGTCCTCGACAGCGACAAGTACAAATTCATTGACATAGGCCGACCAGACGCATATATAGATGCCATAGGATTCCTTGCAGGAAAGCGCAGCCTTATACCCAGATAGAAGCTTGCCTCTGACCTAGACTTATACATTAGCCAACTGGATACTCACATGCATTAGCCACAACTGCTGTCATGTTTTCCGACAGAGCGTAGCTATATAGCACGTGGTGAAGCCACAATGCCACAAAAAGAAAGATTGCTCTTCCTGGGCATAGACTGTCTCGACCTTGGACTAGTCCTTCGCTGGCATATGCGTGAATACATAGTAGGCTACTACGGCTACCACTTCGTAGGCTACGACTTGTACACTCCAATAATTTGGGCAAAGATGCTGACCGGTATTGATGTGACTAAGCCGCCGTATAGGTTTAACTCGAAGACAGTCTCTAGGAAGAAAAGACTTGCAACACTATACTATGTTAAAGACGTAGCCGATAAATTGCTGCATACACTATTCTCCCTAAATACAGCAAACAGTACCAATAACAATGAAGCCTACCTACGGAGAGCCCTGCTTAAAGCGATACAAGGCAGAGAGCTGTCAACACACGAGAAACTATTTGTAAAGATGCTACGCCGTGCCTCAATGCTTGAGCGCTTACCAGGTAAGCTGAGGAAGCTCACATTACCCTACCAAGCATCCGCCAGAGGCTACAAGGTATATGTGGTAGAGTTTCCGCCACTTAATGATGAAATATACTCTTTCATACGTAACCTCCTCTACTTTTTCATAAACAGCGCCCCCGACCAGAAGAAGTATTTCCTAGACTATATATGGGGGGTTACTACGAAGACTGCTGAGAAAGTACGAGAAGCTATAGGCAGTTACGACGTGATACTCTGGTATACACCATACGTTGATACAGCGTCCCACATGTACTATAGACCAGGCAACCTACGCTATATGCTCCTGCTACGCCAAGCATATGCAAGAACAGCAAGAATTGTAGCTAAGCTAGCGAACGAAGCACTAGAAAACAACTATAAAATCATAATAGCCAGCGACCACGGCTTCAATCCAAAGGTGGCAGATCATAGTCATTATGGCTTTTGGAGCACAAGCTTCAAGCCAGAAATAGTGCCTAGAAGAGTAGAGGAGATACACAGATTGGCTAGAAAAGCCATAGGGCTTTAATTTATCCGGTTATCGCTCTGAAGCAGCTTAGGGACAACTTGTGACCAACGCTGATACACCTTAAAGCCAGCCACCTTCAATATCTCCTCTATCCTATGATACATTGTATGCCCCTCAAGGACAGCTCTATGGCCTGCTGCAGCCACCCTCTCCCTAGCCTCGCTGTCTGCAAGATACTCCAATATCTTCACAACAGCTTCATCTGGGTCAGCAAAGACCTCAAGCTCTCTACCTGGCTCAAAAAGCAGCCTAACCTCGCCGTCATCATTTAGAAGAAATGAACGTGTGCCCAGAACCTCAAAAAGCCTTAGGTTTATTTCTCCTGCGCGAGTTACATTAAGCACAATCTTTGAGGAATTATAAAGACGGGCCGCATCATGGTGCCACGCTACAGTATAGAAAACGTTAACATTCTTTCTACGTAATCTATCCACTATTTCGCGTAGTATCTTCATACGCCTACTATGTGTTGAACTGCTTAGTCTTCCGACAAACACTACATCGTAGCTCTTTTCACGCATTTTTAACGGACGATATATCCATTCATAGCGCAGGGCTAAAGGCAGGAACCTAGCATCTATACCGCTGTCCCTGAAGTACTTCACACCATTATCGTGCGCGGCAAACACTATATCATAGTCTTCTATGTTAACGACATTACGATACATAAAGAGCCTGCGTTCGTTAAAGCTATCTATAGCCCAGAAGATCTTCACAGCATTTCGGAATGGACGAAGATTAAATCGACAGAGAAGCTCAACAACTATTAGAATATCTATCTGCTCAGGCCTAGCAAGCCCTAAATCATGAGCTATATGTAACGGCTGGAAACGGTGAGGCGGATTAAGGGGTTTCGAGAGTGCACGCGCTATTTTGCCGCTTCTCAGTTTCCATCCAACATAGCCAGCTATGCCGTGCAGATAGTTATGGCTCAAAAACCTTAGCCTGCTGCCAAGGTAGGGCCCGTTATAGTACGGCTCGTACGTTTGAATGAAAACATTTCCGTAAAACGATAAATAATAGTAAAGTTCTATATAGGAGTAAGGCACAATAAGAGCGATATTGAGTGAGCTTCTCTCGTCAGACCCCTCCGGCGTCATCACCGCATCTGTCACCTCAAGGAAATATCTGAAGAGCTCCTCGCTGTGTTTTCTTGTGGATAAAATTTCATCAAACATCTTTTAGTTGAATTTATCATAAAAATACTTAAAAAATTATTATGCATTATTAATCTAATTCTAGATGTCTCACTAGATGCTTTTAGTATTGTGTCAAGCACTTGAGGATCAGTCACATTGCCGTGAACAACACCTCTGTCTACAATAAGGACACGAATACCTCTACTCGCTAGGACGTCTACATATCCATCCTCAAGGCCTGCTACAACGCCCAGTTCTATACTCACGTTGAGATGCGATGTATTACAGTCAACTCCTTGCAAGACAATGTAGATACTTCTAACCTTATCCGGTAGCGCCGATGATGGCCACGGCTTATTGAAAAGTCCCGCAATTATCTCTAGTCTAACATACCGTGCATTCCTCTCTACATAGAGGCCTCCATGTAAAGGGATGTACCATGCAGTACTTTTGTAGCCTCCTAGGCCTACGCGCATTATGTTGCACTTTAGGTCTGGCGTTATCTCTATAACAAAAACATTCATCCTACTGATATTTATCTCTTTATCTAGTTTTAGTATTATCTTATTCTTATCATAAATAATTTTCTCTATTTTTAGTATAGTTTTATTTATCATTTTTACTCTTATTGTTGTTAGATTATAATAACTACTATTAATATATTCGCCATAATTTCCTATATAGACTATGCGGAAAGGATAGAAGAAGGAATGGTAAAATTTCTGTGTGCCCTGGTAGCCCCACGATTCAAGAATATATGTTGACATTTGAGGCAGTACTATGCCTGCCAGACCTGAGCCGGCATGTATGAGTAGCTTCTTTGCATCGACATACTCCTGCGGTATATGCACGCCACGAATCGTCTGGTTAAAGTATGCTGAGAGAGCACTACCATCCAAGAGTGGTCTAAGCGAGGCTAACGAGGCAGCAAGAGCTAGCATAACTAAAAACAGCGTCAAGTCTTTGCGCCTCGTTAATGCTAGTGATGCAGCCAAGGCTGTAATGACCGCGTATCTGGCCGCTACTTGTCCTAGAGTAGCCGCATAGGAGAAGAGGGCCGCTAAAGGCATGTTACTGTAAACTAAAGTGTATAATGCTGGCAATATGAGCCCGCGACTTTCGTGAAATACTGCTATGACATACAGCAGTAACATTGAGTAGAGGAAAGCCTTTAGTTCAATCCTGGTTATACTCTTTTGAAGGGCACATAGAGTTAATATTATGACAGCTGCAATGAGAGTAATGTTAAGGATTGTTACGGGGCCACTGAAGTAAGCTGTACAGTATGGACAGAATTTTGTATAACGAGTCCAAGCAGAAGCTAATATAAAGACATCTATTATGCTCATGCCTTTTATTGGCCTAGGTGCTCTAAGGCCATGCTGCTGGCTATATATAGCTATAATTTCTTTTTTTGCAGCAATTTCTTCGTGTGCCTTAACAAAAAATACCGAGATAAATAGTATAAGTATTAATGTTATACTTTTTAGCTTATATTTTTCTATTCTTAGTAGCATTGATATCATAAAATAAATAAATACTGTTAAAATGTATAGTATAATTAACCTTATATCATTCGGGAATGGAAGCGAGAGAGGGCCTATAGCTAACGCTATTAACGATGCCGCGATGGATTTGCTTCTAGCCTCAACTGCATAGAGAAGCGATAGGAGTAGAAGACTGTATGACGCGGTATATTGTATCCACACAAGCCCTCTGAGTATAGACTTGAATGTATTGACGTAGAGGAGCGGCTGTGAGATAAAGTATAGTGCAGCTATTGCTACTATCATCAATACCCTTCGTTTGTCTTGATGCCCCCCAATGCGTAGAACGACCTCTGCCACGAGTACACTGACAGTAAAAATAGAAATGAATATATTTATAAACAAATATATATAGAATCCTATGTAAAAGTTATTGTTTGATATAAGCAATCCAAAACTGTATATGAGATCCGGCGCATAAGGCGCGTAATGAAGAGGATAGCGCCAATCATAGTAGCCGGGAAAATCGCCACCAACAAGCAGACCAAAGTTCGTCTTGACTCCCACTATCGCGACATACAGTAGTGTCGCTGTAAGCGATGTTAGAGCGATGCAGCGCCAGGGCTTGTTTACAGTATCTAAGTGAGTATGGCGTGCTCTCATATCTGTCAAGACGGCACACCCTCTTAACCACCCTTTTGCGGCTATTTTATCTTAATATTATTTTTATTATAGATTCTATTGTATCTGTTGTTATATGCCAATTATATATTAATGAGTGGCGATAAGCATTTTCTCCTAGAGTATGCAGTTTAGCTTCATCGCGTAGCATACTAATTATTGCATTCGCGAGACTAGTGATATCTCCCGGAGCTACAAGCATGCCGGTCTCCCCGTGTCTTACGGCTTCTCTTAGGCCGGGGACGTTGTAGGCTATTGTTGGTGTGTGGCAGGCTGCGGCTTCGTAGACTCCGCGGCCCCAGCCCTCCCTAGTGGAGGTGTATACCATTATCTTGGCCTGTGCGAGTAGGCGGAGTTTCTCTTCCTCGCTGATGCTAGTGTAGAAGGAGGCGCGCTGTAGGCCGAGGCTAGCTGCCTTCTCGAGGAGCTTCTTGAGGTAGCGGGGGTCGGCTCGGCCTGCGATTATTAGCCAGGCTGTAGGGTGGTTAAGTTCTACGAGCTTCCAGGCTTCTAGGAGTTCGTGAAGGCGTTTGTAGCTGGCTATCCTGCCTATGTAGACCACTAGGTCTTTCTTTTCTAGCATTGGGCAGTGTTGGTGGAGGTCTTCGGGGAGGCCGTTGTAGGCTATTGCTATCTTTTCTTGGGGATAGCCTAGCTCTATGAGGTCCCTCTTAGTTTCCTCGGAGACTGTGATGACTGCGTGAAGTTTGCCGTCTCTGGCTGCGCGGATGTAGGGGCGGTGTAGCTGTTTCTCGAAGAGGTGCCAGGCTAGAGGCTGGAGGAGGGGCCCTATGACCTGGCTCCAGCAGTCGCGACAGAGCTGGTGGATCAGCGCTACTATCGGCTCCTCCACGTAGAGGGGGGTCATGAAGGGCACTGTGTTTATCTCGTCTATTACCACGTCTGGGCGCCAGCCTTTCCGGCGCAGCTCGTGGTAGACTCGGCGGGCCTGGGCGTAGACTGTTAGCCTGCCTCCGCGGCGAATGACGCGGTAGCCGTCTATGGTCTCCTCGGGTGGAAGGCCCCGGGGCCTGCTCGTGACGAGGACTACCTCGTGGCCCCTCGCTGCTAGGCGCTTGGCGACCTCGTGGGTGTAGACCTCGGCGCCGCCGGCGAGGGGGTGGCGTATGTCCCGCCAGTTCATCCATAGGATCCGCAGCGTCTCCACCATGACGCCGCCCGCCCCTCCCCCTAGGCCATGCCTACTAGCCCCTGCCGGGCCGCTGTGTCCATCTCAGACGGTGCCGGTAGGCTATCGCGAGCAGCTCCATGAGCATGTCTATGATTATCCTTGGCCTGTGGCGGCCGTGGAGGCGGAGGGGGGCGACGCTGGGGACCTCGAGTATCCTGGCGCCCATCCCGCGAAGCACAGTGAGGAGCTCGGCGTCGAAGCTGTAGCGGCGGGCGTAGACGCGGCTCAGGGCTTGGAGTAGGAGCTGCCTGCGGAAGGCCTTGGCGCCGGTCTGGGTGTCCCGGAGCCGGAGGCCGGTGAGGAGCCAGGCGAGGCCCCGAAACCCGTGGCTCAGCACGCGGCGCAGCGGCGCGGCGTCGGTCCTGCTCTGGGGGTGCCACTTGGAGGTCACGACCACGTCGTAAAGGTGGAGCGGGGCCAGTATATAGAGCAGCTGCCGGGGGTCTATGTCGCCGTCCCCATCGAAGAACGCCACGTAGGGGCAGGCGGCGCGCCTGGCCCCCACGGTGAGGGCGAAGCCTTTGCCCCGGTTCCGCTCGTACCGGATGACATGTAGGCTGCCGCGGGGCCCCACCCTGGCCCCTAGGACGGCGAGGTGCGTCCCATCCCTACTGCCGTCATCCACCAGGACCAGCTCGTAGCGCGGGATCCCCGTCTCCTCCAGCACGTCTGAAACCGCCGAGGCCGTGCGGGGAGCCATCCTCGCCAGGTTGTAGGCGGGCATCACAACCGACACACAGCCGAGCAGCGCTACAGCCCTCGCCCACACGCTCCGCCGAGACGGGCACAGCCGCAGAGCTGCATGCTCCCCCGCAGCCCCAACAGCCTCGCCAACCGATGCCGCCAAAACACTACAGCCCCAGCCCTTAGCCACCGTCGCCCAGGCCCACACAGCCAGCCACAGCTACAGCAAAGCCAGCTAATAACATGTATAGCCCACAACCCATATACCACAAACTATAAAACAAACTCCACATTATTGTACTTGACTATCCATGTAATCACCGCGATAAACACGTATTTTGGAACCTGAAATGGGCGGAGTTGCAAGCCACCATTGGAACAACGTTTCAAACCCATTCAAACCTATGGGAACCTGTGTGATGTACAGCAAATGCCCCACGGCGGCGGAATTGGGGCTGTTCCATACATGCCCCGAAGAGAACAACAAGAACACATAAATACGAGGAGAGAACCCGGTTCTATTCGGCTCCACAACGGAACCATACCAGAAACACTCACAAGAGAAATGCAACTGCTAC
>Ga0256838_1001160_pt1 | contig 13126 bp, 11 predicted proteins | sample 4571419metaG_FD_185978 | JGI IMG/M metagenome (GOLD analysis project Ga0256838, IMG submission 185978) | Hydrothermal vent microbial communities from Guaymas Basin, Mexico - 4571-419 | ecosystem: Environmental > Aquatic > Marine > Hydrothermal vents | place: Mexico: Guaymas Basin | collected...
AAAAGGGGTGAAGATAAAACCTACCAGAATTGTTGTGAGCCAAGACATCACATTGACTGTTCCGAAAACGTGAAGGACAATCGGCAGAGTAAAGAGCATGGGAGCGACCGCGACTTTAAAGCTCTTTTCTGCCTTACTTCCTTCTCCCTCAACGCTCAGAAGTATTCCCCCGACTGCCGCAAAAGAGAGTGCCGCCGAGAGGTTAAACTTACCGAAGAGAACCGTTAAGAGGAAGACAACCCCTAAAAGATAAAGGGGAGTAATCTTCCTGAACTCCTCAATTCCTAAGGCTATGAGGAACATAAAGAGGTAAGCCCTCAGCGCAGACGGGGGTAGCCCTGTCAAGGGCATCAGGGGGAGCATTATTAGGGAAGCGGCAGTTAAGGGTCTGGGAAGCCTGAGGAGTTTTAGGAGGCCGGCGAGAGCTCCTATAACAATTCCCACATGAAGCCCCGAAATTGCAAGGAAGTGGTAAAGCCCCGAGAGGGAGAAGTACCCCTTGAGAGAGGGGGGAAGCTCAAACCGTATTCCGAGAGTACACGCCCCCGCAACTGCCGATATCGGGTAGTCAACCGCCCCCTCAAGCTCCCTGTATAGCCTATACCTCAACCTCTCAAGGGCAACCCCGAGCCCGCTCCCTTTAAGCAAAACCCTTCCATCTTCGTTTATTATGTCTCCTACCTCTACATTCTCTCCTTCCTTAATCCTAATCCACTTCCACCCCTCAACTACAGCAATTTTGTAGCTTTCGTGGTAATCTTTTATCCAGATAACTTTAGATATATGAGGTGTTGTAGGTGAATTAATAATGCTTACTATTAAGATGCTAACTGCTCCTAAAACCAGGTCTTTCCAGCAGAATCTTGACCTAGCGAAGATTACAATTATAATTACACTTGCTATAGCAAATGGTAAAATTGGAGTAAAAAGATATTTTAAGGCCAAGCTGAGGGAGCAAAGGAATAAGATGTATGTTACATGTTTTTGGGGCATACATTTTCTCCTGTTCACTGAGGCTTGTGGGAAATTTTATTATAAAATAGGGGGATATTATGAACTTAAACTCCTTCAAAAAGGGAAATAAGGAAAAGATTGCTGTTGTGGGATTAGGATATGTAGGGCTTCCTTTGGCTGTTCTTTTAAATGAGAAGTACAATGTTTTAGGCTTTGATATAAATGAAGAGCGTATAAAAGAGCTTCGTTCGGGGATTGACAGGACTCGTGAAGTTGATAGTGAGAGGCTTAAATCGTGCTCTATTGATTTTACTTCTGATCCGAAGAAGTTATCTGAGGCGAAGGTAATAATAATTACAGTCCCGACTCCTATCGATAAGCACAAGATTCCTGATTTAAGACCTTTAAAATCTGCTACTAGGACGGTAGGTAGGTATATGCCCGAAGGGGCTATAGTTGTTTATGAGTCTACTGTTTTCCCTGGGGCTACGGAAGAAGTATGTGTCCCTATTCTTGAGCAAGAAAGTGGTTTAAGGTGGAAAGAAGGGTTTAATGTAGGTTACTCTCCTGAGAGGGTTAATCCTGGTGATAAGGAGCACACTATAGATAAGATAGTAAAAGTCGTTTCTGGGGATACTCCTGAAGTTACCGATTTTTTAGCAGAGCTTTATGGGTCTGTTATAAAAGCTGGAATACATAAGGCACCTTCTATAAAGACGGCTGAAGCAGCTAAGGTTATTGAAAATACTCAGAGGGATTTAAATATTGCTTTAATGAATGAGTTATCTATGATATTTAATAAAATGGGGATAGATACAAAGGCTGTTTTGGAAGCTGCCGGTACGAAGTGGAACTTTTTAAAATTTGAACCAGGCTTGGTAGGTGGACATTGTATAGGTGTTGACCCTTACTATTTAACTTTTAAAGCCCAAGAATTAGGTCATCATCCCGAGGTTATTCTTGCTGGGCGTCGTATTAATGATAATATGCCTAAGTTTGTTGTTGAGAATACAGTTAAGTCTCTAATAAGAGCTGGGAAAACTGTTAAGGGAAGTAAAGTTCTTATATTGGGAATCACTTTTAAAGAGAACATTCCTGATATCAGAAACTCAAAAGTTATCGATCTTATTAGAGAATTAGAAAGTTTTGGAATAGAAACTTATGTGTATGACCCGTATGCTTATCCTGTGGAGGTGGAAGAAGAATATGGTATTAGCCTCCTTTTAGATGGTGGATTGGAAAAATATGCGCCTTATGATGGAGCAATAGTAGCTGTGAGGCATAAGCAATTTTTAGATTTTGGTTTTATAGAGAGAGTGGTTAATATGCTTTCGAAGGAAAGTGCAGTTTTCATAGACATAAAGTCAGTATATAGAGGGAATTTTAATTTCAATAAAAGAATACTTTATTGGTGTTTATAGTTTTGAATCTATGGAAAATAGTTTTATAAAACGTTTTTTTGTTTTGTTTTCTGGTAGTATTGTGGGTCAAGCTTTAACCGTTATTTTTATGCCTATTTTTACTAGGTTATATACTCCTTCCGACTTTGGGGTATTTTCTTTTTTTATGTCATTAGTTTTTATAATGGGAATTGCGATAAATGCTCGCTATGAATTAGCTATATATCTTCCTCCTTCTTTAAGAGAGAGTGTATCTTTGGCTTATTTGTCGTTTTTAATAAATTTTGTATTATCCTTGCTACTGCTATTTTTCGTTTTGATTTTTGCTCAGGACAGAGTTTTTTATTTATTACCAATTAGTATTTTTCTTATGGGGCTTTCGGAAGTGCTTATATCTCTTTGTATAAAAGTAGGTAAATCTAATTATTTGGGGATAGCTGATATTAAAAGGGCTTTGATAATGGTGATTGTAACGACTTTATTGGGTTTTTTAAACTGGGGATACTGGGGATTAATATTAGGAAGGATTATTGGCCAGTTTACTTATGTTTTATTTATTTTTCTTAAGTTAAAATTCTTGATAAAAAAATATACTCCCACCTTGAATGAGCTAAAACTTTTGGCCTATAGGTATAGAAATTTTCCTAAGTTTTCTATATTCGAGGGTATATTGGATAATGTTAATAACTATATAGTTGTTGTATTTATGAAATATATGTACTCAAATTCCATTGCTGGTTATTATGGACTAGCTAGTCGTTTATTGATGTTGCCTATATTGTTTATTTCAAGAATTTTACAAAGATTAATGGTTAAAGAGATAGTGGAAAGGGAAGGATCTGAAAAAATTAAATTCTTATCTTTTATAACTTTTACTATACTTATCTTATCTGCTTTTATTTATTGTTTATTAAGTATGATTTCTACTAAATTAACAATAATTTTTGGAGAAAGGTGGCTTTTAGCTTTTTTAATGTTAAAATATTTGTCTTTTTTATTTTTTGGTAGGTTTATTTACGTTTCATTATCTTCCATTCTAATTTCATTGGAAAAGCAAAAGATAGGATTTATTCAAAATATGCTTTTGACGTTGCTTTACTTTGCCGTTTTTCTTCTGGTATATTTAAGAAATTATGAAGTTTTAAAATTTATAAAATATTTGACTTTGGTTATAGGGTCTCTATATTTGTTTCAAAGTTTCCTTATTTTTTATTTATTTTTAAAACATATGTCGAATTCTAAAAGAGTTAGTTGATAACCTTTAAGTAGGGATGGTTATGAAAGAGCACAATAGTAGTCTATGGCTATGTATTCTATCCTCTTTAGCTTTGGCTTTTTTTATAGCTTTTCTTTATAGGTTAACTGAAGGAGCTTTATTGCGAGGAACAGATACTCCTAATTATGTCAGGTATTTTATTGAAAATAATTATTATTTTATAGAACCATTATTTGTTATATTTTCGAAGTTGATAAGAAATTTTACGTATGATCCTAAAATATATCTTTTTATATTGGATTATATAACAAACTTTCTTTCTTTTTTATCTATTTGTTGTATACATAGAAGAGTATATAGAGGAGTTCCGCATGTTTTTTTCTTTTTTGTTCTTCTTTTGAGTTTTTCTTCTTATCATCTTATGCAGATAAATGCTATAAGGCAGTCTTTGGGACTTCCATTTGCTATATTTTCTTTATGTTTCTTCTTGACTAGTAATTATAAATTAAGCGTTATCTTTTTGTTATTTGCTTCTGCTTTTCATACATCTTATCTTATATTATTCGTAACATATACTATTTCTTACTTACTTAAAAGAAACCTTAAATTATTTAGCTTTCTATATATATTTATAGCTGCAGTTGTGTCGAGTATGCTCTTATATCTTCCAAAAGTTGTTAATTTATATGTTATATGGAAATTTCAATCTTTGAATAGACCATCCACTGGAATTATACCTCCTATTCTTAAGTATTTTTATTTATGGTTTATCTTTATAGTGGCTTATCTAGCTATTTTCAGATCAAATTTGCAGAAGAGATTTTTTGATTTAATTTTGATTTATTATAGCTTTTTGCTATCACTACTTCCTTTTATTAGAATTAGCATGATAATTAATAGATATTTTTTGTTAGGTGAGGTTCTTTTAATTCTATTAATGCCTCTTATTCTTTTAAGAATGAACAAATATTCTAGATGGATGTTCATTTTTGCTTATAGTTTTATATCTTTTATATTTTTGATTAATTTCCCCACTATTAGGCATGAATTTCATTTGGATTAATAACCTTCAGGGGTTAGAAAAGTTTAAATGAGTAAGAATTAAAACTAAGTACGACAGTATGGAGGCTAAGATGAGATATGGAAAGCTAGAAAGGTTTATAGCTAGGCTCTTAGAGCCATTTCCTGGTATGAGAAGAAGTTTGAAATTTAATTATCAAAAGCTTATGTATTTCCTTAATAGGAAAGATTACTCTATGAAAACAAAGTATCCAATACGTAAATTTTCTTATAAAAATAAAGAGTCTTTTTTTGGGTATTACGATAAATCCCCAATCGATTCAAAGAACAGATTTGTTATTTTTCATACATCTCTTGTTCCTACAAATTGTCCTCCTGATCCCAAAATTCCTATAAAAATAACTTTATGTGATTTATTAAATAATGAGATGAGAGTTGTTGATGAAAGTTATGCTTACAATTGGCAACAAGGTTCTCGATTAATGTGGCTTAGTGAAGGAGAATTTATATATAATGTTTTTGAAGATGGAGATTTTAAAGCTAAAATCTATAATTTAAATGAAGGATCTACAAAAGTGTTGCCCTTACCTATTTATGATTGTTTTAAAGATCAATTTGCTATATCTTTAAATTTTGAAAGGCTTTGTATGTGGCGGAAAGACTATTGTTACTTAAATAAAGGTGAATTTCAAGATTGGGCTAATCTAGATGATGGTTTATATTGGCTTAATCTTAAGACCTGCGAATATAAAAAACTTATCAGCTTTAAAGATGTAATAGATCTTCATTTTAATGAAGGTATGAGGGACGCGAAACATAAGTTTAACCATGTTATGATATCTCCTTCGGGTAAGAGCGCTGTCTTTATTCATCGTTGGTTAACAAAGAATGGTAGGAAGTACGATGCTTTGTGCTATATAACATTTGATAGGAATTCAATAAAGGTTATTGCTGATTGGGGGATGGTTAGTCACTATTGTTGGATATCTGATTCTGAACTATTTGTTTACATGAGAGGCCCTAAAGGAGATGGTTACTATTTCCTTAATGTGGAAACAGGAGTTATGAGATATGTTGATTTATTATCAGATTTAGGTGATGGGCATCCTTCTTATTTTTGTGATAGAATTGTTTTGGATACTTATCCGAACAAATCTCGCTTCTTAGAATTGTTTTTATTTAATCTTACTACTGGGAACTTATTGAAATTAGGAGAGTTTTTTCAATCGTTTGATTATTATGGTGAAAGTCGTTGTGATTTACATCCAAGATTTAGTTTTGATGGGAGAAAGATCTTTTTTGACAGTGTCCATGAAGGTAAAAGGTATTTATATATGATGGAGCTGTGTGATGAGGAATGAAGATAAAATTGATGTAAGTGTAATTATTGTTGCGAGAAATGAGGAGGAATATATTATTAACTGTATTAAGTCAATAGAAAAGCAGTTTTCTAGGGACGATAATTGGGAGTTAATTTTAGTGGATGGTTTAAGTGAGGATAGGACGAAGGAAAAGGCTTTATCTTATTTGTCCAACAAGAAATATAAATGGAGAATTCTTGAAAATGAGAAGAAAATACTATCAAGTGGATGGAATTTAGGTATTAAGGAGGCGAAGGGAAAATATGTTATTAGACCTGATGCTCATAGTTTATTAGGAGATAACTATATAAAAATAGGCATGAAGGAGCTACAAAAGAGAGAGTCTGAAAATGTTGTAGGGGTAGGCGGAGTCTTGGTTAATAAAGGCAAAGGGCTTTTAGGTGAAGCTATAGCTGATTTGTTTTCTTCACGTTTTGGAGTTGGAAATTCTAAGTTTAGAGTTGGAGTTAATAAGCCGCAGTATACGGATACTATTGTTTTCGGCTTATATAGAAAAGAGATATTTGATAAAGTTGGCTTATTTAACGAAGATTTAATAAGGAATCAAGATATTAACTTACATAAAAGAATTTTAAAGAAAGGGTATAAGTTATTAACACATCCTGATATGAAAATTGTGTATTTTGTTAGAAACAATTTGGTTTCTTTGGTAAAAAAAGCATTTAACGATGGTTATTGGTTAATATACAGTGGATTTCGTGTGAGACACTTGATCCCTTTTCTATTTGTTCTATACTTAGTCTTAGTAATCTTCTTTTTGTTTTTGGGCTTTAATTGTACTTTAACATGTTTTATTCCTCTCTATTCTTATCTTGCTATGAGCACTTTTTTCTCTTTAAGGGATGGAAAAAACTGGTTAAATAAATTTTTGTTGATGTTTTTATATCCTGTCTTTCACTTAAGCTATGGTGTAGGTACTTTATTAGGTTTAATAGGAATCCTATTTAATATTAATAAAAGTAATGCTAAGGAGAAGAAATAATGAAAGTATGGGATTTAAAGTTAAAACTGATAGAATATATGCAGCAAGAAGGAATTAATGTTTTCTTGTTTTGGAAGGGTAGAATTGCTTTATATGCTATACTTAAAGCTTTAAATATAAGTAAGGGAGATGAGATTATATTACCTGCCTTTACTTGTGTAGTTGTTTCTAATCCTATTATTTATTTGGGAGCAAAACCGATTTACGTTGACATAGATCGTAATACTTTCAATTTAAATATTGAAGATATTGAGAAAAAGATAAATTCTAAAACAAGAGTAATTATTGCCCAAAATACTTTTGGGCTTTCTGCTGATTTAGATGTAATTATAGAAATCGCTAAGAAATATAATCTTTGGGTTATTGAGGATTGTGCTCATGGATTTGGTGGAACATATAAAGGTCGAAAAAATGGAACAGTTGCAGATGCTGCGTTTTTTTCTACCCAGTGGAATAAGCCTTTTTCCACGGGGATAGGAGGTATTGCTGTAACTAAAAATCCTGAACTTTCTGAAAAGCTAGGAGCTATTGAAAATGTGGCAGAGTCCCCAAGAAAAAAGGACGAACTTACTCTAAAGTTTCTAATATTTATTAGAAAGTATTTTATACAGCCTTCAATGTATTGGTCTGCACTTAAAATTTATAGACAGTTAAGTAAATGGAATCTTATTCTTGGTTCTTCTCAAGGCTATGAACTTCAAGAGCCTAAAGAACCTCCAGATTTTTTAAAAGGTTTTACTGAAACTCAAGCCAAAGAAGGACTTAAGTATTTTAAAAAGAAAAATGGGAAGTATATGATTGATTTGATAAATGAACATAGAAAAGTTATAGCTAACTACTATAAGGAGATACTTAGTGATTTAGGTTTTGAGCCCCCTTATGAACCACCATATGCAGAGCATATTTATTTGAGATTTCCTCTGCTCGTTAAAAATAGGGCCAAAGTTTTCCAGCTTGCTCAAGAGAAAAGAATTGAACTTGGAGATTGGTTTCTATCTCCCGTTCATCCTATCATGAGTAGATTTGAGCAATGGGGGTATGTTTGGGGGGAAAATCCAGTGGCGGAGTACGCTAGTACTCATATTGTTAACCTTCCAACCCATCCGGGAGTTGATGAAAATTATGTTGATCGTGTTTACTCTTTTCTTAAGGAGATTAAAGACGAAATTATAGGGTGTAGAATTCCAAAAAATATAGGGAGGTGATATGAATATTCCTTTTCATAGGCCTTTTGTAGGAAAAGAGGAAGAAAAGGAACTTCTTGATGCTCTTGCTAATGGTTGGATTACTATGGGTATAAAGACAATTAAATTTGAAGAAAAGTTTAGGCAATATATCGGTTCCACACATGCTGTTGCTGTAAGCTCGTGTACAGCTGCTCTTCATCTTGCCTTGAGGGTTGTTGGTCTTGAAGAGGGAGATGAGGTCCTCGTTCCTGCAATTACTTTTGTGGCTACTGCTGAAGTTGTTAATTACTTTAAGGTAAGGCCTGTGTTTGTGGATGTTGACCCGAATACGGGTTTGATTGATATAAAAGATTTAGCGAAAAAGATAACTGATAAAACAAAAGTTATTATTCCCGTTCATTATTCAGGTCAGCCCTGCGATATGGATGAAATTTTAGAAATTGCTAGAGAAAGAAATTTATTTGTTATAGAAGATGCAGCTCACGCTTTACCTGCTTGGTATAAGGGGAAGAAAATAGGAACTATAGGTGATATAACAGCTTTTAGCTTTTATGCTACTAAAACGTTGGCTACTGGTGAAGGTGGAATGGCAACTACGGAAAATGAGGACTGGGCTGAGAAAATGAGGATTTTAAGACTCCACGGAATAAGTAAAGATGCATGGAAAAGGTATACTAAAGAAGGCTCTTGGGAGTACGATGTTTTGGATAACGGTTATAAGTATAATATGACGGACTTGAATGCTGCTCTTGGTTTAGCTCAGCTTAGGAAGTTAGAGAAAATGTGGCAGAAACGAGTAAATATAGCTGAAAAATATCACGAAGCTTTTTCTCAATTTGAAGCTTTAATTCCTTATCCTGTGAAAAGTGACCGTGTATCTTCCTGGCATTTATATCCTTTAAGGTTAAACTTGAATGTCTTAAGTATAGATAGAAATCGGTTTATAGATGAATTGAAAAAGAGAGGTATTTCGGTTAGCGTTCACTTTATTCCTTTGTATAGATTTAGCTACTACAGAAAATATTTAGGGGATGTTTTATCTGCTTTTCCTGGTAGCGAGAAATTTTTCCAGTCTGAAATATCTTTACCTATTTACCCTTCAATGACTGATGAAGAAGTTTATTATGTAATAGAAAATGTGATTGATGTGGCAAAGGAAAATATGCGATGAGTAAACTTTATAGGAAATTCATCAAAAGGATTTTTGACTTTTCTGCATCTTTACTGGGGTTAATGTTTTTATTTCCTCTGTTTATAGTTATAGGTCTTCTGATAAAGTTGGAAGATGGAGGTAGTATCTTTTTTAGACAAGAAAGGGTTGGGCAAAACTGGAAAACTTTCAAAATTTATAAGTTTAGAACTATGATAGAAGGGGCTGATAAGATGGGCTCCCAAGTAACAAGGGCTGATGACCCTAGGATAACAAGAATAGGTAAATTTCTAAGAAGATATAAATTGGATGAGCTTCCTCAGTTGATAAATATTGTTAAGGGTGAAATGAGCCTTGTTGGACCTAGACCTGAAGTTTTAAAATATGCGAAGGTTTATAAGGATGATTATGATGAAATTTTGCAGGTTAAACCCGGAATTACTGATTTTGCATCTCTTGAATTTAAAGATGAAAATGAAATTTTAAAGGGTGTGCAAAATGTGGATGAGGTATATTTAAAGGAAATCTTGCCCAGGAAAATTAAGTTGTACAAAAAGTATTTAAAGGAGATATCCTTCATTACAGATTTAAAACTAATATTTAGGACTATTCGCGGGATATTATCATGGTAAATATTTTGCCTCTATTAAAGCCTACAAAGAGAAAACGGGTAATTTTTTTTCTACTTTTTGATTTTGTGATTTTCCTTTTCTCACTTTGGTTTTCCTCATATACTTTACATATCTGGTTTTCTCTGGAGTTACTTCTTTTTGTTAGTTTTATAAAACTTTTTGTTTTATGGTTGTTTGGCGTTTATAAGATAAACTGGCGCTTTTTTGGATTGAAAGAAGCTGTTAGGTTTGTTGCGGGGCTTTTTACCGCTACGATTCTGGAGCTCGTGATTTTGGTATTTATTTCTAAGCCGGCTGTTATTGCTGTTATTGATTTCGCGTTCTCTTTAATTTTTGTATTGTCTTTAAGGGCTCTTAAGAGAGTTTGGCGTGAAATTCTTTTAGGTAAAAAGAGTGGAAAGAGAACAGTAATTATAGGAGCTGGGAATACAGGTGAAAGAATAGTGAGGGAACTCTTAAGAAGTTCTGGTAGTGAATACGAGCCAGTTTTCTTCTTGGATGATGACCTCCATAAACAGGGAACGTTAATACATGGGATTCCGGTTTTAGGTGGAATAGATAGTATTTCAAGGATTGTTTCTCAAAGCCAAATAGATGCAGCAATTATTGCTATTCCTCGTTTGTCTTTTAAGAAAATTAGAAAAATTGTTGATTTATTGCGTGAAATGGGGGTTCAGGAGATAAAGATTGTTCCTGGCTTGGGACGTTTGCCGGATGACCCTTTGGCACTTTCAATAAAGGATATTTCTATTGAGGACTTGCTTTGTAGAGAACCTATAGAAATTGACGAGTCGCTAGTAAGAGATTTTCTTGAGGGGAAGAAAGTTTTAGTAACGGGGGCTGCTGGGTCTATTGGTTCTGAAATTGTAAGACAGCTTGTGAAGTTTTCTCCTAAAGAGATAATAGCTTTTGAAATAGACGAAACAGAGCTCCATAATTTAGAACTAGAGCTAAGGAGGAAAGGGCTACCTGAAAACGTAAATTTTATAGGTATTGTTGGTGATGTTAGGGATAGAAACAAAGTATTTGAAATTTTTTCTAAATATAAACCAGAGGTTGTTTTTCATGCGGCTGCTTATAAGCATGTTCCACTTATGGAGTATTACCCGGAAGAGGCTATTAAAACAAATGTTTATGGAACCTATAATGTAGCTCTTGCAGCACATAAGTTTGGAGTTGAAAAGTTTGTTAACATCTCAACTGATAAGGCAGTTAATCCCACAAGTATTATGGGAGCCACTAAACGAATAGCAGAGTTAATATGCACAGCATTTAATGATATTAGTAAGACGAAGTATGTTTCCGTTAGATTCGGGAATGTTTTAGGTAGTAGGGGTAGCGTTGTACCTATTTTCCTTGAGCAAATAAAAGAAGGGGGGCCGATTACTGTTACTCACCCTGAGGTAAAGAGGTATTTTATGACAATACCTGAAGCTGTTCTCCTTGTCTTTCAAGCTGCCGCCCTTGGTGAAGGAGGAGAAGTTTTTGTTCTTGATATGGGAGAGCCTGTGAAGATAGTGGATTTGGCAAAAGAGCTTATTAGACTTCAAGGTTTAGAACCGGGTAAAGATATAGAAATAGTCTTTACTGGTTTGAGGCCTGGAGAAAAACTTTTTGAAGAGTTACTTACTGCTGAGGAAGGAGTTGATAGTACATGTCATAATAAAGTCTATATAGCTAGGATAAGTGAAAAGTATTCCCTTGATGAAATAGAAACTTTAGTTAATGAACTTGTGCAAGCCGCTGAAAATTTTGATAGGGAAAGAATAAGAAGAATACTTCATAAGTATGTTCCTTTTTATAAGGAGCCTAAAGATTTGAATATTTCATAATTGGGGTATATACTATCTCCTGCTAAACTCGGTTTTGGGAGGATGGAGAAATGGCAAAGACCCTCGGCGTCCACATTGTGGCAGACCTTTACGGGTGCGACCCGGAGATTTTGAAGTCTGCCCAGAAGATGGCAGAGGTCTTTGAGGGTGCAGTGAAGCACGCCAACCTCAACAAGCTCTCAGCCTACTACCACCAGTTTGAGCCCTTTGGGGCGACGGGGGTTGTTGTAATTTCTGAGTCTCACCTCTCATTCCACACCTGGCCTGAGCACGGTTATGTTGCGATAGATGTTTATACCTGCGGTGAGCATGAGAATGCTTTTAAGGCTTTTGACTATATCGTTGAGAAGCTCAAGCCCGAGAGGGTTGAAAAAGACGTCCACTTTAGGGGCGTTGTTAGCGAGGAGGAAGAGGTAACCTTCTGCGCCAGCGTGGGCTGAGTCGGTGGTAGGCTGAGAGTAAGGGAGCCCCCTCGGAAGAGGGGGCTTTTTATTTTTTAGTTTTGTGTTATTATTTAATTGAAAATCAATAATCAGGAGGAAATCATGAAGAGGTTGTTTCTACCGTTCGTTCTTCTGCTTACTTTCTTTTTCGGAGCTCCCCAACAGGCTTTTCCCTCTCCTCATTTTAAAGGAACCGTCTTTCCCGTTTACTTTTACGACCCCGATGCCTGGAGCTCCCTTGCCGCCCTCAAAACTCGCGGCAAGTTCTATGCAATAGTTAACCCCGCAAGCGGCCCCGGTGAGTTTGTTGACGAGAACTACGTTAAGTTCATTAAGGAGCTCCGCCGCCACCGTAAAATCCCTATAGGCTACATTCATACAGAGTGGGGTAAGAGGGATATTTCCGAGGTTAAGGAAGAGGTTGACAGGTGGCTGGAGCTCTACCCCAAAATCAGGGGCTTCTTTATTGACGAGGTCGCAACTTCTAAGGAGGAACTCCCCTATTACTCGGAGCTTGTCTCTTACATAAAGAGCAAAAACCCGAGGTTTAAAGTCATTCTCAATCCGGGAACAAAGCCCGACAGGGCTTACTTTAAGCTGGCGAACTTGGTTATCGTTTATGAAGACTCCCTTAATAACTTATCAGACATTGTAAAGGCAGGGCCTAAGAGGAAGAGCGGTTGTATAGTCTACGGCGTTAATAGAGAGGACGTTAAGGTAGTTGTGCGAAAGGCTAAAAAGGTCTGTAAATACCTTTTTATTACTGACGGCTCGGGAGCCAACCCTTACGACCACATTCCCGACTACTTTGAGTGGTTCCTTAAAAGGTACGTTCGCTAAAAGGGGAGGATTACTCCTCCCCGAACTTCCTCTCAAACTTCTCCTGCTCAAGCTTACACTTTATACACAGCTCTGCCACCGGCCTTAA
>Ga0256838_1001161_pt1 | contig 13118 bp, 12 predicted proteins | sample 4571419metaG_FD_185978 | JGI IMG/M metagenome (GOLD analysis project Ga0256838, IMG submission 185978) | Hydrothermal vent microbial communities from Guaymas Basin, Mexico - 4571-419 | ecosystem: Environmental > Aquatic > Marine > Hydrothermal vents | place: Mexico: Guaymas Basin | collected...
ATCCTTCCGTAGTATTATGACCCTTGTTTTTTCTCCGACTGGGAAAAAGAATGCATCAATGACAGAGTGTTTGAGTTTTACTGATATGTACCAAGCTTCGTACTTTTCATCAAGTGCCGTGTCATAGTACTTTTTCTTTTCAACTTTATGTTCATATTTTTTGATTTTTTGGTAGAATTTTTTTGCTGCGGTTTTTGAGTCTATTACAAACTGTGAATCGTACACCATGAGTGGCGAGTATGCTCTCGGTTCTGTAAACAATCGTATTATTTGTTCGGCTCGTGAGTCAAACTTCAACCGTTATCACCAGGAATATTTTGAAAAATATAATATAAAAGGTGAGTCAATGATTCTTTTTTGGTGGCTCTATTCCAAGCTCTTCCATGAGTTCGTCAATGTTTATCTTTTCGAGAAACTCTTTTTGCCTGTTTCTTATTGTTACTTCTGTTATCATTGAAACTTTTGCGAGGTGTGATTGAACAACTTCTTTCCCAAGTTTTTCTGCTGCGACGTAAAGGGCCGCCGCGGCAATACTTATCGGTTTCTTTCCACTCGTGAGACCAAGGTTTTTTGCTTCAACAACGATTCTTTTCGCGAGGCGTTTTACGTCCTTGTCAAATATTCCCTTTTGATCTTTGTACTTTTCGTTGAACTTATCTACGATTCTATCGACATAGATTTCGGGTGACACTATAAGGTAGTTTGGCGGTATGTTGAGCTCGCGCATTATTATTCTGTACGTGCTCGTGAGATCCTTCTTCTTGATGTTTGCAACCTTGATTATCTCGTCGATCATGAGTGGATATTTGGTAAGTTTCGCTGCAATGTATATGCTTGCGAGGACGAGGTGCTCGATTGATCTTCCTTTTACCTTGTTTTGTTCAAGAACTTTGTCATAAATTGACATCGCCTCGACTTGTAAGTAGTGTGGGAGAGCAAGTTCATTACTGTATTTTTTCAGGTAATACAATGCTTCTCTCCTGTTTCTCGTGCGGCTGTCGTGGGTAACGTACTTGTGTATCTTACGTAGTATATTTATTTTTTGTCTCATGAGGCCTTTCACGTTTTTGTTCGCGTTCCCGATGTTTGTTGAAAGACCTTTATCATCGAAGAGTATGCTTGTCGGTGGGCCTGTTCTTATTGTTTGTGGTTTTGAAAAATCAACGAATTCTCCGCGCGGGTCGACTGTGAATTCTTTTATCACGTAACCACAGTCACGACATACCCATTCTCCCCTTGAGTGATCTTTGAAAACATTCGTTGAACCACAAACCGGACAACGGAGTTCTTCATGTTGTGGTTCAACGCTCTTTTTGGAAACACGTCTTCCGTTGCGAAAACGTGATTTGTGAGCCCGAGACACGTTACCACCCCGTAAAGGTATCTATGAATTTCAAAGGATATAAACCTATTGAAAAATCTTATATACTGTAACTTCGTAGGTTGTGTGGTGACAAAAATGGAAGTTGTTTATACTATTGAAATTGCAGCAAGGGAAAGCGTAAAAGATGATCTTGAAAAAACACTGAAAGAAATAAGAAGTTTTGGTGTGAAAGAAATTGACTATGGTGATGAGTATTGTGAAAATGGAATTTGTAGTGTATTTATTGAAGCGCGTGTTGCAGGCCCATGGAAAAAACATGTTGAATTTGCAAAACGATTTGCTCCCACCGTGATTGAACCAGTTGATAGTGTAACAATTCAAGCCAAAGATTTTTTCGAACCTATAATGAAAATGGTTGCGCAATCAAGAGTGTTGCTCCGTGGCAGTGGCATAAGGATCCCATATTCAAACTTTTCCGGCCCAAAACATTTATCGAGGGATGAAATTGAAGAGCTTATATTGGATGAACATAAGTACAGGGTAAACGTGGTAATATCAGCATCATTACAAAACCCAGTTATTCTTCTTGGTGCTATGGAACGTGTAGGAATAATAAACAACTACAGGGTTGAGAAGAATCTCATTGGTGTTGACATAATTGGTGATATTGGTAACATTGTTATGTTGTTATTATATTTCCTTCCAGTTGCTGTGGAACCCGTTGAACCGATTGAATACGATCTCACAGTGCAGGAAATTGGTGATGTTTTGATGCTCATATCAGATCGGTCAAGAGAAATAGTAGAAATAAAAATGAAAAGTGGTTCAACGTGAGTTTTGTCCATATTTCTCTGCCATGCGTTCAAGGAGTTTCATCTTTTTCCTGACTTCTTTCATGTTTTCTTCCTTGAGGTTTCTCATAATTTCCTTGTTTACTTCATGTATTTGTTTTTCTATCAATGCCCTCTTCAAGCTCTCATTTACTGCCTTCATCATTTGTTCGCGGTCGGCTTTCATATACTTCTGAAGTACGTTTGTCTTTATTGTACCAACCTGGTTACGGTAGAGTTCCCTTATTTTGCTCTCATCGAGGTTTACTTTCTTTTGATAGTGTTTGAACTCGAGTTCTGTTTTGAGGCCTCTTATCTTTGGTTCAATGTTCAGCTTTGTTGGCCTTATTCTTGGTACGGGTACTTTTATTTTGATCCTCTTATCCTTCAGTTCTGAAAGCACTTGTTGATGTTCTTCTCCCATTCCTGGAACTGGCTCAAAGTGTTCTTCTGAGAGTCTTGTTGTTTTCATACGTTTGAATAACCTCTCTGATAGTGGTGAACCCATCCAAACGAGTTCTTTTCCAATACCGCTCATGTACCTCTTTGGTTGGACTTCGGTGAACATTGGTATTTGTGCAAGTGCTCTGTTTCTCAACATCTCAAGTACGCGTTCTTCATCTCCACCATACTGTTCAGCAAGTTTCTTGATTTCTTCGCTGTTCTGTTTTACGTATTTTGTCTCTTCAATTTCAGCGAGTTTCTTGAAGGCCTCAGCTGCAGCGAGGTATGTACTGCGTTTCTTGTATGCTTCTTTTATGAGTTCGTTCTGTTTATTGAGCCCCGCCGCTGCCACGATGCCTGAATCCATTGTTGATGCTGCAATCTGGTTGAACCTGAGTACGCTTGATGCCAACATAGATGCGCCCGCACCGGCCATCTTCCTGAAGTTCCTTTCTTTTACCCCTTCAAGGAACCGTTTCCACGATGGTTTTGCCATTTCTTCGAGTTGTTTGGCTTGGTACCTGAAGTAAGCCGCCCTGTGTAGTCCGGTTGGGAGTTTATCCGCGTGGTACGCGTGCACCTTCATGAAGTCAGCGAGTTGATTGTCCTTTGTTACAACTTTTGCAGATCCGATGGGTATTGTTGATGCTTTCTTCTTTTCGTTGCTATTTATTACTGAACCAGCTACTGCCGCCCCACCAACAGTTGTAATGGCGCTTCCCGCGCCACCGCCGCCACCACCGCCGCGTTTACCTCCTTCATAAGATTCACCACTGCCACCTTCTTCGTCATAATCTCCTCCACCCACGTATGTTTCGCCGGCTTCTTCTGGTACTTCCATATCGCCAACTATTGCAAATTTCTCTGATGGGTTTTCGGGTACTTCTGTTTCAAACTTCCTTGCCCTATAAGCGGCTATTTTACCTCCAATTGCACCGGTTGCCGCGAGACCAGCTTTCTGAACTCCACCCTTTACAGCTCCAGCAAGTGATGCAGCTTTACTGTGGGAAAATTCTCCTGATGCTATTGCACCAACGAACTGTTCAATGAGCTGTGGCGCCATTATGAATGCGATTGGAAACATCATTGCACCGGCTCCAAACGCACCACCCTGATCGATGAGTGTGAATACTATTCTCAAGAGACCTGCTATTATTATACCATAAACACCCTGTTTGACGATTCCCTTCACTATTCCATTACCACCAACGCCGTACCTGGGTAACAGTCCCCATGGCGCGAGTATTGGGTATAGTGCCACGGCAGCTGCTATGAGGAAGAACCTCATAAATGCCATTGCCTGGAACATTCCTATTATGAACATTATCATACCTATGTATGTACCACTTGCGTTATCCGAGATAACGACGGTGAGTCCAGAGTATAGTATAAGTAATCCCATGAGTAAATTGATGTAATATCCCATTCTGATAATGTATTCTATTCCAATGTCTATTATTATTGTATTTATGAACCCCGCGAATGCCATGTAGAAGTAGTATCCACCAAACATCCATATTATTGTACCGACTATGTCCTTCGTGAGCTTGAACGCAATGTCATCATCACCGTTCCATAGCCTGTCGAGACCGGAAAGCATTGCCAGGGCAAGAAGTATGACCATACCCCATGGTAATGATGTCTTGTAGTAGAAATCTTTTATCACGTTGCCTGTGGGCCCAAGCATGTTATCCGTTGGTAATAGTGTAAAATAGATCATTGTTTCCTCGCCAGTAAGGAATGGAAGATACTTGAGCACTACCCTACCAATTGATTGGATGGAATCCATGATCATGTGGAATAGTCCCGAAACGAGGCCAGATGCCAAATTTTTGATTTTGTCAAATATTCCTCCACCACTCTTTTGTTCGGGTGCCTTGTATGAGAATATAAGAGTGTACCTTACTGATGTACTATTTGCTACAAACGTATAGACGGCTGTGACATTTGCATTGTTTTTATCGTTTATATCTATAACGTTCATTTTATATTTTACAACCATCTGATTCGCAGTGATGACTGTTGATTGCTGTGCCCCGACCGTGTCATTCTTTATTTCGTTTGGATAGTATAGCGTAACTGCAATTGGATCAGTTGCTGATATGGTGATTGGGTTGGGATTGGGTGGTAATCGCAAGTACCAATAAGCACTTGACCCGCTTGGCGTACTGAAGTTGAGTCTTATGAGTATCATTGAAACTGTTGCCTTCATTGGATGCAAGTATGTCAAAGTCATATCGCTGCCGCTTTGTTGTGCGTAGTCGGGATATGGATATATGAAGTTCGCATACGCGTCAAAATTTCCAGCATTCGGTGCTGTGAATGATGGACCAAGTATATAATCAAGAGCATGTGGTAACGTAACAATCATAATAGCAACGAATATTGCACCTCCAATATACTTTTTACCCCTCGCAACATCACCTCTTGCAAAATAAACTGCGCCAGCAAGTATTGCAAGGAATACTACAAGATATACCATATAGACTATGTACGCGAATGCATTCACGTAACTCATCATCCCACCGCTTTTATTATATGGTTATTGAAATAAAATGAGGTTCTCCATTATAACTTCTTGAATAAGCTCAAAAATTTATAAACAGGTGTTACAAAGCTTATTTGAAGAAAAGAAAGGAAGAGCCTTACTGGCCCATGTTCTTTATGAGGTATTTGACGGCTTCAGCCGTCTGTTCGTGGTCAGTACCAGCGGCAACGATAATGACGTGGTCACTGTCGGCCGGGTTCGGAAGGACGTAGACTACGTAATCAGCCTGACCCTGGGCAATTTCGTTGAGGAGGTACTGCTTCATTTCGGCAACTTTCTCCGGATAGTACTTCTCGAGTTCCTTCCAGGCCTTGTTGCTGACCCAACCACCGATGATGACGTAGTCCTTACCGGCTTCGAAACCATTCTGCAGGACTTCCTCGTCGGTGATGAGGACCTGGCTTGGGTCGCTGGCCTGGACCTTGTTCATGAGCTCGTCGAGCTTGTCGTCAACAACGTCCTTACTGTAGTACTTGTTGACGTCCTTGTAGTACTCGATGTAGAATTCTGCTGTCGATGAGTCGTAATACTCACCGGCACTGTCAAGCTTGGCATCCATTTCGAGAACAACGACTTCGGTCTGAAGTTCATACTTTGGTGCATCGCTGCTTCCGACGTTCTTGAAGTACGGTATTGGAATGTAGAGCTTCTCACCGGGCTTGAAGAAGACGGGTGGGTACTTGGTGTAATCGTTGTCCTCTGGATCGTAAACGCTCTTCCAGACGAAGTAAACGACGGGTTCGTTCGGGTTGCTGCTGTCAATGTCAAGGTACCAGTTCTGGTAGTGCGGATAGTTCTTGAACTCTGGGAATATGTCAACGACTTTCTCGCCGTCCTCGTAAGTCTTCTTGAGCTCCTTGGCTGAAACGCTGACTTCAAGGTTCTTGGTACCGTTGACACCGATGAAGTGCCCAGTTGGAACGAACGTGAAGATTGTTCCAACGCCGGCCTTTTCAAGCTCTTGGACTACGCCGTCCATGTCGCCCGCAGTGATGTCGTCAGTACCGTCGCCATCGATGTCCTTGGTCTTACCATCGTCAAGTGAGTCGTCACTCCAGTGAACAAGGTCGCCCTGAGCGTTGATCCAGAACACGTAGTGATACGGGGCGCGTTCATCAATTTGAACCGCCATGAGAGAGCTTGTACCGTTGGGGGCAACTACTTTGACTATGGCCTTGCTCTGGTCAACGTCGATGTCGATTGGTTTGACGTTCCAGCCATCGACGTCAACAACGTCGCCGAGTGGGACCTGCATTGGGTTCTGATCGGGTTTATAGTTCTTATAGTAGTAAATAACGTCTATGGTACCGGTGTCAGTTGTTTTTTGGCTGAGAACGACGTCGTCTTCTGCGTTTGGTTTGAGTGGGCTCCAGTCAAGGGCCCAGCCGATTTTGATTGCGCCGTCGGTGAGTTCCCATTCACCCTTGTGTTTCTCTTCGGGGGCGGTGAGACTACCGCTGGCTGGATCAATCCAGTTGATCTTGTCGAAATCAACACCAAATCCAACTTTGTTGACAGCGTCACCGCTGGCATAGTACGCGTCGCTTATTCCTTGTATGGGGATGTCAAGCTGTGGAATGTACCAGTGACCGTCAATGTCGACGTCAGCTGTGTTTGACTTTCCATCACCGGCGACGTTTGTAACTATGCCGATGATGCTGTCTGTATCCTTTACTTTGTTGCTGAGCTGTCCACCAACTTCAACTGGGCTGAGGCTCTTTTCAAGAACCTCAATGTCCATGAGAACTGAATCCTGGTATATGTCGGTGACAAGGAGGACTGCACTTGCAGCGTCGTTCTTTATGTGGAGAGGAACACCGTTGACTTCAGGCGTGGTTGGAAGAACGACTTCAACGTCCTTTATGTGGAGTTGTGGAATACCATTGGGAGCGTCAACTTTTTGTGCTGATACAACACTTGCACCAAGAACGGAACCGACCATGGCGGCACCGATTGCAAGAGCGGTTATTTTCTTTACCTTCATTGAGTTCACCTCAGATTGAGGTGGTGTTTATGGATATAAACTTGTTGTTATAATTTTCGTTTATTGACGAATGAATGATAGATAAAAAACGAAAATTTTTTATGCTTTCAGATGTTTTCATCAAATCATTATGAGCGTAAAAATTGCTTGTTCAAGTGGTACAGCTTCCAGAAATTCGATTATGTCTTCTTCAAGCTTGAATGGATAATATACTCCGGTTTGTTCACCGTCATACCTGTAAACAAATTTATCTGAAATGAGAATAATTATATCAAAATAAGGAACTATTGTCAGGTTGTCAAACTCTTCGGTTGCTTTTTTGTATGCGTGTCGACTGTAAAGTCTTGTATTCATACTCCCACCATATTCATATATTATGGGAAACAAGTCTGTATAACTGTTTACTTTGATCTTACCTATTATTTTTCTCGGGAGGTTCACTTCGCCCCCAGGAATATGAAGTGTTACGTTTTTCTTTGTAATATTTGCATAAAAGGTGAGTTTTCCGAGTTTCAAGAATGTTCCAATAGTATCTCCATAGAATACGATGTTTGGGTATGAAATTGGTAGTTCGGAAATTTCGCTCAAAATTTTGCGGGTTTTCGTCGGTGTAAGTTGCCATCCTCTTTCAAAAATTATGAGTTTTTCTCCGTCCGTCGCAAAGTTATCAACGATGTGTAAGTTGTTTTCAAATCTATACTTTTTTGAGCAAGCTATGGAGAATCTTCTGATCTGATTGTCCAGCCCGTTATCAACCAATATTTTGAGTATCTCATCATCGATGATATAGTGTATATTATCTTTTTGGTAATGTTTGAGCGTCATCATTACCTTGTTGGTGTGAATGTAATAAATACACCTTCTGTTTGGTGAAAAATCCCATGTAGTTCCTTTTTTACTATCAACAGTAGTACCGAATGGTTTATAAGGAACAATGTAAAAACTTGTAACATGAAGTGGAGTAGTCACAAAAAGATCACAGGAAAAATTGGAAAATATTTTGGTGTAAGAGATACAAAAGCGTTGAATGAAGCATCGATTCTGCCAGATAAGGAATACGATTATAGAATAGTAAAAGTAAAAAAGCATGGGAAAAAATATGAGAAAAAAGTGCGTCTCAGGCACCATCTCGAACCATTCATAATAAACAAAATCATTGATTATACAATTGAGGCGCGCAGATGGAAAGTAAGAAACAGTAAAAATTATATAATCCCGCTTGGGAAGGCAGCACATTACATCCAGGATAACGTTATTGATCCAAGAAAAAAGATACTTTTCTTCAAAGTGAAGGATAAGAAAACCCATGATAAAATCGAGTCGCAAATCGATAAACTCAATGTTCCATTCGAGGAAGTTTACAAAGTCGAGAAAATGAAATTTACATTATCAGATTTTGAAAAGGAGCTCAAAAGAAGAAAACCTACGACTGACCCAGAAAAAGCTATGAAAAACGCGACCTATCTCACGGCAATGCTGATGAAACTCGTACTCAAGCCCGAATATCCAGATAACTTTTGGTCAAAGTACAGAAGAATAAAAATCGTCACGATTTTGGGAGCTTTTTTCGGTATTGGAGTAATTTCAGTTGGATATATTTTTTCAAATCCGTTGATAATGCTCATGGGCGGCTCTACAACAGCCGCATTCTTGACAAATCCATTGTTCTGGGAAAGGAGAAAAGATGCAAAATTCCTCAGAGGAGATTTATGATTGTTTTTATTTCATCAACATTTTTTGCATCGAGGAGAGCAACGAGAATTGGTTCTTCTATTTTTATTGATTTGTAACCGAGTATGATGTTCATTCGAGTATCTGTCAAACGCAAAACTTCGGCACCGGTTATTGTCGCATAAGTTGCCTCCTCGCTTGCATAAAAATAATCGATTCCATATTCTTTTACTATTTTGGCTTCTGGAATTTTGAATATCTTCCTGTGTGATAATTTCAGCGTTGTCCCATCATTGTAAACCACGTGACCCCTTATGTAATCAATGTAGACAACTTTGTGTTTTTCCGGTATTTCAACGTTGTACTGCCTTTCAAGTTCTTTTATCACCGTTTCAATCGTATATAATAAAAATTTTTGATGATGTGTTCCAAAAGAATAGTACCCAACTACCATTGAATCTGGAAAATGGATCGTTGTGGAGTATTTTACAACAAAGATTCGATCATCTATTATTTTGTCATAGAAGAAAATTTGCGCGGGGGCTCCATAGGAGTAGTATCCTCTGTACGCATAAGTGAACGTGTAAGCATTTTTCACTGTGGGATGTCTTACGAGGTGATACATTTCAAATGCGTTCATCCAACAGAAATCATCGGGACAGTTTATAAGTTTTATGAATAGAAAAGAGAAAATCAACGGCAGTTTGGAAAAATTATAAGTGTGAGTTCGGAAGGAATATTCTGTAAGTATTTTTTGCAGGGAACGTCGATGTTTTGGAGAGTTTTTACACTTCCGTATATCCAGACGGCATTCGGTAATTCTATTTCCCGCCCGTTGAATTTTATAAGAATGTCATCAATACCCCACATGGAACCAGAGTTTGTTGGTTTTCTTGCGTATAGTAGGACGTTACCATTCACCTCGTGCACTTCATTGTCAATAAGTACTTTGCTCACGTGCGCCGAGTTGATGAGATAGTATTCGATCCCATCATGATACAATATTGGGGTCATGTTCGTCACCGCACCGATGTTGAAGCAATAAATATAAATCTTTTTATTACCAGCGATGTTACATCAAAATGATGAAAAGAATAATAGTAGACAATTTCGTGTATCCCAAAACAAAATTTGTTGAGTGTGTACTTTCTGGAAATTGTCCGGGAAGCCCTGGAATTTTGCCAAGGGCGGAAATTATTGATGTTGATAAACATCTTGAAAGTATTGGTATAACATCAGCATACAGAACGAGTTTTGGTACTGTTTACGTGTATAATAAAGAACTTACTTTTTATTTTGTAGATGGCCGTGGCCCGGACGAAAACAGCATAAAGGTCATTGAGTCCTTTGTTGATGAAGGCTTTACGAGGGTAAAGAATGTAAAACCGCCTATTCACCTCGAGTTCATAATAATTGATTCAAAACCATTTTACTATGTTGAAATCAAAAACAATGAGTATAGTCTCATGGGCGCCGTGAAACATGGAAAAGAAGTAAGGCATTATTCTTATAAGAAAGTTCTTGACCCCTATAGTGGAAATATTTCAATTCAGGAAATACGTTTTTATCCGCCTGATGGCGAGGTTGAAGTGAAGGTTGAGAGTGATTTTGTAAATTCGTGGAGTGATTTCTTGAACGAAGTGAAAAGGCTCAAAAAGTTTTCTGCGCGATCAATTATTATGAAAACTTTTGACTTGCCGGGTATTGTAAACACAACAAGATATCCTCCTTACGAGGGTTATGACGAAATTCTTGAATCAGTTGGGGAAATTGAACGGGTAGGTTTTGATCATATGGGTCCCGTTATTGACGTGCGAACATTCGTTGGTAAGTTTATTCTTCCGGTAGAAAAAGTTGTACTACATTACCCGATAAAATACACTTTCGAGAATTTTGAAATACCTCTTTCAATGATTCACGGAAAAATGAAAGAAGAGGAAATAGTTACAACACTACTCTTACGATGACTCTGCTGGGTACAAACTTATTGTTATGTCCGAGTTGAGGAAAAATATAATATGGTTTCCGGTTATAGTATATGTAACACTTGTAGGACACTCGTTTATAAAGAACATTGGCGTGGTGCAATCTATCGTAGTTGCAGCTGGATTATCATATAGTTGGGTTACAAGCTGGTCAACGATGTTCATTTCCCTGAAATTTCTTGGTAACTTTGTAATGCTTGTGACGCGTGTACCATCCGTATTGTATATTATGAGTGCAATGTCATTTGTGATTATGTATGTCGTTTCACTCTTGATTGCGAAGTAAGTTTCTGAACTGTATATCATGTACGCTGTTGATGAGTCACTCACTATCACGGCGCGGTTGAAAGATGATGCAATCGATTTGAGTTCTTCATTATTGTTTGTATCAATTGTTTTGTACGTATTGTAAGCGTTGTATAGGTTTTTTACTGTTTTTACGTCGTCCGGAGTGTAGCCCGTATAGTATAGTGCAACGAGTGCAATGAGTAACAAGAGTATTATCTTTCTGAGCATTTGATTCACCCAATATTCTCTCGCGTCAATGGTAATGAAAAGTTTTATAAGGTTTCAATTTTCTTGGGAGGGGTGATGAATTTTGGACCATCCCTGGACGAGAATAGACGTTTTTGGTAATTACTCAATTGTTTACCTTGGCGGGTTGTGGCAGGCTATAAGCAATGGAATCATAATTGAAGTTATCGATAATGTCGTAAGCCAAGAAACCGTTTCCAGCGTTATCAATGATTTCCGTGGATATTTTGGGGAAAACGTTGTGATAACTATTATGAAATCAAGGGCGAATAATAAACCAATGATGATGTACAGTCATTTTGACAAGGAAATAGTGTGGAAAAGAAAGTTTGGTTCACTGTCGTTATACGGTATGAAGTATTACAATAACATAATATATGGTGGTTATGCGGATGGTTTCAAAATAACTATAAATCTTGGAACAACCAGCGCATCAAGGAATAACATAAAATTTGTCTTGTCAAGTAAAGCTACTGAAAAACTTTCTACGGACTTGCTCTGGAAGGTATATTCATTGTTGAAAGAAAAGTATCACAAGACATATTATATACCCGCTGAGGACTTGAAACGTTGTGATTGTGTTGCAGGTGCTATGAACTCAAGCGGCGAAAAAATAATCGTTGAGTGGGGTGATTTACTTGATTGATGAAATTTTGAAGGAACTTGAGAAGAATAACATGGTGCTCGAAAAATGTTTCACTATAAAAAAGCGTGACAATTCATACATCCTCGCATCGGATCGAGTATACCTTGTTGAGAGGAAGATTACACCATATTTCAAGGAAATGATAAAATTCGTAATGACTGGGACTGTACCTGAGCATTTGAAGAAAATCCTGGGGGATAAAGATATTATTGTTTATAACAACATGATACTCACGGGTCCTGTGAGAAAAAGGGATTGCACAAAAAAATTTGGAAATACTGAAATATTATGGGACTACGTTGATAGTGTGTGGAGAGTGAACAAGGATGCGATAGTAACGGAAATGTATAATGATTTCTACACTGTAAACTGGGTTATTGATAGTGTTGAATACATCATCCCACTGGTGAACAACGTTGACAATATCATCAAGTCTGTAAAGGATTATAATCTTATTTCAGCGATGAAATCTGCAATCCCTTGGGATGGGGACGTTGAGCTCATCCGAAGACCAAACGGTGATATGTTTTACAAGTATGGTGATTTGAAAAGGTACTTCTTCGCTCCAGTGAAACTCAAGAGAAACTATATAATCTTTGAGGCTGTACCATATCGTGATGGGATATATTCCATAAATGTTCCATGGGATTATGAAAAGAATCCATTCAAGTACGATAGTCCACCAGAGGAGATCGTGAGAAAAGAGCATATGTACTTACCTTTGTTTTGGAATAAACGAATAATATTCGAGTGGAAAAATAATAAAGAGTTTTCGGTAACCCTTGACAATTCCACGATAGAGTACGATGGGGAAAGTTTCAATATCCTTATTGGTGACAACGTTATACACGCTGACTACAGCGAAGCTCTTGCGATTCTCCTCGGGGCAAAGAAAATTGGTGGTATTGGTGCAATGATAAGCCTTTTGTGAAGTTTTATTTTTTGTTTTTATGATAATTCTGGTGATAAAATATGGATGTCTTTGAGTATAAATTGGCGAAGCTTTTTGTCGATTTCAAAAAACGAGTTGTAAAAAGAGTTGATAAACGAGCGACAAAAGTGTACAGTGATAATTTCCTTTTGAAAACAAAAAAATATAATGAATTTTTGGACAAAGTTTTCAGTGAACCAGAAAAATTCGAGAAAATATTC
>Ga0256838_1001163_pt1 | contig 13100 bp, 15 predicted proteins | sample 4571419metaG_FD_185978 | JGI IMG/M metagenome (GOLD analysis project Ga0256838, IMG submission 185978) | Hydrothermal vent microbial communities from Guaymas Basin, Mexico - 4571-419 | ecosystem: Environmental > Aquatic > Marine > Hydrothermal vents | place: Mexico: Guaymas Basin | collected...
AAAAATGAAGTATTGATTACGTTTCGCGGGAGGTTCATTGATTTTATGATCAAAAATGACGATTTCAGTGACGCTTATACTTTTGTGAACAAGGAAGAGGAATTGAGGGTTATCGAGGGGGTCCTTGATGTAATCAGGGAGGGAAACGTTGAGGACATTTATAGGTTCATTGTGCCGGGCGCCGGGCCAATGAAACTCGTTGTTCGGGAGGTTCGCCAGAAATCATATTTTTTCACGTACCTTGGCAAAAAGTACTTCAAGGGGTCGATGAGGTATTACGATGAGTACGTAAAGTACGAGAGAGTGCCATTTCTTGAGGGCGTGTACAATGTTTACGTTCCATATGGTGTGCCGGCTGGTGTGATAGATGCTTTTTCAATTGATGATTTGCCAGAGAACGTAAAAGCCTACAGGCTTCGTGGTGCATGGAATAACATTGTGCCGGTGAAGAGTGAAAAAATTGACGAAATATATCTGGTTGATGAATTGCTTATACTACGCGGAAACGAGTTCATCATATCGTTCAACACAGTGCATCAAAAATACATAATAAAAATCAAAAACCCGGAAAAGATTATTACACTTGATCCAAACGAGTTTGCCGGAATATCCGATCATATCGATGATTTGCTTGAGACGGTTGTTACACTGTACTGATTCAAGCATATGAGCTGTCAACAAGTGGTTCGGTCTCTATGATGAAGCGTCCATCATCGAGTGTTGTAACGTGTTTGACTTTTTCTTTTTCAAACTTTACGATTTTTACTTCGTTGTTTTTGAAGTATATGAAATCACCGCCCCGCTCGATAGCTTTTATAATGTCTCTGATTTCCAGCTCATCTCGCGGAACGTAATTGTTTATCAGTACATACATCGTAAGTTGCCATAGGAATAATACTATTATTACCAGCTGGATTATCGAAAATAGCTCCTGTAGAGCGTTGTACAATGCAGTAGTATTCTCTGCGGTACTGGGTGGGGATGAAAGTAACACCTCGCCAATAAACCTCGTCAAAAAGACCATAACGAGTGAAAATATAACACCATAAAAACTTTTACCTGCTTTTCTATCCCCCTGCTCAAGCTCAACGATGTATGTGTTGTTATATTTTTTGATTTTCATCGGTATAATTTATGCCACGAGAATATAAGCGCAAAACATTCAAAAACTGGTTACTTGCGGAAGTTGTTTTTTGTTCACGTGACCGCGTTCAACAATAATGTTGTCACCTACTCAGGGTAGTAAATGGAAACATTTATGTAGATGTGGTCAGTAGGTGTTACTGGTGATGGCACCATGATGGAAGCCGAAAGGATTGTCCGTGCAATGGTTGAGTTCGACGCTGGGCTCCCACAGGACATAAGAGAGAGGATAATCGAGAACGAGAGTGATTACATAAACTACGCAGCCGTTATGAACAAGCTCGATGAACTGTACCTTGCCGCCGTTGGACACAGGGACGAGGACGTGAAGGAGCTGAAGGTTGAGGTTATTCGCGCCCTTGACTGGTTCGAGTACAAGTACGACGTGGACATGCGTGCGGTGCAGAAAATGATTCTTTGATTTTCAATGTTTTATTTTCTTTTTGTCCTTTATTTTATGAAAAAATTTTTGGAGGTGTTTGATGATGGAATGGTTGCGGGATTTTTTCTCATCCGTTGATGAAAAAATATTCAAGAAAGCGTTGGCCCTTGGTTTACCAATGTATGGGATGGAATTCGATGTGCTCGATGACGGCATGGCATTTGAAGACGAGTTGAAAATAGATAACAATGGAAACTGTTACTGGAAGAACGCAAGAATCGATGACAACACTTTCATAAACCTGAGCGTACTGAAGTCATTGTACTCGGATAAAACGATCAACAAAATACTTGAAAAATACAATATAGACAAAATCGAAGTTTACGATTCATTTCTGAAGGTTGGTAATATCACGGTGTTTTTCATATCACAGGAAAAGACGTACAGAAACTATGATGTTGCGAGAAAACGGCTTGAAGAACTTGGAAGTGGGTTCGGTGCGTATGTCACGAATGAAAACGTGAACATAATAAAAAAGGTCGATGATGCCGTTTCAGTTGCAGTCGATATGAAAGGGAATGGGCACGTGGTATTCAACGGAGAACTTGTTTCCGATCCGATTGGAAAATTTTTACTCGATGAATTCGATGAGCTCGAGAAACGTGTCAAAAAGGCCGATTGCTGTGGTGGAACACTTTATGACCTTGGCGGGGTGCGGTGGGGATTACAGAAAGGAAATGTAAAGCTCATTGACGTGAAAAAAGAAGAAGTTATGAATGAATACTGGAAAATCAACAGGGATTTGCTTGGGGAGGGTTTCAGTGTGATTGGAAAATATGGTGTCATGTATTATCAGAAAAACATTGGAGGACTCATATTTCGCGTTTCGGAGGGAACTGGACATGAACTCGTTACGAGGAATGGAATAATACTTGAAGCTGAATGGTTACCGGTGAACGCGAGAAGCATTGATGACATTTATGAGTATTTGCTATTGGAGACATTCTGATTTTTATACTATTTTTCCTACTATTTTTGATGAAGAAGATAATTGCAACACTCGTGATACTCACTATCTTACTCATAATTTACATTCCCCACTCGCCGAGGTGGAAATCCACCCACGTTCCAGAACTTACCGCGGCCCCCAATCCGGAGATTGCCTCGAGTCTCTATGCAAGGGCTCGTGGACCGGTGCTCACGCCAACACCATGCACTGCGTATGATTATCCAATACCAGAAAAAGCGGTAAACCCTGCTTTTGTTGATACGGGGCCGTTTCTTATACTCACTGGATGTAAATACACCCCAATACTTATTGAAAAGGAATATTTTGGGGTTGCACAACCAGTTTGGAATTATATTATTTACGCGAACAATGTAAAACTTTATAGTAAACTCAAGAAAGAGGCCAAAATTGGTGATTATCCGTATAATCCAATAGCTTCTTACAGTACGTTGATGAAGTTCAGAACATGGAAGTATGGGTTCATAGGTGGTGCAAACGCTATGAACGTTGCGAAATCAAAACAAGGTGTTTGTGTTGATTACGGTGCGTTTTGGGCAGCTTGGCTCGCGGGCAATGGTATGGAAGTAACGGCTGTAACGGTTCTTGACTTGAATCACGCTGTTGCCATGCATTCTGACACGGTGTTTGACAACCAGACACCATTTGAGAAGAGGGAATTCTTCCTTTGGAAGTGGCACCTTGTGAAGGGAGGTAATCGCTGGAGGACGATTGATGCTACGCTCGCGTCACCGTTTTATGCCGCTTTCCACAGGGGGCGCATTGTATGGAAAATTACAACACCCCAACTCGAGTACAGTATTGTGATTGATGGAAAAACTACGATGATTGGCAAGATTGACGGGTACGAGGGGTACAGGTATGTGATAGTTGGTGGTAAAACGGTGACAAGGATTGTTGCTGATGATGGTGCGTACACTGTAAACGGTAGGAAGTATGGTCACAACCCGTACTGGGCGTACATGACTCTGCTTCTGCCCGCTCCGGTGCCGAGCATAATGGCGTTCACAACGGCGGGAACAACGCACTATTATATGCTGTTGAAGGGAAAAGCAACGTACGGTGAGTGGGTGTATGGTGGAGACACTGTTTACGGGTACTACATGATAAATGGTAAGAAGCATAATTTCAGTGGGAGTATAAAGTGGTGAGCTTTTTTTTCTGGAACTTTGACAAGTGTTTGGGGGCATACAGAATGTTTGATGTTGTGAACATTCTTGATGATTTGAAAATTTCTCAGTCAAACGGGCTTGCGACTTTCCTCAGTGAACTGGGTGCGCCGGGATGGTTCGTGGAAGCATACGGGGCACCTTACGCGGGGGCAAGAAAGGGATCATAATTGAAGATATCAAGTCTGGGAAGTATGATAACGTTGTTCACCTTTCGAGGGGTGAGTTCGTGGGACTCGAGGATTATTCAAAGGGATGGGACAAACCCATTGAAAAGAAGAATATTGATATCACTGAGCTCGAGGGCATGCTGGCATATTCATCGCTGACCGGCAGTGATCTTGGCGAAAAATTCATCGACTACTTGAATGGTTCATCGGACGAGGGGTTGATAAAATGCTCAATAACCATCGCGAGTTGTTGAATAATGTGCTCAGGAAGGACGATTATGAAAAAGTGTTACTTTTTATCCATGTTCTCGATGCGCTGAAAAAGAAGGCGCCATTCAATCGTTTTGAGGAACTTGCAATCAAGAACAGTGATTATGTTACGTTGAAGATTATGGATAGTCTGGGAGTTCCAAGTGAGAATAAGCTCAAGGCAGCGGGAGAAATGATTTTATCAATGATTATGGAAATGACAAAAATGTTTTGATTTTTTTTTTTCTTGTTTCAAATTATTGAAACTGTTGTTGTGGACTATAGTTTTCACACCACGCATGGAGTAGTAAATGTGTCAAAATAATTGATATTGATAAAACAAGAAAAAATCAAACAAGCCCTCTCCCAAACAATTCATACTCGATTGACTCCTTTGCCATCGGCGGATATTTTATTTTTGCGCTGAGGCGCTGTCCGTCCCGAGCAAGCAATATTCTGGCCTCATTATCGTTGACTTCTGCGTTCAGCGGTTTTCCATAACTGTCAATGAATCTCAACGCGTCGTATAATTTGTTGAACGCTATAACTCTTCCATTCAGCTCGACCTCATATATCATTTTTCAAACACCTCCTGAAATTCTTCATTATAATTACATTCATTCGAAATAAAGGTTTGAAAAAAGAATCAGATAAAAATCACGAGTAAAACAATTATCAATAGGATTATTACCCAGTACTTCAACATCTCCCTACCGAGGATTATTGCAACCGCACCACCGAGGATAAGTATTACTATTATTGTTGGGATGACTATTACATTCCCGATCAGTACTACTATCTTTCCTATGGTCATCCAGGCACCTGGTATCTTTATGCCGAAAACTTCCGCGAGTTGGGGAGCAAACACTGGAAAATACTTGTAACCAAAGTACGGTATCGCGGCCGCAATGTCGAGCCACGCGAGTAGCACGAGCGAGCCGAAGAAAGCGTACAGTAAATTATCAGTATTTGTCAGTAGTAGCTATAGAAAGAACGCGAGCTCGATAAAGCCTCCAATAATTTTGCCCCAGTTCACGTCACCATCTGCCATACGAATCACCGAGAAGAAATTTTGAAAAGATAATAAAATCTTCACCTGCTTGCGTACAGGTATGCCGCCTTTGGTGTGAATTTTTCCAACTGATTTATCCACCCGGTTTTGACACTGTAACCGTACTTCCTTGCGAGCATGGCAAGACCGAGAATCCACTTCATGTAGCTCGTCTCGTCGTCCCTTCCGAGGATACCCATGAAGGATAGGTCTATTCCACGTTTTTCGAGTGCATCAAATTTGATGCAGCATGGTACAAGGAATACGTCAGCATCCTTCTCGGCAGCAATTTCAATGTCGTGGACTGATAATTCCTTGCAGTTATGAATCCCGACGAGGAGGTCAAAATCGATTTTCCGTGCAACTTCGTTGACATCGCCGACAATGAACTCTATTCTTTCCGGGTAAAGTTCCTCAAAAAGTTCCCACATTACTCTTCGTCCCTTTGTCTCTTTTATGTCGATGCCGATTATTTTTGCGTCCGGGAAGCGGTGAGCAAGGTAAGCGGTTGCAAAGCCATAACCTGTTCCCGCGTCAATGATTGTACTGTATTTCTTTTTTGGAAGTGAGTGTACCGTGTAGTATGCTTCGGCTACTTCCTTCCAAAAATCACCGCTTCTCAGGAATGGCCCCAGGCCGGCCTCATCATATTCGTCGATTTTCTGAATTATCATTTTTGTGACGGTATGTTTGTACATCGTTCTTGAAATTTTGTCTCTATTGAGGTTGTAATAAGTTTCCAAGAATTTTACATAACGCCCCATAATTTATCACCGAAGAAAGTTTTTGATACCATTATAAAGTTCAACCAAGCGCAAACGTCGTCACTCCACCGTAGACGAGGCAAAACCATTTTTCCAGATCATACTCAGCTGATAGCAAGTTGGCTTGAACGTGTTTGCGTTTATTTTTATTGTATCGACAAGATTGAGTTTTTCATCATAACCTATTACTGTGTAGTCCCAATGTGACGTGTGGAATTTATCGAAAAAGTATTTGAGAAGTGTTATGACCAACCCAGATACAAGCCCTGTAAGTGGGTGAATTACCGATAGTATTGACACCATTGCCAACCGATTATAGAAATTATGTTCTATTTTGCTTCTCAACGGGTCTTTGGTCGTTTCTCGGTTTATGTTATGTATTTTCGCGAGTGATAAGCCTGCAATAAGCACTGCCAAAAGGGGAAAAATGAAAGACAAAAATATAAGGGCTACACTCGAGGCGAGTATACCTCTTGTTGACCACAACCTTTTTATACTTTTCGCCAAAGTTATTTTGGTGGTTGGTGAAAATGTACAATGAAATAATGAAGAAAATTCTCGAAAACGGTAAACAGGCCAGTGTACGGATTGGTGATCAAGTTTTACCGGCGACAGAATTCAATGGTTATTATGTTATTGCGACCCAGAATGGTTTGAGAATTTTTGACGGGGAACACTTGATTGAGCCTGATTTCCGTGTATTTGATACTCACTTGAAGCAATACATTTACTATGATTACCCTGTGGAAAAACTCTTGAAAACTTTCGGGTTTGACAAGAGTAATGTAAAAATCAATCAGGACATAGATGTACCAACGATGTCAAGGTACCCGCCGAAGGTCATGAAAATGAAACTGATTACCGGGTTCATTGGAATGGTCTTGTTCTTTGGCGTGTTGTACATGCTATTTACTGGAAGCAATGATGTTTACTATCTGATGCTGGTAGCGGGCATAAACTCGATGCTTGACAGCATCATCGACAAAAAGTATTTGAAAAAAGTAAACAAATTGAACCTCATTGGTGCAATTGGCGCATTTGCAATTGGTCTCTACGGGATAATTTTTGTGTTGTAGAGTTCAATTTTGTCGATAAGATTGCCAAACCAGTCCCGCGCTTCCACTTTGTTTTTCTGTAGGTCGATGACGGTGTAAATTTTGTCGCGCATGAAAATGTTCTTTACAACGGGCACGTCGGCGGTGTTACTGTAAATGTCAAAGTTCTTTATAATGCTCGTTGTGACGCTCGTTGAGTGTACGTGTCCACAGAGGTACAGTTTCGGCGATAGCAATTTTGCTATTACGTCAAAAACGTCACGGTAACTCTTGTAATCAACGTTGAGTTTTTCTTTCTGTGATATGTGTTGTTTCTCGAACTCGACGAGTGATAGGGGTGAGTCGTGTGTTATGAGGACGTCGCATTTACCGTACTCGTTCTGAAGTTTTTTCTTTATCACGAAGTACCCTTGAAGGTAATCTTCTGGCGTGTGCCAGGTCTCGGGGTAACTGTAGTTGTCTCTCACAACCGCACCACCGAGGACACATGCGACGAGGTCACCTACTTGCACGACGTTTGCACCGGCTGGATTCTTCAGCTCGTTGAGTAAGTTTGTCCGCTTTGCAAGCAGTTCAACGTCGTCATGATTTCCGTATATGGTGTTGATTCCATACTTTTTGAAATGTTTCGGCACCTCGTCGAGGTCGCCTGCAGATAGTATAATATCGTAATTCTCTCTTTCGAGGACGTTCTCGAGATAAAAATCGTTTGATGGACTCAGATGCGGGTCGCTTATGAAGAGTATTCTCATACATTCATCACCGTTGTTCGTTCGGTAATGTGGTTATAAGAGTTTCCAATTGGGGTAATGTTTTTATGTTGTTGAAATTTATTTTCTTTGATGAAAAAGACAATACTTTCGATACTTTCTTTGAACCTTCTTGGATTTGCAGTGTACTTCTATGCGAACATGGGTAGTTTTGAATATGTTGGTAACTATGAAAAGTTTCCAATATACGTATGGCGTCCAACTCCCATTGCAGTCGTTGTGTCATTGTTTGCGATTTTTCTGGCGGGCGTGATATATTATTTCAGTGTAAGACCAACGAGGATAAAGTACAGGGTGGCGTATGTTCTGTCGTTTGGAATACTTTTTATACCGCTCATAATAACACGTGTTTTCAACCGCTCGTTCAATCTCATAAACATTCAGAGAACCCCGATTGGTACGGATTCTCTTGAATTGCAGTTTCAGGCCGCGAAAAGCATAGTGAGGGGCGTGAACCCATACAAGGTCGACTATATGAGGGAACTGTTGTCCCACGTGAACTGGTCGGCGTACACCTGGATATACTCCGGTAAACCATACGTTGCAAGCAATATTATTGGCTTTGTAACGCGTTTTGATTATTTACCCCAGGCCGCGGTGTATTACCTTCCAGCCGCCCTGTTTGGGATACCGCCAAACATGTGGAACATAATAGTGTTTTCCGTGTTCATTGTACTGTTCTTTTTGAGAATAAGGGAACTGTATAGCGGGCTCTACATTGCAATCCTTTCGGCCGGCATGTTCATATACTTTTTCGAGCCGATCCGTTACACTCCCGATACGGGGTGGCTTGTACCGCTTCTTATAGCTGTAATGCTCCCAAAACACCCAAGACTATCGGGATTTTTACTTGGTTTTGCAGCCGCGTACAGGTCCTATGTTGCACTCCTTTTACCGTTCTATTTCATAATGCTTTACAAGGAAGGGTACGAGTGGAGAAAAACGCTTCTCTGGGCAGCTGTACCGAATGTTCTTATAATTCTTCCATTTTTTCTGGTGGATCCGGGGGCTTTTATGAGTAACGTACTCATACCGTACGTTTCGAATTTCAGTCCCTTTGACTCGATTGCTCCCGGTGTTATAATGCTCCATTATGTTGGAATTGATGTATCACCTGTTTTTCTCAAGGTGCTTATCGCAATAATGTTTTGTATAGCGATCCCCATTTCGTACAGGTACTATGAAAAACTCAGGGAGTTTCTATTTTTTGTTCCAACTATGATAATGCTACTGTACCCGCGTCCCTCTTATGTTTACTACATTTACTTCCCGTTCGTGGGTGTGGTGGCATATGTTACTGGGTTCTTTTCAATGAGTTACCCGTCACACAAGAACTTCTCGGAGTCTGTGAAAGCGGCGGTGGATAGGTTTTTTACTCCAAGGACCGTGAGAAAGGACCACTCAAAACTTTCAACGTCGATGTTGGCCACGTCAATTATTGGTCTTATGCTCCTTCTTGATTTTGCTTACGGGTTTTTGTACATGAGGATTATTGTAACGGTGATACTTCTTGTACTGCCGTTTCTTGCTTTGCTTTTGGCCCGAAAAGCACACTTTGGTCCCAGATTTGTCCTCGCTGCTGTGGTTTCATTACTTTTTGTTGGCGGTTTTGTTTTGGCGTCTGCGAATAATGTGTACTATATTGTACACGACTACAGGTACGCCGGTGATTATTACTGGCTCACTGTTTATGCGGCCGAGGACATTCTACATTTGAAGAATCCTTATCTTGAACATTATATGAAAAGGCTTGAAAATGAGAAATTCTTTGGAAAAAGCATAATTGTAAAAAAGGCATCGTACTGCCCAATCATACCGGAAAAAATGGAATTTCGTTATGGCCCCGATGAAGGTTTTACGAAGTATGTTGAAAACGGTTCCATAAAGATCATTGACTTTTATGATTACCCGCCGCTTTTGGCAGTGTTTACGGCATTATCAATTGCGATTGGTTTACCGCCGATTGGTCTTCATTACATAGTATACGTGTTATCGCTCATCCTGCTCCTTTACCGTGTAAAGAGTGAGATCGGCAGAACAGCGATCGTCACTGTACTTGTTGGCTCATACGTGCTGTCAACGTTTGCGTATTCAGTGTTTTCAAACTCCGTCCTCTATGTTGCATTTCTTATACTTATGATGACGTTTGTTGATAGGCCGAAAGTTTCAGGAGTTTTTGCTGGCCTCGCGTTCATGACCATGCCACAGGCAGCGCTTTTCATACTGTTTTGGCTTGTTTTCGTAATGTATAAGACCAATTTGAAGTCTTTTATACAGAGTCGGTGGTTCAGGGAGTTCGCTGCAGGCGCTGTAATATCGTCAATTATTGTTGTTACCCCATTCATCATGAGTGACCCGATAACGGTCCTGAAAAGAATGTTCTTTCCAATTGTTGGTAACCTTTTGAACAATGAATACAACGGTGTCGGCATCGGAAATATTCTCACGACTGAGTTTGGTTTACCGACGAGAATGTTTACAATAATTGGAGTTATATTGGTTGTTGTGCTGCTTGTACTGTATTATACAAGGCGCAGGTCTTTTGTTGAAATTGGTCTGTTGTTGCCAGTTTATGTTTTTATGTTTTTCCCGAGAACCATTATCACGTATGTTTCGTTCTATTTCCTACTTACTTTTGTTGCATGGGTGACAAGACGTTTTGGAATAATGAAGAATATTACGTAAATCCCTGTTCAGCCTCTATACGTTGACACAAAAATCAAAGAAAAGAAAGGATCATTTTTCTTCGTTCTTCTTCGATGATTTCTTTCCTCTTGAATTTGTTTTCTTGGGTTTTTCTGGTGTCTCGCCCGCGGCCTTCTTGAGCATCTTGACGAGTCCCATGAGAACCTCGCTGTCGTATGGAACGATCATGTTGCCTGGTGCGGCGATTTCTGGAAGCTTATCAATGTACTGGAGGGCGAGATATTTTTCATCGGCGTTTGCGAGGGACTTGATAATCATCTCAATCGCTTTTGCCTGACCTTCGGCGCGGAGTATCTCGGCCTGCTTTTCAGCCTCGGCGCGGAGGATAGTTGCCTGCTTGTCGCCCTCGGCCTTCTTGATCTGACTCTCCTTGTAACCTTCGGCCTCGAGAATCATTGCACGCTTCTCACGCTCAGCAACCATTTGTTTCTTCATTGCGTCCTGAATGTCCTTCGGCGGGTCAATCCTCTGTATCTCGACACGGGTAACTTTGACGCCCCACTTATCGGTAATCTTATCGAGTTCCTCCTGGAGACGGGCGTTGATTATGTCCCTCCCGCTCAGGGTCTCGTCAAGCTCCATCTCACCTATTATCGCACGGAGATTGGTCTGGGCGAGCTTGACTATTGCGATGAGGAAGTCACTGACGTTATAGACTGCGGCCTTGGGGTCGAGTATCTGGTAGTAGACGACGGCGTCAACGGTGACGACGACGTTGTCCTTACAGATGACTTCCTGTGGGGGCACGTCGACGACGTGTTCTCTGAGGTCGACCTTGATGACGCGTTCGACGAGTGGTATGATGAAGTGGATGCCGGGTTCAAGCTGGCGGTTGTACTTACCGAGGCGCTCGACGAGACCCTTCTGGTACGGTCTGATGATGACAACGCTCTTTGCTATCAGGAAGAGCAGAAAAACGAGTATTACTATTGGCAGTATTGGCAACGCCATAGGCATCAATTGTAGTGGGTTATCATACATATATACCTGCAGAAAAGTGATTTGAAGAGGTTATTCATGGCGGGGCGCGGGGTCATTGAAGGTCGGTGCACCGGAAAGGTTCCGGAAAACCAAAGACCTTCCGGCACTGTCCGGTCTTCTGCCCGTCCCCGCCATCAATGGCCTCCGGGCCGTATGGCCCTGACCCGCGGGAAACATGCCCAGCTATGAGAGGTGCTGAGAGGGGCACCCCCGTTACTCGGGCACGCTTCCCGCGAGCCGCACCGGGACAGGGGATTGAAGAACCGCCTTCCGCAGGTGTACACCCGCATCGCGACGGTTCCTCAATCCCCGGTACTCCGGGGCAGTCAGCGGTTCTGTAGAACCCCCCAATAGGGGATTCTACGCGGTGAACACCTTATTGTGGTGCTCACCTGAACCGCCTCCTGCCCACACCGAGAGCCCCGGGAATCCAAAATGGGTTCCCTTCCCACCGCCTTGGTGTGGCGGTGATTGTGGATTCCCGGTGCACGCCCTTTATGGGCGTTCGGAGTACCCCCGGTGCTGGAGGCCTGTTTCCAGGTAGCCGCTTCAACCGGCTACCTGGATCATATAGCCCGGACCCCGGCCTTTTGGCCGGCGCCCCCGGAGGGAGCGGGGGATTTGAGCTCCCATCGGGGGTGTCCCTTTGCCGCCGGGTCACGGCGGCGGGTACTCACCACCTTTGTTTTGGGTGGTTTTCCCCGCCAACCGGGTTTTGAAATCCTCTTCCCCGGTATTCCGGAACTCCTCCCCCAAGATCGGGGGAGGGGTCCGGCCCGCCAAGCGGCGACCGGGGAGTTGAGGGTGCGGCGGCTTCGGGAGGTCCGGGCTGTACCCCCTCTATTTGAGGGGGTTGCCCCCTACCCCATGATGGGGTGGGGGGCGTAAATCACATTATTATATCCGGTACATGGTAGTAAAGTTTTTATCACATAGTAAAGACCCCTTTCCTCAAAACCGCAGAGCGGTTTCAATTCGTGAAGCGAATTGTCAAAACCGCGGAGCGGTTTCAGGGAGGGGATACAAAACTGCACCGGGACACCAGAAACTGCAAGCTTATATACCAGAACCACCCAATACAACCCCGGGGTCACAAGAACAATGACGCACAAGAAAAAACAGGAAACCAGGGTCCGAGCACTCAAAGGCAGACTCCACCCGAACAAAGGGGATTACCAAACACTCCTGCACCTGACAACCCTATCCCGCCGGTTACACGACAAAACCGTCCAGGTAATCCAGCAAACCGGGGTCAAAAACTACAATAAACTCTATCACATACTCAAGAAAACTCCAGAGTACCAGTTACTCCCCAGTCAACCCGCACAACAAACAATCAAACTCGCACTCCGGGCGTACAAACGCCACAAGAAGTACAACCCCGGACGCCGGGCTACACAAGTACTCATCTTCCCAACCCAGCAGTTCAGGGTCAAAGGACGTTACATCCTGCTGAACCTCGGGAAGAACTATCAAAAAGCCTATGGGCGGCGGTACATCCGGATCAAAAACCCCAAAATCCTCCAAAACCGAAAAACCCGGTTGAAACAGGTTATAATCGTCCCCAGGCACGATGGAGTCTGGTTCAACGTGGTTTACATTTACGAAGAACTCGCTGGAAAAACCCCATCCC
>Ga0256838_1001164_pt1 | contig 13096 bp, 13 predicted proteins | sample 4571419metaG_FD_185978 | JGI IMG/M metagenome (GOLD analysis project Ga0256838, IMG submission 185978) | Hydrothermal vent microbial communities from Guaymas Basin, Mexico - 4571-419 | ecosystem: Environmental > Aquatic > Marine > Hydrothermal vents | place: Mexico: Guaymas Basin | collected...
GCTCTTTGCCATGCTCTTCTCCGCAGTTCCAATGCGGTATTGGACGAGAACCGAAACGAAGCCCTCACGGTAGGCATAGGGGGCTTTGAAGGTGTAGCTGAGTGTCACGCTTTCTCCAGGGGAGAGAATTGCTGGGGGAGTTGGGGCGCTGATCAGCTTCATGCCCGGGAGAGGTGCAAAGCTTATCTTGAGCAGTTCGATACTCTCGTCGTGTTCGTTGGTCACCGTGATGTTCACAGGCATGTCTTCCCCGCCCCTAACAGATTCGGGCGCACTGACGTCTATCTGGAGCTTGACTGGAACGTTTTCTTCTGTTGAGACGGTGATCTTAAACTGGCCGTAAAAGCCTGTCCAGGTCCTTTTAAGTTCGTCTTTCAGCTCAAGGGATACCTGAAGGGAGTACACCCCCGGTCTGGGAGGTGCGCGGACTATCCATACGAGCTGGACAGATTCTCCAACCTTTAAGATGGTTGGAAATCTCGGCTCCTGAACTATATAGAAGTTGTCGTTGCCGAGTATCAGCGTCGCCCCGACGAGTCCAACCTTTCCGGTGTTGTTGATGGTCACTATTATGTGGAAAGTCCCCCCCGGGGGCACGGTTGTCTTGTCAACGGAGAATGTAACCTTGGCGGGTGGCTTCACGAGACAGCCAGATGCGAGCACGATGAGTGCAATTATCAGAAGGACCCCCACTCTCTTCACGTCCATCTCCAAACTCTTTAAAGCCCGTATCGTTAATAAGCTTTAGGTGGTGGCAGTGATAACGCTGACGACGGACTTCGGCCTGAGGGGCCCCTACGTTGGCGAGATGAAGGTTGCGATGCTCCGCGTCAACCCGGACGCGAAGCTCGTTGACGTCACCCACGCGGTAACGAGGCACTCGATAATCGAGGGCTCCTTCGTCATGGAGCAGGTGGTTAAGTACTCCCCCCAGGGGACGGTTCACGTTGGAGTCATAGACCCTGGCGTCGGGACCGAGAGGAGGGCGGTTGTGATCGAGGGCGACCAGTGGCTCGTCGTTCCGGACAACGGTCTGGCAACGCTCCCGCTTAAGCACCTAAACGCAAAGCGCGCTTGGGAGATAGACTTTGAACGGATAAGGCGCTTCACGGGCTGGAGGATAAGCTCCACCTTCCACGGCAGGGACGTTTTCGGGCCGGCCGGAGCGCTCCTCGATAAAGGCCTTCACCCCGAAGAGTTTGCCCGCGAAATCCCGCTCGACTCCCTCGTTAAGCTCGACCTCGAGCCGAGAAGGGAAGGCGATCTCTGGCTGCTCAGGGTAATCTACATAGACGACTTCGGCAACGTCATACTCAACCTTGAGGGCTACGAAAGGCCAAAGGCCGTTGAACTGCCTGACTTCGGGCTTAAAATCCCATACTTAGATACCTACGGCCAGGTGGGGCCCGGCGAGCTTTTGGCCCTGCCCGGAAGCCACGACTATCTCGAAATCGCCGTCAACCAGGGCTCCGCCGCCGAAAGGCTCGGCCTTAAGGTGGGGAATGTTGTCAGGGCGAAGCTGGTTTAGAAAGTGTTTTGAAGAGACGGAACGAACTTTTAGCGGGTGGGAAAATGGGAGAAATAACCCTCCGTGTTCGAGTTCCCGACGGTATGGAAAAGCTGTTTGAGAGGGAGGTCATGGCAATAATTAAGACACTGAAGGGGAGGAGAGAGAAGCCAAGGGTTACCCTGGACGATGTTTTTGGCATTGTCAAGAGTGAGAAGAGCGCTAAGGAGCTGAGGTTGGAGGCCTATGAGGAGCTCTTTGGTTGATTCCTCCGTTATTATTGAGGCTTTAAAGGGCAACCCAACGGCAAAGCGATTGCTCCAGTCGCTCGAAAGCGATCCGAAGTTTATAAACCCCATAATCTTCAGTGAAGTCCTGTTCGTTTTTCTGAAGCTTGTTACTGGAAAGAGCTACCTAACACTTAGGAGCAATCCCAAGGAAATTGAAAAACACAAGGATAAGCTTGAGAAAGTTTATCTCTATCTCAAGGACAATTTTTCCGAGCTTCCCCTCACGGAAGAGATAGAGGAGAGGGCGTTTGAATTTATTCTGAACTACGGCATGCTTCCCAACGATGCCCTAATCCTTTCAACGGCGAAGTTTTATGGATTGACACTCGTAACCCTTGACGAGGACTTTTTGTATCCTGCCTATTCTGAGAAAGTGGAGGCCATAACTGGTGATTCTTTCAATGAAACGGAACGAAACGTTCAAAAAGATTGAACGGGGTGGTTGCATGGTCAAACGCGGTCTCTTCGTCGGTCGTTTCCAGCCCGTCCACAACGGACACATGAAAGCTTTGGAGTTCGTCTTCTCGCAGGTGGACGAGGTTATCATCGGAATCGGGAGCGCCCAGGCCAGCCACACGCTCAAGAACCCCTTCACGACGAGTGAGAGGATGGAGATGCTGATAAGGGCCCTTGATGAAGCGGAGTTCCCCAAGAAGCGCTACTACCTAATCCCGCTTCCGGACATCAACTTCAACGCCATCTGGGCGACCTACGTGGTCAGCATGGTGCCGAGGTTCGACGTCGTCTTCACAGGGAACTCTCTGGTTGCACAGCTCTTCCGCGAGAAAGGCTACGAAGTGATAGTCCAGCCGATGTTCAGGAAGGACATTCTCTCAGCGACCGAAATAAGGAAGCGCATGGTCGAGGGGAAGCCATGGGAGGATTTGGTGCCGAGGAGCGTCGCCGAGTTCATAAAGGGAATCCATGGTGTCGAAAGGATTCAGATGCTCGCGACGAACCTCGAGAAGAACGAGAAGGAGTTGCAGGCGCCGATAAGGATTCCGGAGTTTTAAGAGGGACTCGGTGTTCCCGTCTCTCCTTTTCTGCTCAGCTTCGTAAACATCGCCCTGGCCAGTAGAAACAGCCCGAAGCTCGCCGCGTAGGACAGCGTTGGATGGATGCTCGCCAGCGCTCCCGCAATGAAGGGCGTAAATAATCCGAGGAGCTTTCAATAAATTGATATAGCCGCATGGAACTCGCTGGCCTTCTCCTTTGGAATCAGCTTGAAGGTCCAGGAGCGGTAGAACGGGAACCAGAAGGTGCTTCCGAAGTCGCCGACCGCGTAAACGAGGGGACAAGCCAGAAGGGTGATGAGAGCGCCATTATCAGCGCGTAGAAGGCGTTAATTAGCATGCCGGCCCCTATAGCCTGAAAGCCCTTCCCCTTTGGAGCCCTCTCACTGGCGTGGGTTCCTATTATCGAGGCCAAACTGCTCGCGCAGGCTATCAGAGTTACCTCGAAGAGGGTCTTGTGGAGCACGAAGACGACGTAGTTAATAAGCACCAGCTCCGGTGCGAGCTCCCAGGCGAGTGTCAGCAACGTCTCAAAGGCAAGGAGGAGTCTGAACTCGCCCGCTTGAAGGTAAAGCCCTTCTGACTGATGCGCTCCTCCCTGCCAATAGGGGGTAGAAAGAACCAGCTCTGTTATGATAAATAAAAGAAAGGGCGCTCTTAGCGTTTTCTCAGCATGTCAACGAGCCAGATTAGTATGGGCAGTACTATGAAGGCCATTAGATCTCCGGTATCGCCCGCAAAGGCCAGAACGTCCGCGAAGTTCTTAACACCTGCGAAGTAAACCAGAGCGGGGGGAATAACCGTTAAACCCCATGCTATCGGCCTCTTAAGCTTGACAAACTCCTCGTTGTTGCTCTGCTGGGCAAGGGCAATTCCGATGTAGCTCGTGGTTATTGCCAGGAGGGGGATTAGGTTGCCAACGATTTTTCCTATGCGTCCGTAGAGGAGCTCAAGGCCCTGCGTGGCTATCTGGGGTGTTTCCCTGCCGAAGGCAAGGAGGAACGCCACCATGAATATCGCGTAGATGGCAGTTGGAATGACGAAGGCCCAGACGAGAACCTTCCTAGTTTCTTCGTAGCTTCCGAGACCCTTGTAGACGTCTGGAATTATTGTGTGACAGCCGAGGGCGAAGATAGCAACGCCTGTAATGCTCAGGATTCCGGAGAGATCTGTGTAGAGGCCGTTGCTCAGCTTAGCATGGGGTATGAGCATTGCCGTCACTGCTGTGAAGAGCGCCAGCATTATGTAGCTCATCGCCAGCTCCGTCTTTCCGCTGGCTTCGAGGCCGTGATAGACGACGAGCGAGGCCAAAACCCAAAAGATGAAAGCACCCATTGCCTCGCTTATCCCAAAGAGGCCTTCGAAGACGCTTCCCATTCCGGCTATGTATGCTAAGATAGCTCCGAAGCTCATTATGGAGATGCTGACGTACATCAGCCAGCCCCCTGCCTTTCCGAGGACGCGCTGGGCGATGGTGCTCATCTGGGCCCCACCCATCCCTGCCGAGAACTTGAGGACGATGAGACCGGTCCATAGCATCAAGAGCATCACTCCAGTGAGGACTGCCATAGCGGGGATTAACCCAACTTTGCTGGCGGCGTAGGGCAGGCCGAGGACACCAGCGCCTATCTGAGTCCCAACGAGGATTGCCAGTGCCTCCCCCTTGGTTATGTGCTTTTTCTCAACGCGAATCGTGCTCGTTCTGAGGCCTCTGACACACTTCCCCTTCCTAAGGGTCTGGATTAGGATGAGCTTTTTCCTCCTCTGCGCTGCTATCCTCGCCGAATAATAGCGACCGTGTGAAGTCGTGACCTTTTTCCTCTCAACTCCTTCCGAGACCGGCATCTCTCTCACCTCAAACCAATGTCCAAATGGACACATTTTAAACCCTTCCACGAAAATCTGAAAAAGACTTCAAAAAATGTTCGGGTTATTTTTCATCTTGGAGAAAGCGGTTTGAGCATATAGTTCTTTGAGAAAAGATTTAAACCCCGTCTCCCAAGATAAACCATGCCCTGCGAGGAAGCAGGTAGGATCTTGGCCAAGGCAAAGCTTGCGATAGCCTTCACGGGCGCCGGAATAAGTGCCGAAAGCGGTGTTCCCACCTTCAGGGACGCCAACGGGCTGTGGAGAAATTACAAACCAGAGGAGCTGGCAACTCCGAAAGCATTTGAGAGGGACCCCCGCCTGGTGTGGGAATTCTATAAGTGGAGGATGGGACTCATAGCGAGGGCAAAGCCAAACAGAGCGCATTTAGCCCTTGCGCGGCTTGAAAAGATGGGGATTCTCAAGGCTGTGATAACGCAGAACGTTGACGATTTGCACCGTGAAGCGGGAACGAAAAACCTGATAGAGCTTCACGGCAACATCTTTCGGGTTCGTTGCACTGCCTGCTCCTACCGGGAGAATCTGAAGGATAGTGAAAGACTTGGGGAGTTTCTATCCTCAGATGAGCTCCCAAAATGTCCCAGCTGCGGTTCTCTCCTTAGGCCTGACGTGGTGTGGTTCGGCGAGCCCCTCCCACAGGATGCACTTGAGAGGGCCTTTAAGCTGGCCTCTAAGGCTGACGTCGTCCTGGTCATAGGTACAAGCGGCGTTGTTTACCCTGCTGCGTACATTCCCTTTATCGTCAAGGAGCACGGTGGGAAGGTGATAGAGATAAACCCAAAGAGAAGCGGGATAACCCCGATAGCGGATGTTTTCATTCCGAAGCCGGCTGGGGAGGGGATGGATAAGATCTTGGAGGTTGTGGAGGGAATTGTTTATGGCAAAAGTTCTGGCGATCGGGTTCACCCGTGAGGAGCTCGGCCTTTTAAGGAAGGTTCTGGAGGAGATCCCTGTTGAGGGGGTCTCTAAAGGCCATCTTGGAGAGGTCGTCAGCGAGGTCTTTGAAAAGGCAAGGGCTGACGAGTGCGACTGGCATGAGCGGAAGTTCATCCTCATGGCGGACGTTGATGGGGAAACCATCAAAGAGATCGTGAACAGGGTTAAAGCGCTCGGCCTTGGCAGGGTCATCTTCGCCGCTCCTACAGAGATATCGATGAAGTGGAAGCTCAAAGACCTACTGGAAGAGCTCATTGAAGAGGACGAGTACTTCAAGGCCCTTGCACGGGCGAGAAAAGAGGCCAAAAAGAAGGGGCCTTTCCTCGATTTCACGCCTTGAAGCGCCGGTAGCTCTCCTTTAGGGCCTCGATGACGGGGAGGCTTTGGCCGGCGAAGTAGCTCAGCATGGCCCCTCCCCCCGTCGAGACGTGGCTTATCCCTGTTATGCCGTACTTATAGATGCTCGCTATCGAGTGACCCCCACCGACAACGCTGAAGGCCCTGCTCCCACCTATCGCCCTGAAAACACCCACAGTGCCTAAAGCAAACTCGTCAAGCTCGAAAACGCCCATGGGCCCGTTGGCCACTATTGTCCCAGCCTTTAGAATGATCTCGCGGTACTTCTCAACCGTCCTGGAGCCGATGTCGAGAATTGGGTACCTGTCGAAGAGCTCCTTTTCGTCGCTCAAAAGGTCAACCTCAACGCGCTCTCCCTCCACGTCAACTGCAAAATCAACTGGAGTCCTCACGTAGGGATAAAACTCGTCGAGGATCTTTTCGGCCCAGTCAACGAGTTCAAGGAGGCCTTTCTTCTCAAGGAAGGCGATGTTTGCATCCCCTAGATGAAAACCTTTGGCAAGGGTGAATATATGGCCGACGAGGCCCCCGGTGAGGATGAGGTCTGCCCTTCCGCTTCTGAGGACGTTCTCCGCGACCTTGAGGGAGTCATCTACTTTGGCTCCACCGAGAACGTACACCCTTGGCCTCTCTCCATGCTCGTAGGCCTTTTCAAGCGCCAGCAGTTCTTTCTCCATCAGGAAGCCAGCGGCCATCGGCACGAGGCGGGCGAAGCCTACGAGTGAGGGCTGGCTCCGGTGGGCGGCCGCAAAGGCGTCGTTTACCACGTAGTCGAGAAGGGGGGCGAGCTTTCTCACGAAGTGCGTCTTCTCACACTCCTCAAGCGGCTTGTAGAAGACTTCTTCCGCGGAAAAGCGCAGGTTTTCGAGCATTATGACCTCTCCTGGTCTAAGAGATTCTATCCTCTCTCGGGCGAGCTTCCCAAACACGTCTTCCACGTACTCAACCTCCTGTCCGAGGAGCTTGCTCATAATCTCCGCGTGCTGCTCTGTGGTTATGTAGTCACCTTTGTATGGCTTGCTTTGGTGGGTCGCTATGACGAGCTTTGCGCCATCCCCGACGAGCTTTTTCACCGTCGGCAAGACTGCCCTGAACCTGGCGTCGCTGATGATCTTTCCGTCCTTGACGGGTGAGTTAAGATCCACCCTGAGGAGCACCGTTTTGTTGTAAAAATCGAAGTCAGTAAGCCTGAATATGCCCTCCATTCATCAGCCCCCGTCATGGTTTGCCTCCATTGTGTTAAAAAACGTTCCGCACACTGAAGGTGATAAACAGGAAGGAGGAAATAGGGGTTAATCGGTGGCATGCGATTGGACGGTACGAAGGGGTCTGAGGGTACAACTTAAGGGCATCCTGGTGAACATCGTCCTATTTTTATGCCTCTCTTTTGTCCTTCTGTGGAAAACTATTTTAAACCCGTTGGCAACTGTCTTCAGGTGGTGGAGATGGCGAAGGTCATACACGACGCCATACACGGGAGTATGAAGGTGGACGGCCTCGTTCTCGATATCGTGAAGACCCCTGAGTTTCAGAGGCTCAGACACATAAAACAGCTCGGTCTGGCGTTTCTCGTCTATCCCGGTGCGAACCACACGAGGTTTGAGCACTCTTTGGGGGCCTGGAACGTTGCGAGAAGGCTTGCCGGTGAGCTCGGCCTTCCAGAGGACGAGGCGGTTCTCCTTGAAACAGCCGCCCTGCTCCACGACATAGGTCACGGCCCATTCAGCCACACCTTTGAGAGCATCTACAAGCACTACACAAAGGAATACGACCACATGCGCCTCGGACAGAGGATAGTCCTCGGCAAGATAGACATAACCGATGGGAACGGTGGCGGCAGGATCCCGGAGATACTGGAGAAGTGGGGCGTAGATCCCAGGGCGGTCGCAGACCTGATACTTGGGAAGCACGAAAAGAAGTACCTCGGCCAGGCCCTCCACGGAGACGTTGACGTTGACCAGATAGACTACCTCATCCGCGATGCGCACTACACCGGTGTCGCTCATGGGATAATCGATATGGAGAGGCTCCTCAAGGTTCTGACAGTCCACGATGGCGAACTCGCCGTTGAGGAGAAAGGCGTTGAAGCAGTCGAAGGTATGATGGTGGCACGCTCCCTGATGTACTCGCGCGTTTACTTCCACCACACCGTCAAGATAGCCGAGGGCATGCTGACGAGGGCATTGGAGTTCGCCCTTGAGGAGGATCACCTCTGGGACTTCTGGAAGATGATAGACTGTCGGGTTCTCGTTGAGCTTGAGGACCTTGAAGGGTTCCCGTCCGAGATCGTGAAGAGGGTCAAGTACAGAAACCTCTACAAGGCTGCAGTCCTCGCAGGCGCGAGTGAACTCAGCCCGGAGGAGAAGAGGGAGCTCCTCTCTGCCTATCGCAACGTGAGGAAGAGGCAGGAACTTGAAAGGAAGCTGGCGGAGAAAGTCGGGGCAAGGGAGGGCGAGGTTATCCTTGAGTTCAGCATAGCGGACCTCATGCTCAGCGAGCCGCGGCTTAAGGCGACCGAGATAAACGTCCTCATGGAAAACGGCAGGCTTGAGCCCCTGACAAAGGTCACGCCCCTCGCCAACGCGCTGAAAAGGAGGCAAACCCCCCGGTGGGCGGTTTTAATAGCCTCTCCTGAGAGGTACGTGGATAAGCTGCAGGCCACTTGGAAGGAGGTTCTCTTTTCTTAAATGCTCTTCTTTATCTCCTTTTTGAGTCCCTCTATGAGCTCCATCAGCTCGTCCACATCTTTTATCTCCTTCAGGCTTTCCTTCGGTATGAGGGGAACCTCTGAAACAACCTCCACCTTGGACTTCTCAAGGACGAAGAGGCCGCCGCTGTTGATTATCCTTCCAACCTCTGCTACCATCTCAGCCCTCTTTACAGTTGAGCGGGTCTTTTTCTCGTCTATTCCTGTAAGGAGTGTTACCTCGTCCTCCTTTGAGAGTGCATTGAAGGGGGCCCTCTTGACCTTCACGACCCCCATTCCAAGCTCTTTGAGCCTTTTGAAGACGTCCCTTTCGAGGGGCGTTTCAGGTTCCGCCGGTCTTACCTCAACATCGACTTTTGCCCTGAGGACGTCTATTGGCTCAGCTATCGGCTCATCGAAAAGTTCCTCAATCCTAAGCGCGACATCTAACGAAACTGCCTGCTCGTTCCTTTCGTAGTTAAGGAGGCTCTTCCTTGACACTCCAAGCAGGGAAGCAAGCTCTCCAACGGAATAACCGTGCTTCTCCCTCAGCTTCCGTAGGAGCTCTCCATTTATCCGGACGTAAAGACCCCCGCGTTCGGCGAAGATCGCCGGAAGTTCACCCTCCACGAGTATCATGTAGAGAGTAGCCGGGTTGAGGGCGTGGATCCCAAAACGCTCGTAGATAACCCCCTCTTCAATCTCGGAGTTTTTGGTTCTGCTTCCCACTATAAGGGGTGTGGCCTTGAACAGCTTGGCTAGCCTCTTGAGGTCTTCCGCCTGCTCTTCCGTTACAGTGTCTATATTCGTAACTACCTTAATGAAGAGAAGCGTAAAGAGCCCGCTAGCCACGAGGTCAAAGCACCCGCCCCTAAGCTCGACCCTAGCGACCTTTAGGCCGGCCCTTTGGAGTACCCTCTCAACGACGCCTATCAGTCTTTCCCTGTCCATCAAGTTTTAAATATATGATGGCCCTTTTAAGTTTAAGGTGCTGGGAATGAGGCCGATCATAATTAAGGGGCAAAGAGTGAGTTTGGCCGTGCCGGTGAGAGAGGACCTCCATCTACTGTGGAGGTGGTATAACGATAGAGCCGTGAGAAAATACCTGACCCAGCCCCATGAAGTGTTTTTCTATGAAGATGAGATGGAGTGGTATGAGGCGATAAGACAGGAAAAATCAAGAGAAAAGGTTTTTGCAATCGTTAAAAACGAGGGGAAGGTTTTCATCGGCCTCGTTGGTCTTCACAGCATTGATTTTCACAGCAGAAACGCCGAGCTTGGCTATTTTCTCGGACCAGAACACTGGGGAGAGGGCTACGCGACCGAGGCCGTTTCGCTCGCCATTATATATGCCTTTGACTGGCTCAACCTGAGGAAGCTCTACGCCAGAGTCTTCGGCCCCAACCTGGCCTCCGTCAGAGTGCTTGAAAAAAATGGCTTTAAACTGGCCGGGAGGCTTAAAAAACACCAGTACGTTCCGGGTGAAGGTTTCGTTGATGTGCTTATATACGAGCTCTTCAGGGGGGAGTAGCCCTGTGTGAGTACGTTTACAGCAACGGGAAGAAGTGCAGGCTGAAGCCGATTGATGGCTCGAAGTACTGCCCCCTTCATATTCCTTATGAGGAAGGAGAAAAGCTTCTCGGGGGCGATATAAAGAGGGTTAAAGCCGAAAAGTTTGCGGAGAGGCTTAAAGCCGGTCAGAGCTATTTCGAAGGCGTTTACCTCTACGATGTTGCCATAACCGGTTTCACATCGGAGAAGACACTGGTTTTCAAGGACTCTCAAATTAAGACCCTTATCATAGACGGCTCATCAATCAAAGGGCTGATAATAACGGGCTCCACAATAGAGAGGGTTATAATCTTTGAAACAAGGCTTGAAGTTCTCTTGTTCAAAGATTCCAAAATCTTTGGTCTAAACGTTCTCCGCGTCGAGTTTGGAAGCCACATCTCTGTTCGCAATTCAGACGTTAAATACCTCATGATAAACTCCACACGCTATGTGGGGGGCGAGGAAGAAGTTGAGGAAGCAGCCTACGGCGAGAAGAGGGAAATATCCGGACTGATCGAAATATCAGGGCTTAAAAACGTGAGGAGGATTGGGATAAACACCCGTTATCCCCTCCTCAGAAAGATTCTCATGGAGCACGGCCTCAACGTTTCTGAGAGCAAGGGAAGAATGGTTCGTGCGAGGGAGCTTGTTCTCAGGGACGTGAGCTTTGACACTGCCCCCCGGTTCAAAAGACAGGTAAGGCTCACGGTGAGGGGTTTTTCTGGCCGTCTTACCCTTGAAAACATCGAAGTCTTCGGCCACATTGAAATCCACCAAAGCAGGCTCCTATCGCCGGAATTCGTCCATCTCAGGGTGGAAAGCAACTTTATTATTCGGGGATCATCGATATTGGTTTCCCCGACCTGGACAATAACGGTCCTTCCAGCCCTTCCAATTGAACTTAACGTTGGGGGCTTTCTCATAGTCGAAGAGTGCACCTTTAACAATCCGTATGCTGAGGAGGTTTTCTACCGCATTGCCCGGACGAGCTGGGAAAAGAGCGGGGACTTTGAGAGGGCCGATGAGTACTACTACCTTGAGATGATAGCCAGGAGAAAGGCCCGGCTAAAGGCCAGGAGGAAGGGTGTTAGAAAGCTTCTCGATCGTCTTGAGGTTGCCTTCGAGTGGCTTTTTGCTGACCTGACATGCAAGTATGGGACTGACTGGAAGAGGCCAATAATGATATGGCTCGGTGCCGTTAACATGATCTTTCCCATCCTGTTCTTCCTGACGGGAAGCGTCCGGGGACTCCCCAGCAGTCTGGGCTTCCTCGACTACGAGTACTTTAGCATTGTAACTGCCACAACCCTCGGCTACGGCGACTACCACCCGATAGGTGTGGGGAGGGCCATAGCTTCAGTTGAAGCGCTCTTCGGAATGTTCATGTGGGCGGTGTTCCTGACGGTGTTCGCTAGGAAGTACATGAGGTAGAAACCTTTAAGCCGCCAGTCCCAATTTCAACGGGGATAGAGATGGAAGAAAGAGTGAAGGTTGGGTTTGTTGTTAACCCCATAGCGGGGATGGGTGGGAGGGTCGCCCTGAAGGGAACAGACGGCGTTGTTGAGGAAGCCATAAAGAGAGGTGCTAGGCCCGTCGCGGAGGATTTCGCGAGGCTCTTCCTGCGGGAGCTGAGCGGCTATGAAGAGGCAGAAAAGCTTGAGTTCCTAACCGGGCCGGGCCCCCTTGGAGAAAACGTTTTTAGGGAATTTAGCTTTCCATTCGAAGTCATTGAGCACAGAAAAGTGGACTACAGAGAAGTGCTTGGAGTTAAGATACCCAACACGAGTTCGGAAGACACAAAGGAGCTTGCCCGCGAGATGCTCGGAAAGGTTGAACTCATCCTCTTTGCTGGTGGGGACGGAACCGCTCGAGATGTCTTCAGCGTTGTCGGAAAGAGGGTTCCGATACTCGGTATTCCAACCGGAGTTAAGATGTTCTCAGGTGTCTTTGCTGCATCTCCCGAAGACGCGGCAAGACTGCTCGTGGAGTTCATCAGAGGGAACGCCGAGCTAATTGAGAGAAACGTGATGGACCTCGATGAGGATGCGTTCAGACACGACGAGGTAAGGCCGAAGCACTACGGAAAGGCCCTCACGCCCTACGCTGAGCTGCTCCTCCAGGGGGCGAAGGAGCCCGCAAAAACGGACGAGGCTGAAGACGTCGATGCCATTATAGAAGCTCTCGCCGAGGAGCTGGAGGACGGGATCTACTTCTTGGGGGCCGGTTCCACCATAAAGAGGCTGAAGGACAGGCTGGGTATAGACGGAACGCTTCTCGGTGTTGATATTGTTGAGATAAAGGATGGCAAAGCCAATCTACTCGTAAAGGACGCGGCTGAGAAGGACCTGCTCCGCTTCGCCGATGGGGACCCAAAGATAATCGTTACAGTCATAGGGGGCCTGAACTTCCTCTTTGGTAGAGGGAATCAGCAGTTCTCTGCTGAGGTTCTGAGGAGGGTTCCAAAGGAGAACGTCATCGTTGTTGCTGCCCCCTCAAAGGTTAAGGACGGCTTCGTGAGGGTCTACACCGGCGACAGGGAAGTTGATGAGAAATTCAGGGGCTACATCAGGGTCAGGGTGGGCCCCTGGAGAGAAAGGCTCGTCAAGGTCGTTTAGAAACCCGTTTATACACCTTTGCATATTTTTACTCGGTGATTCTATGAGGCCAAGCCCAATTGCCGTTAAAGTTATGGGGCACGAGGGAGGGGACGTCTTTTATGATCCCATAGTGCATGGTAGAACCCTCAAGGTCTTTGGAATGGACGATTATCCGAGGGAATTCCTCCAGTACATTGCCGCCGAATACGCTAAGATAGGCTACAACCGGATAGTTTTTGACACAACCGGCGAGTTTGAGGGAGATTTGACAC
>Ga0256838_1001165_pt1 | contig 13087 bp, 8 predicted proteins | sample 4571419metaG_FD_185978 | JGI IMG/M metagenome (GOLD analysis project Ga0256838, IMG submission 185978) | Hydrothermal vent microbial communities from Guaymas Basin, Mexico - 4571-419 | ecosystem: Environmental > Aquatic > Marine > Hydrothermal vents | place: Mexico: Guaymas Basin | collected...
GACTGCAAAGCAGTACGAGCTCCTGACGAAGGCTGAGGTCTGGAGGGCTTTCCTCAACAGCTACACTGGGAAGGGCTTCGTGGTCTTCGACGAGGAGGCCCTGTCGAGGGAGAAAATCCTCGAAACCTTGAAGGAGCTCAACGCCAGGGTTGTGGACGAGAAAAAGCTGACCGTCGGTGAACTCATAGAGTCCAGCTACTCGTGGAACAACGTTCTTGAGAAAGTCTGACCCCTACTATCTCCAAATTTTAAGAAGTTTGAAAAGGCGATGGGCGGGGAAAACAACCGCCCTACGTCCTGCCAACGGTTTCTTCGATTAGTTTCAGGATGTCATCGTATATTTTCTCATACCTCTTCACGTTGTTCCCTTCATCCTTGAAATCGGCCCGGACTATGTAGACACCATCGAGTTCCGCCTCCGCTATAACCCTGTTCCTGCTCTTACCGTTGTAGCGTACCCGCTTATTGTTACTGGGGCCACTCACAATCTTGAAGTCCCCGTCCTTATCGAGGGTCACAAGAAATACCTTTATGTCCCTGGTCTCTTCCCCTGAGCGGAGCTTCGTCTTCCAGTAGCAGGCCTGGGCTATCCTCTCCCTAAGGCTCGTCTTGCACGAGATTATGGCGAGAACCCGGGATTTCTCGGGTTTTACTGGATCGTAGTACGCTATGATTATATCGGCGTCGGGAAGTATTTTGTGGCCACCGTAATCGATGGCAAGCTTTTTGTATAGAATGGTATAGTCTCTTTTATCATTCTTCTTGTCGTTGCCCCTCGCCCCAACGTCCGTGTCCTTCAGAACGAGTATCCTTCCCGTGGGAATTCCCAGCTTCCCAACTTTTTTCCTCAGGAAACCCTCTATGTCCAGCCTGACGAGTTTTTCAAAGCGGTTGCCTATGAAGGCGTGCCATGACTGCTCTGGGTCCTTAACGTCAGTTTTTGACTTTTTGTACAGCTCTTTAAGGGATTCTATTTCCCTGAGGGCCTCCGCAAGGGTTATCTTTCCGCTCTCAAGCTCTTTTTCTATCCGTTCAAGTCTCATGTCAAATTCGCTCTTCTGTTTGGTCTTCTGCTGTTTTTTCCTCCCCATCGTTATCCCCCTGGCATAGTACGTTAGAACTCACTTAAAAAGTTACCCATTCACATGTAGTAAGAATAAAATCCCCTCCACAGAAAGTTACGAGAACGTCGCACAATCACTGGGCGTCAAACTCGGGGAGTATGCACTCGCTTATCCTGAGTCTGTCCTTGGCATCGAGGAAGATTGTGAAGTCCCTCTTGGCAAGCCTGTCCTCCACGGGGGCATGCTCGACGAGAAAAGCTATTATCTCAGCCGTGCTGTATGGGACCTTTACACCAAGCTCATCCGCCTTTTTGAAAAGTTTCTCGGGTATCTCGAAAATGTCGTCACCTTTCCTGACGTCGACACTTACCTTAGAGTTTATCTGCTCCCAGATTAAAAGGGTGTTTCTTGCCTTCTCAATCTTTTCAAGGGCCCTTCTCTCCAGTATGCTAACGTTGGCCCTGCTCGTACCGAGGAGCTCGGCTATTTCACTCTGTTTAAGTCCCCTCGCACGAAGGCGGAGGATTTTAATCTGCTGTTCGGTTAAGAAGCTCTTCATCGTAAACACCTAAGCTTAACATTTCCATTTCTATTAAAAAAATTTCTGAATGCCCCGCTGAATTTCGAGTTGGGAAGCTATCATACTCTCTACAGATGGAACAGGATAGACCGGTCGTGATAACCCTTAAATATACCAACAGTGGAAGGATTAATGGTTGCCTCCGCAATAGGAGGGATAATAACGGGAGGGGCATGTAATGAAAGGCAAGTTGATAGCAATTGTAGCGTTTTTGATGGCCTTCAGCCTCTTTATGGGCCCGGTAAATGCTCTGACAACAACGACGAACCCATCGCTTCCGGACAAGGTTCAGGAGAAAACAGTTGTTGATTTCATTCTGGTTATAAACGATATCCGCGGTGATACGCTCACCATAATAACCGACCTGAAGCAGGACGGGAGCACTCCCATATTCGACACCAGTAACCTGGGAGACTACCAGATAAGCCTCGGGGGCAACTGGATAAAGATTACACCAAAGCCAGGCCACAGCTTCCCGGGAACCCTCGAGGTTCACATCCACGGCGTCGTTCCCGAGGGTATAACCACAAAGGTCATCTACACCCCCAACAATCAGAAACTCGTCCTCAAGTTCTTCGACCTTGGTGAACACATCTACTACCGCGTCAGCGACGGTGTGGACAGTGAGTCCAAAAATTTTGTCATAATACACCCCCAGCTTGAAACGGTTCTAACGGCCATAGACAGCAACGTAACCGACCCCAATGCGAGGGAGATTGCAAAGAGGTACATAGACCTCGGCCTCATAGACTTTGTTCAGAACGACCTGCTCCCGCTTTTCGTTAAGTATGACCCCCAGACGTTTGAACAGATGCAAGAGAAGATAGAAGAGCTCGAGAGCCTTGTTGCCCAGCTGAACGAGACCGTTACAAAACAAAAGAAGCTCATTGAAGAAAAGGACTCCACGATAAACGACCTGGAGTCCCAGGTTTCGAACCTTCAGGCCGAGAACGACAAACTGAAGGAGGAGGTCTCAACCCTCCAGACAAAAGTCAAGGCCCTTGAGGCCCAGCTGAACGAGACTTCGCGGCAGAGAGACGAGGCCAAAGGCACCGCCAAGAACTTCAAGATTGCAACGGGAGTGCTTGTTCTTCTCGTTCTCGTAGCCGGTGTGTTGGCCTATCGCTCCGGAAAGTCCTCAGGCTACAAAGAAGGCTTCAGCAGGGGTAAAAAGAAGGGTTACGAGGAGGGCTACCGTCTCGGTGAGGAAAGGGGCTACGAGAGGTGCCGCAGGGAGTACCAGTCCAGTTCCGGGGGTTATGAAGAGGAGTGAGGTGGTTCTCTATGGTGGAGCTTAGGGTTTTCCCCGAAGTCGTTATGGGAATTGGAGGAGCGGGCAAGAACCTCGTCTTTCAGATGTTGAAGACGGAGTGGCTTGTCAGGGCCCTGCTCGAGGACAGGGAACGGACGTATTCCTTCATCATCCTCGACACTGCCGTCGGGGAGATGAAGGACGACCTTAAGCGCAAAGAAGAAGTTGAGAAGTTCATCGAGGAGATAGCCGAGGACATGAAGGTCTCGAAGAACATCAGCGTTGAAGTGAGGAACATCATACAGGACCTCCACATAGACACCCCGCAGGTCCTCTACACCAAGAACCTCATAGAAGAGCTTCACCGGAAGAAGCTCGTGAAGGTCTGGTGGATTCTCGACCCCGAGCACGGCGTCAACAACATAGAGGCGCTCCAGAAGTACGGAAGCTCGGGCTTCTCCAAGGGAACCATCAGGAGGAGGGGCGTTACCAAGGCCATGTTCTACAAGGCCCTCGTCGAGGGCAGGGTCGACGAGATATTCAGCATCAAGCCGGGCGCCATGGAAGTGGCTATGATAGTGGGTCTCGGCGGAGGAACGGGTTCGGGGCTCTTCATAGACGTCGCCCAGAAGATAAAGGACTCCAACCCGGGAGTTACGATAACGCTCTTTGGTATACTCCCCTCGCTCGAGGAAGGCGACGAGAAAGCGAACGCCTACATAGCCCTCTCCGAACTCGAGTACCTGCGGCTTATGCAGGGCAAGTACGGGGACATGCTCTTCAACCACGTCGTGCTATCGACTATTCAGCCAACCCGCTTCAAGGGCTCCGATGATGCGTATTCCAAGAACATCGCCCTTCAGGAGTTCTCGGAGGCCTTTGTGTACACCTTCGTCAACTTCTACGACGTTAAAACTGGCAACCAGTCAGATGAAGTCGAGCCCCTTTACTACGGCCGCTTTACGCTCGCAACCTCGGGCATACTGCGCTACGAGGTAGAAAGCACGGTTTCAAGCAAGAAGGACCTTGATAGGGCCGTAACAGCGCTCATGAACGCTCTGAAAAGCGAGGAGAACATCAGAGAGGACAACATAGAAGGAATTATCTCCCTCCTGAAAGAAGCCGATATGATTGACCCCGTCGCGACGGAGGGAACTTTCTACAGCAGATACCTTGATTACATAAAGAACACACGCCTGATACAGGAGTTCTACGGCTTCCTCACGAGCCCAGTCCTAAGGGCCTTCAACTACAACTCACCAAAGAACGTTATGGACGAAATAAACACCCGTATTCTTATAGGGGACCAGAAGTTCTCGGACGTCGTGAACAGCCTTAAGACGCCTGAGGAGATTCTCGACTTCATCAGCCAGCTAAAGAGCGCCATCGAGAGCGCCAAATCAGACTTCAGGGATGACGTCGATAAGAAGATATACGAGACGTTCACCAAGATACTGGACAACATACAGCTTTCCATTGAGCAACTCACAGTGCTCCACAGGTTCAGGTTCCCGGAGGAGCTCAGAAAGAAGTACGAGTCCTACGAGACGGAAATTGGGACTGCACTCCGTGACCTCGCCACGTTCGAAGCCAAAGCGACTGCCGTCAACAAGATAGACGACCTCAAGCGTGTTCTGACCACCGACGTAAGCGAACTCGAGAGGAGAATATCGGAGATAGAAACTGAACTAAAGACACTCGAGGAGCAGAAGATTGAAACTGAGAACAGGGTCAGCGAAGTCCTGGACATGAACGTGAAGCTCCTAAGAAACTACTACCGTTTCATAAAGGAGCTCCCCGAAATGGAAGGCACGCTGAGACAGAGCGCAAGAAAGATAACCCGTGTCCTTGAAGAGCTCAAGACCCATGCCTTCGGGGAGATAGACAGAAACCTCGAACCGGACATGCTTGCCAAGCAGATGGGGGACGAGCTCGACATAGCGCTGGAGGGACTCAAAGGAGTCGCTTCAAAGCTTGAAATGATATTCCCGAACTCCACGGAGGTTCTCACCCTGAGGGACCTGGTCGATTATATAGAGCTCGTCAAGGAGACTCTCATAAACTACTACGGCTACCGCTACTATTCTGACAGGCAGGAGAAGCGCTCCTTCACAGAGAAACTCCGCGGCAAGGACTACACCCTGGAGATAGAGGACTATAGGGACAAGTTTGACAAAGCACTCAGCAGGGTTTCAAAGAGGAAGGAACTCATGCACCTGATTAAAGTGCGCCCCGGGGCTGAGCCGGGCACCATATCAAACGTCGAGATAAATGAGCTTGAAAAGGGCCTCGTCGGCATCCTCAGGAAGCTCAGGGAGAACATACAGGATGACATCACCTCAAGGATAGCCAGAAACCTGAACGTTGAGCTCGGAGAGGTGGGCCTCGACAAGATAGCGTCCAACAGCAAGTCCCCGCAGGAGTTCCTGGCCAGGGCAAAAGAGGCCATTTACACCGCGATTCTTTCAAAGAACGGCATTTCTGAGAGGATTTCAAGCCTTACCGGCGAGAAGGAAAACATCTCAAGGAACCTCGAAGTGCTCAGGAAGTTCCTCAACGTCATAACAGCGCTGAGGGAGAGGATAGTCGACACAAGGTCAAGGATACAGAAGGAATGGAAGGAATACAGGGAGGAGTATGAAGGCATAATGAGAAAACTGAAAACGTTCTTGGAGAGGAACACCGCGAGGAGAAACGAAAAGGGGACGTTCATCTACAAGGTCCAGCCATCCCCCGAGGCCCTCGGTCTGCTAATGGACGCATCTGAGGGCAACCTCTCGAAGATACTCCAAAATCCAAGCCTCAACACCATCTCCCAGAACGAGTTCCAGAAGATACTCAACACATTCAGAGAGCTCCTCAACACCCTGATAATGCCCGAGTACTCCGGTGTCAACAAATACCGCCGCATCGTTGGTTCCGAAATGCCCATAGAGTGGAACCTCACCAGCGTCCTGAGCTACATCAATTCACCCCTCAACGAAAACGCCAATGAAGTCACCCAGAAGTTGCAGGAGGTGGTCATGGAGACGCTCGAGAGGACCCTGAGGCCAAAGAAGGTCATCCCGACGGGAATGCCGGCCAGAGGAGGACCATGGGACATAGCGATAACAATATTCTTCCCCAAGCTGTTCCTCGAAAACATCTACGGACTCTATATGAAGAGCAACAGCTATTACGACGCCTACTACTCTCTCAAGCAGTCAGGAAAGAAGAGGGAGGTATTCCATCACGTCTACAAGCTCGAGGACGGATGGTACATAGAGAGGGAGCCTATAGACTTCGACGAGGCCATAACGCTCGCCGCCGAAGAGCTCTCCAACAAGATTGAATACGTAACGGGCGAGATACTAAACAAATACTATACGAAACACAACGTTGCGAACAAAAACGGAGGAGGGTGATTCATGAAGCCAAAGTCCCTCGAGTCCTTTGGGCTCCTTCCCCTCCTCTTTTATATTGCCCTTGGCTTTGCAATGTACAAACTCCTCATGTATGCCGCGGGCGCATCCAACCTTCAGGATGCGATTGATGTGATGACGGCGAGCTGGCTGTTCTTGATACCCTCGGGCATTGTCCTCGGTCTTACCCTCGTGGCGACCTTCCTCAGGTTCACACCCCAGATTAGGAAGACCTTAGGATTTCTCTTAGGTGCACTGGTTCCTCTCGTCTGGCCCCATACGGGTGAGGTAGTCCTCCTGGCCTCGTTCGGAGTTGGAGCGCTCATTGGTCTACTGACTTCGACGAGGGAAAGAACACAGCTCAGGCTGATAAAAAGCCTGACACCTGTCCCCTTCATTCTTCTGATGATTCCCCCAATATCAGAAGTCGTTTTTTCCCTCCAGAACGGCGAGTACACAGGAAAAATTGAGGTCTTTCTCGGCTACATAGTCCTGACCGTGCTCCTGTTTATAGACGCCCTGCTCCTCCGTATGGTATCCAACCATGCCTTCAGGGATGAGGACACCTCCGAGGAAATCACGCTATTCCTCGGCCCGAGGCAGAGCGGAAAGACAATACTGTCCCTTGGCTTCTTCTATGAGCTCGTAACGGGAAGAAAGGGAACCCACGAGGAGTCCTTCGTTATCAGCGAAGAAGGGGCACCCATTGAGCTGAGTGAGCTTTACGGAATATTCAGAAAACAGGGGTTCTCGGGAGTGGCGGGAACGGCGAGGGGATGGCTTACCATCAACACTTTCAGGATAAAGAGAACCCCCCTTGAAAAGTTCCTCTTTGGCCTGAAGGACATAAAGCTCGAGATTACCGATTATGCGGGAGAAATCCTATGGGACCTCGAGACGCTCTTCAGGGACCCCAAAAAGTACGATGACTTCGTGACCCAGATTGAGAAGGACATAGACTCTGACTTTGAGGCCTTTATGAACGCGGTTAAGTATCCGAGCGGAGCTTCTCCCGAGACAAAACAGAGAATCGCCAAAGACCTCCAGAAGAAGATAATAAACGACGTCCGCATGAAAACCTTTGATTTCAGGAAGTACTACCGCAAGATATACTGGGAGAAGGTCCCTGAGGCCATAAGAACGAACCTTGCGGTTGCACACACCGTCAGCAGTCTCCTCAAGGCCGACAAGATAGTCCCGCTCATCGACGGTGAGGGACTCCTCTACGAACTGTACAACAGAGACCCGGCCTTCAAAAGCAACCTTCACGGTCTTGAGAATGAAAACAAGGCCCTTTACAACCTCATAATGGGCTCGATAAAGAAGTTTGAACGTCTGAACGAGGGACTCGACAGCTCGGTCGGCGCCAGAAGGGCGACACTCGAAGCCCAGCTCAGGGCATACGATGTGATTCTGTCCCGCTTTAAGAAGGTAAACAGGAGGGGTGACTTCGCCTTCCTCGTCACCAAAGCAGACCTGATAGCGGCCGTTTTCATGCCAGTTCTAATAGCCATTGACATAAGGAGCATAAGGAAGAGGGTTCTCGAAATCCTCACGAGAACCGCCGCCTTCATAAACCTCGCCCAGAAGCTCATACCGGACAGGCAACTCGAGGAAAAACTGATGTTCTCAATAATACTCTCTCCCGCCGACCTGAAGAAAATTGACCCAGAATCCCTTGAGGAACTCAGGGACGAGATTCTCGTTAGGGGTCTGGACGACCTCATAGAGTGGGTCAGAAAAACCCCTGCCATCAGAAAGCTCCAGGAGGTGCTCCTCCCGTGAGGGGCTATGGCTTTTACACCACGGAGGGCGTGCCACTCTATATTGAGGGGAGCATCTCTGAACTCGGACTCTCGAAGTTTGCAGATAAGTACGGGACATGGTCCTTCTACGCCCCCGGCATCGTTGGCGGGGAACCGGTCTGCTACGTCGGGGCAAGGTTCGACAACGTAAAGGAGAGCATACTCGGAAGACCCAACCGGGTAGTTCTGTTGCTGTTGTTTGACACAAGGGATGAACTCACGAACGTGTGGAAGCTGTTCAACGAGGACAACTTTCGAAAACTCGTCGAGAGAAGCGGGCTTGTCTTTGACGATGAGCTTGAGGTCTCAAGGAAAGTCCTCCACGAAACTGGAAAACTTCCCACCGACGTTGTTGAGAAAATCCAGGGGGAAGTGCGCTCTTACATGAAGGGGCTGGAGGAAATAACTTCACTAAAAAACGCCCCTTTACGGCGCGTAGAGATAGAGGGGCTAACCGACCTAAGGTATCCTTCGCTGTACCACCGGGAACTCGCAATCGGGGCCATTTTGAAAGCAATTCACGAAATCTCTTCAGGCTCATGCATGCCGGATAGATTGGAGCTCCTGCTCAGAAAGAGCATGGAAGAGCTTGGAGAGGCCAGGGAACTCGTGTATCCGCTCGTGATGTATTCCCAGGCCAGTGCCCCCTACCTGGGGGGCCTGTGGCTTTCGAGGGGGTGATTTTGTGAGGATTCCCTTCGCACTTTACGACACCCAGGGCGTGACCATCCTGAAGAGTGTTGATGAACGGGTTCCGGGTTTTGATGACCTCGGAATTGAATACGGTGACATGGACTCCCTCGGGATATGGCTCGCCCTCAGGAGGCATCTCTCCAGGGTCGTAGTGGGCATGAGAATCGACCACGTATTTGAGAGCGCGGGACTTGGACGGGACAACAGGTACATCCTACTCCTTGAAGTGGAGCTTGATGAACTGCCCACCTTCGTCCAGAAGTTTGAGGACGTAATTAACCGCATACTTGAAGAACTCAAAAACACTCAGAACGCCATTTATAAAGGAAAAACCGGGCCGACACCACAAATCGACCGGGAAGTCGTGAATAGGATAATAGAGCTGATAGATGAAGTCAGCAAGTACCCCGAAGAAGTTCTAAACGAGTTTGGAATGAGCAGGGAGAGGCTCAGGGTCAGGGTCGATGGACTCGACTACGATGACCCCGGAATAGGCGACAGAAAAGTTGCCTTACAGCTGATGGCCAGTGTGCTTGAGAGCAGACCGATGAGTCCCCTCACCGAGCTAATCGTTTTCTCCAAGTCAAGCTCCTCAAAATATGGGGGGCTGTGGATTGAAAAGAACGCGAAGACGCCTGAGGAACTTCTGTTGGTTCTAAGCAACATCTTCACAGAGATGTCGCGGAAGCTTTCCGAGTGCGTGAAGGACCGCGAGAGGTACAGGAGTGAGGCGGAAGAACTGAGGGAAAGGGCAAGCGAATACCGCTCACGGTTGAGAAAGCTCGAAAATCGGCCCAGGGGTATCTCCTTACCCATAGCGGCCCTGGCAATGGTCGCACTACTCATCGCGGGGTTCTTCGGTGGTGCGTATCTACACTCCGCCGGAGTGCTCCCGCTCTTTGGGAAGCCCGCCAAGATTGTGAAAGTCAGCGACAATACAATAACCGGTCTCGCCCTCAATGCCAGCACCCTGCAGGATAACAGCTCAAGGTCGGTGGTGCTCGGCTACATCTCGTTCATAAACGAGAGCCAGAGAACGTACATCGTCAAGTTCAACGAACTCTCAACCATTGTTGGCAGGGATATTGAGCTCCATAGGGCCCACCTCAAGGAGATTAACGGCCTGAAGGCCAGGATAAAGGAACTAAACGAAACGCTAACTGAAGGTGAGAAGAAAATACAGAACCTGAGCGTTCAGGTTGAGTCCTTAGAGAAAGAGCGCAATGAGTTCAAGAACGAGTCAGGATATTTTGCCCTGGTCTGCGGGAGGAGCAACGTCACACTGACCCCTGAAGATTTCAAAAATCTCTCCCAGAAGCCCGGAATCGATGGTTGGACTGTTGTAATGGGCAGGCACTGCAAAGCAAAGCTCAACGAATCGAAAAATGAAATCATTAACATGGCCAACGCGGAGCTTGAACTGCTCGGAGGACCCAACGGCACTGTTTCCATCCTGAACGGGACTGTTGTAACTCTGGTCGCTATAAGAGATAGCAAGAACTTTTCAGAGACAAACATAGACATACCCCGTAACCTCACACTTTTCATCGACGCCATAAACGAGAGCCTCGCAACTGCCCAAACGCTCCTCGACTCCTGGAGGTCCTTCATGGATAACGTCGAGAAGGATTACCAGAAAGCCGAGACCTGTCGTGATTCGTACGAGTACATGAAAAGGTGGAACGATGAGTTCCCAGAACTTGAGGAGGAAACACTTGAAAACCTCTCAAACACCCAAGCATATCAAGTAGTGGAGGTCCTGTACAATTTATCCCGCAACAATACCGACTACAGGTACGAGGACCTGAAGAGCATGGACAATATTCCTGAAAGCGTGCTTGGACTCGTTTATTTCGTCCAGAACACGTACCATCTCGAGGACTTCTGGAGGTTAGTGAGGAAATGGATAACAGAACCAAGCCCCGACAGCCTCGAATCAATAAACCGCACCTTTGAAGAACTCTCAAAGGTCTTTGAGGAACTAATAGAGGTTTACAGGGGGGAGTAATATGAGACGAACCACCGCCCTCCTCATTATCTCCCTTTTACTCCTAAATGTATGGTTTGGAGTTCAGGCTCCCAGGGTAGCGGGAGAGGTCGTCAGAAAGGGAAGCGTGACGCTCAAGGTCGGCGAGACCGCGGGCTATGAGTACTTCAACATAACCCTCGTTGACATAAACCCCGTCAGCGGAACGGTCCTCCTCAACGTTACGGGAATCCAGGGAAGCGAACTCGCCACAGTCGAGGACACTTACGTTGACATATTCGGAGACGGAAGCATTCGGATAAAAACCACCTACGTCTCGTCTTCAACGAGGGAAGCCATGCTAAGCATCGAAGTCGACGTGGAGGCCCTCGCTGGCGTCGCATGCAGTATTCTGTCGGAGGAGATAGAACAGGTCAACGAGACGGGAATCCTCCCTGCCAACGTCACCAAACAGTTCGTGGACAACCTGAACCTCGCCGAACAGTACAGAAGGAGCGGGTGGTACGACGACTCCATACGGCTGGCCTGGAAAACTCTGGACGAGTTAAGGGCAACGATAGAGATTGCAACAAAGGCGAAAAGGGCGATTCTCGACGCAAAAAGTGCCCTCAACGACCCATCGTCGGTTTCACCCGGATGCGAGGGATGTCCCCTCTCCATACAGGTAAAGGTAAAGGACAAAATAAACCGTGCCGAACAGTACTACCAACAGGGAGACTTTGAGAGCGCTTTGGCCTATGCCCAAGATGCGCTTCAGCTCATAAAGGACTGCTGTGAGTCCTGTAAGGTCTTTCCATCCAAGAAGAGGGAAGTCCTTGATTACATCAAGACATATGGAACAGGCATCCCCACCGACCTGTTTAAGGAAGTGTACAACAAGATAGACAAGGCCCAGAGCTATTACGACAACGGTGACTGCGTTGATGCCATTGACTACCTCGACGACGCCAAAAGTCTTGCTGACTTTATAATCACGAACTGGAACAGGGCCACGCTATGCAGGAGCAGCCTGCTGAGCAACATCACCCAGGCCGAGAGAAGCTACTTCATAACTTATAACAACACGATAATCAGAATATACCTCGACGACATTGAAAAGAAGGCAAAGGACGACCTCTACGAGAAAATAAAGAGCGGCTACTTCACAAGTGCCATGTCGGAATGCCACAACCTCGCCGAAAGCCTTGAGGCGAGGATTAGGGAATTCAACGAGACCAAGAGCGTTATGCTCAGCGCCCAGAAGAACCTGACCGACGTTCAAGCAAGGGGGTATAAGATTGACGACGCATGGGACCTATTCAATGAAGGTCTTGAACTCATAAAGTCCGGAAGCTACGAGGATGCACAGTCCAGGTTTATGGGGGCAGTGGAAAAGGCATATTCCATAGTTAAGCTCGCAGAGGATGCCCTGGAGACAAAGAACAAAACGCTAAGTTGCTTTAACGACCTTCGTGCAGAGGGCATAGACGCCCAAAAGCTCTTCGGAGACGAATTCAACCACGCCCAGAATCTCTACGATGAAGGCAAATACGAGGAGGCAAAGAACCTGTGGGAGGTGCTGTACCAGAAGTGCAACGACCCCGACATAAAAGAGGCCATCAGGCTGAGGAAGAAGGCTCACGAGACGTACAGTTCCATCGAAGCCAGCAAGATTCCAATACCACGCAGTGTAAAGGACATGCTGGCGGAAGCGGATACAAACTTCGGTAACTTCAAGTTCTCCACGGCCAAGGTTCAGTACGATGAGGTCATTAAAAAGCTGGAATGGGTTAACGAAACGGCACACAGGGTGAACCAGACGGTCCAGAAGGGCAGAGAGTTCCTGAAGCAGAACTCCAAGTGGGGAATGAACGTTGCCAGGTGGCTTGGAATACCCATTGTTAAAGAGAGACTCGAAACCCTCGATGAAATGATAAACATAACACTGAACGACTACCGCTCGGCGAACTACGAAAAGGCCGAACAGGACCTCGAAGAGATAAACTCCCTTATGAAGGACATCGACGGAGACAACGTGAAGAACTGGAACGACCCAGTTCCGTACGTTCCCAACTACTATTTGGTCGGCCTTATAGTGGCGCTGGCCCTCATATTCCTGAACGTCCTGAGGTGACCTGTTCCACCTCTCTTTTTTTGATTGATGTCAGTTCTTAGGGGATGAACATTCAGAACAGGTTTTGGTGGGGCCGCCGAGATTTGAACTCGGGTCTCCGGCTCCCGAAGCCGGAAGGATAGACCAAGCTACCCCACGGCCCCATGCCCGCTCTTAAGGACTTCGCAGGGCTTATAAAGTTTACGGACTACT
>Ga0256838_1001166_pt1 | contig 13070 bp, 14 predicted proteins | sample 4571419metaG_FD_185978 | JGI IMG/M metagenome (GOLD analysis project Ga0256838, IMG submission 185978) | Hydrothermal vent microbial communities from Guaymas Basin, Mexico - 4571-419 | ecosystem: Environmental > Aquatic > Marine > Hydrothermal vents | place: Mexico: Guaymas Basin | collected...
GAAAGTGGAAAGTTAAAGAATAAAATTTTTTGGTGATTAAATTGGATGAGTTAAAAAAATTTGCCAAGATATTTTTAACTGGAATATATGAAAATTTGGAAAGGATTATCTTAGGAAGTGATAGATATACAAGCTTAGAGATGAGAAACGCTATATTAACTGGAACTGTGAAGATTCCAAAAACAGTTATTGAAGAACTCTGTATTGGTTGTGAGGGCTGTGCAAATGTTTGCCCAACTAAGGCAATTGAGATGATTCCAATTGAGCCAGTTAAAATAACTGAAAACTACATTAAGGACAAAATACCAAAGATAAATCCAGAAAAATGTGTATATTGCCTATATTGCCATGATTTCTGTCCTGTATTTTCTGTATTTAATGAAATCTCTCCAATACATCCAAGGGATGTTGGTGGGGACTATATAGAGATTGATGTGTCAAAATTATTAAAAAAGAAGATTGAACTCTCAGAAGACCAAATTAATAAAATTAGCTCTCTGCTTTCAATCAATCTAAGAAGAATTATTAAGGATTAAATTCACTAATGAATTTTGGTGAAACTATGAAATTCTTTGATAGGGAGAAAGAAATTAATAAAATCTTATCTATTATTGAGGGGGAGCCAAATCTAATTTATTTTATCTACGGTCCTATAAATTCAGGAAAAACTGCTTTAATTAATGAAATAATTAACAATAGGTTAGATAAAGATAAATACATTGTATTTTATTTTGATTTGAGAGAGATTTTTATTTCTAAATACGATGATTTTATTGAGGTTTTGTTTGAGGAGTATGAGGATGATAAAAGCCCGATAGAGGTTATTAAGGCAATTATTAACGATTTACCTTCATTATATGGAATTCCAATACCAAAAAATACATTAAATGAGATTTTTAAAAAGAAAACCACTAAAAATGTTTTTAGGTATATAACTAATGTATTAATGGAAATTAAAAAAGAAGGAAAACAACCAATAATTATTATTGATGAACTACAAAAGATTGGAGATTTAAAGATTAATGGGTTTTTAATTTATGAACTTTTTAATTACTTTGTCTCTCTAACAAAGCATAAACATCTATGTCATGTTTTCTGTATAAGTTCAGATAGTTTGTTTATTGAGAGGGTCTATAATGAGGCAATGTTAGAGGATAGAGTGGATTACATTTTGGTGGATGATTTTGATAAAGAGACAGCTTTAAAGTTTATGGATTTCTTAATTAAAGAAAACAACGTAAGCTTAACTAATGAAAATAAAGAGTTAATTTATAGTTATGTAGGGGGAAAACCAGTTTTGATAATAAAAGTTATTGATAAGTTGAGGTATGAAAATTTAAATGATGTTTTAGATTTTATGCTTAAAGATGCTACTCAGAAATTAAAATATTTCTTAGAGGATGTTAAAGAAGAAGATGAGGAGCTTTATAAAAAAGTTGTTGATACACTAAAAATATTTAAAGAAAATTATGAAGTTGAAGATATAACAATACCTAAGAAAATCAGAGAATTCTTGGTTAAAAGGAATATCTTATTTTTAAATCCAATAGAAGGGACTTTAAAACCACAGAGTTTTTTAATCTGGAATGCGATAAAAAGAATTCTGTAAAACTTTAAAAATGTTTAAGCTTTCAGCCCTAATTAATATCCATTATTACAAGTCAGCTTCCTTTATCGCATCATATAACGCATCACAGAGATAAATAATCTCTTCCTCTGTTATTGACAATGGTGGAACTAAAATGATAACGTTACCAATTGGTCTCATGTAAATACCTTTTTCTAATAATTTTTCAGCAACTCTATATCCAGCTTTGTAGCCATAAGGGTAGGGTTCTTTTGTCTCTTTATCCTTAACTAATTCAATTCCAACCATAAAGCCCCTCCCCCTGATATCTCCAACATGTTCAAGTTCCTTCAATTTTTTAAGTTCTTCATGGAAGAGTTTTATTTTTGGTTGAATGCTTTCAATTACATTCTCTTTCTCAAAAATCTCCAATGTTGCCAAAGCAGCAGAGCATAGAAGTTGGTTTCCAGTGTATGTATGGCCATGATAGAGTTGCTTACTCTCTCCAAACTCCCCCAAGAATTGGTTATAAATTTCATCAGTTGTTAAAGTTGCGGCTAATGGCAAATATCCCCCAGTTAATCCCTTCCCAAGGCAGAGAATATCTGGTTTTTTTAATTTTTTTAACTCTTCATTATCACAGAAAAACATCTTCCCAGTTCTTCCAAATCCAGTTGCTACCTCATCGAGGATAAATATTACATCGTTCTCCTTACATGCCTTTGCCACTCCTTCAATATATCCATCTGGAAATGGAATCATCCCAGCAGAGCCCATAACTCCTCCTTCAAGGATAACGCAAAATACTTCATCGGCATGCTTCTCAATTAAATCAATCATCTCATTTAAGCACTCCATTCCACAACCTTTTTCATTTCTCTCATCAGTATCTTTAAAGTTGTAATATTTGCATCTATAACAGTAGGGAGGGTTTGCATGATATCCCTTAAATAATAAAGGTTTAAATACACCATGAAACAACTCACTCCCTCCAACACTCATCGCTCCAACCGTGTCTCCATGGTAGCCCTCTTTAACTGAGATAAACTTAGTTCTTCCCTTATCTCCTCTCAAAACATAATATTGATAGGCAATTTTAACTGCTATTTCTACTGCCTCAGCTCCATCCTCAGAGTAGAATACTTTTGTTAAATGCTTTGGAGTTATATCTATCAATTTTTTTGCCAATAAAATTGAGGGGATGTTTCCACAACCTAAGAGTGTTGAGTGGCAGATTTTTTCAGCTTGATTTTTTATTGCCTCAATTATCTCCCTTCTGCTGTGTCCAAATAGATTGCACCATATAGATGAAACAGCATCTAAATATTTATTTCCACAAATGTCAATTAAATAGTTGCCTTCCCCTCTCTCAATGATTAAGTTTTTTGACTCCCTATATTCTTTCATTTGCGTGTATGGATGCCAGATATACTCCTTATCCCATTTTTCAAGTAAATTTTTATCAATATCCATATTATTCACCTCAAAATCTTTTTAAAATCAATTTCAAAATCTTTTTTACTTTTAACAATCCCAATTATCTCAACATTTCCAACCTTTTCAATTGTTTCAAAGGTTTTCTCATAGTATAAAACTTCATTCAAATTTGTTATGCAGTTAATAATAACTCCTCTAACATTAATATTTTTGTTTCTTAAATGTTCAACAGTTAATAGTGTGTGGTTGATAGTTCCTAAATTAGGTCTTGAAACAACAACTGCATCCAAATTTAAAAATTTAATTAAATCACTCATTAAAAAATCATCTTTTATTGGAACGCAAACTCCTCCAGCCCCTTCAACAATTAAAAAATCATATTTTTCCTTTAAAGTTTCATAAGCATTTTTTATTTTTTGTTTTATCTCATTCAAAGTTAAAGGATGCCCTTCTATATCAAACGCAATATTTGGAGATAGAGGAAGTTTTAAATTAATAGGATTCATCAAATCTAAGTCATCATCAGTTTTTAGGATATTTTTTAGAGTTAAAGTATCTTCTCTCCCTCCCGTCTCAACTGGCTTTAAATATCCAACATTAACTCCCATTTTTTTCAAATTCTCTGCTAAAATAGATGAAACATAAGTTTTCCCTACACCAGTGTCTGTTCCTGTTACAAATATCATCTTATCCCCTATTAAAAATTTTAATCTGTTGTTTAAATATTTTATTCAAAGCCCATAAAAATGATAATCATATATTATAATTTATAATTATCATTTGGTATAGTAAACCAAACAAATATCTATTTTATTTAAGAAGAAACTAAAAAGAGGGAAATATCATTTACTACTATAAACCTCTTTAATCTTCTCACACAACAACTCAAAATCTTCTTTTTTATGTCCAACATTTATGCTTACTCTTATCCTTTCTAAACCTTTTGGAACAGTTGGATATCTAATCCCAACACAAAAGATGTTATTTTTTATTAAATGCTCAGCAATAAACATGGTTTTTTCTTTAAAAATGAATGGATAGATTGGTGTTAAGTTGTCTTCTTCAATTGAACAAAACCTTCGGTTTTGTAGCTCTTCGCTCACTTCGTTCGCTCCGATAAAACCATATTTTTTAAAAACTTCATTAGCTATTTTTATGTTTTTTTGGAGCTTTTTAACTATATCGGTCTCTTCAATAATCTCAAATGCCCTAATACAACCTTCAACAACATGAGGAGGTAGAGCAGTTGAAAATATAAAACTCCTTGAAGTATTTATTAAATACTCTATAACTTCTTCAATCCCACAGACAAAACCGCCCAAACCACCAATTGCCTTGGATAAAGTTCCAATTTGCACTATGTTGTCAGAGGGTTTTAAATTAAAGTGTTTTAATGTTCCTTTCCCATCTCCTAAAACTCCAGTGCCGTGTGCGTCATCAATAATTAAAATTGCATTAAATTCATCAGCTATCTTCTTTAAATCCTTTAAAGGAGCTACATCTCCATCCATACTAAAAACTCCATCAGTTATAATAAATAAGTTGTTATATTTCCTCCAATTTTCTTCAATTAAGTTGGTTAAATGCTCAACATCACAATGATTGTAAATTAAAACATCCGCTCTGCTTAACCTACAACCATCAATGATAGAGGCATGATTTAATTTATCGCTCAAAATTAAATCTCCTTTTTTGCACAATGCAGAGATAACCCCAACATTTGTAGCATAGCCAGAGGAATAAACCAAAGCCCTTTCTGTCTCTTTAAATTCAGCTATCTTCTCCTCTAATCTCTGATGATTTATGTTTCCAGAAGTTAGCCGAGAGCCGGTTGAACCTGCCCCATATTTTAGCCCCTCTTTAACTGCCTCAATAACCTCTGGATGCTTTGATAAGCAGAGGTAATCATTTGAGGAGAAATCTAAAACATTACCTTCTTTTTTTCTTAAAAATCTATATAATCCATTATTTTTTATGATTTCAATTTCCTTTCTCAATTTTTCTCTAAACATAGAAATCCCTTTTATTTTATAATAAATGGTTTATTTTCTAACTTGTTTATTAAATCCTCTATATTAACATCATCTTTAACAAAAAACACCCTCCCTCCACTCTCTCCCTCTTTCTTTAAATTTGTAATTCTGAAATAGCCATTTTTAGTTGCAACATATCCAGTTGTATAACTCTTATTGTCTGATGTGCAGAGCTCCGCTACAACTCCTAAGTGGATAACCTTAGAGGCAATTGCAATAGCTTCAACAGTTCTCTCTGTTCCTAATTTTTCTTTTAAAATCTTCTCTTTTAGTTCTTTTGTTGTATCTATGTTTTTAACTCTAACGCCTCTCTCTTTATCTGGCTCCAACCTCTCCCCTTTTAAATTTAATATTGCCGCTCCCCTCATTCCACCCTTATCAATAATTTTAAATGCATAATCTATAATGTTGTCTGGAATGCCCTCATTTTTCAATATCTCCTTTGCTTTCTCTCTTGCCTCTTCTTTATCTTTGCAGTGTATTGTTATTATTGGTAAGTGGTTAATATACTCTATATTTTCCTTAATCTCCTCAATTTTTACATTTATAAAGTCAGGCATTCCATTCTCATGAGTTAAAGCCCTTCTTACAATTTCTTTGACAGTTTCTTCAATCTCATCCTTATTTACAATCCTTTCAGCCCCAGAGATGTGTTTTCCATTCTTTGATGCCCTCATCTTTATACTATACATAACCCCACCCAAATAAAAATTATTACAATAAAACTAATAAAAATTATTTAAACCTTATTTAAATAAAAGGTGATTTTATGGATGTTGAGGACATAGCAGAAAAATCTCTAAAAAATAAGATAACTTTTAATGACGCCTTATATTTATACAATAACTTTAACGCCATAGATTTATTATATTTAGCTTTTAAAGTAAAATGTAAGATAAAAAACAATAGTAAAATTAAATTATGTTCCATAATAAACGCAAAAAGTGGAAAATGCAAAGAGGACTGTATTTTTTGCTCTCAATCAATATACAATAAATGCAACATCCCAATATACCCATTAAAATCAAAAGAGGAGATTTTAGAGTATGTAAAAAAAATCATTGATGAATGTTCTAAAATTTCCTCATCCATAGAACGTGGGACATTAATTGGGGCTGAAAGCCCCAACTTAATGGACGTGGGGTATTCCAATAGGGGGTTCCCCCTATGGGTAGAGAGATTTAGCATTGTAACGAGTGGTAAAAAAATCAACGAGGATGAATTTGTTAAAATTATTGAGGCGATAGAACTTATAAAAGAAGAGACAAATTTAAAGGTTTGCTGTTCTTTGGGTTTGTTGGATAGGGAAAAATTAAAAGAACTAAAAAAATTGGATGTTAGGATTCACAACAACTTGGAGACATCAAAAAATTACTTTAAAAACATTTGCTCAACTCATAGCTATGAAGACAAGGTTAATGTTATTAAAGAGGCAAAAAAAATTGGCTTAGAGGTTTGTAGTGGTGGAATATTTGGACTTGGGGAAAGTGTAGAGGAGAGATTAAAGTTGGCTTTTGAACTTAAAAAATTGGAAGTTGATAGCGTTCCAATAAATATTTTGCATCCAATTGAAGGAACTAAGGTATATGAAAAAATAAAAAATGGAGAGATTAAGCAAATAAACATCTCAGATATTTTAAAATCAATTGCTTTATACAAAATAATCCTACCTTATACAGAGATTAGATTGGCTGGTGGAAGGATATACAACTTAAAGGACTTTCAATCCTACGCCTTAATGTCCTTAGATGGTTTAATGGTTGGAAACTATTTAACTACAAAGGGAAGGAGTTTAGAGGATGATTTAAAAATGATTAATGATTTTTATAATTTAATGAGGTGAAATTTTGAGATTTGACTTTCATACCCATACAATTTTTAGTGATGGAGAGCTAATTCCCTCTGAACTGGTTAGGAGGGCAAGGGTTTTAAAACATAGAGTTATAGCCATAACTGACCACGCTGATTTTAGCAACTACAAGGAACTTATTGAAAAAACAACTATTGCTAAGGAAGAGTTAAAAAAGTATTGGGATGACATTATAGTTATTGTTGGTGTTGAGCTAACCCACATCCCTCCAAAGTCCATCCCAAAACTTGCCAAGAAAGCCAAAGATTTTGGGGCTGAGATTGTCGTAGTTCATGGAGAAACAGTTGTTGAGCCAGTTGAAGAAAAAACCAATTATTATGCCTCAATATCTGAGGATGTTGATATCTTAGCTCATCCCGGCTTTATAGATAAAGAGACAGCTAAAAATTTGAATGAAAATAACATATTTGTTGAAATTACTTCAAGGAGAGGGCATAATATAACCAATGGCTATGTTGTTAATATAGCAAGGGAATTTGAACTAAAAACCTTAATAAATACTGACACTCATGCCCCAGAGGACTTAATTAATTTGGATTTTGCTAAAAAAGTTGGTTTAGGGGCTGGACTAACAAACAAAGAGTTGGAAAAGACATTGTTAGATTATCCAAAGGAGTTGTTAGAGAGGACTGGGGTGAAACTATGAAAATCTCAGATATTGTTGTTGAATTGTTTAGAGAGGCGGTTATTTACCTACCAGAGGATGTAAAAGATGCACTAAAAAAGGCATATGAGGAGGAAGATAATGAATTATCTAAAAATACTTTAAAAGCAATTATAGAAAATATCAAAATTGCCGAAGAAAAACAAGTTCCTTTATGTCAAGATACGGGCGTTCCAATAATATTTTTAAAGATTGGGAAGAATATAAATTCCTCTGAGATAATAAAAATCATTGAAGAGATAAAAGAGGGTGTAAAGAGGGCAACAGAAGAGATTCCTTTAAGGCCTAATGTAGTCCATCCTTTAACAAGAGAGAACTTTAAGACAAATGTTGGATTAAATGCTCCATTTATAAATATTGAGTTTGATGAACATTTAGATAGGGAGATTGAGATAACTGCATTTCCGAAAGGGGCTGGTAGCGAGAACATGAGTGCTTTAAAGATGTTAAAACCCTCTGATGGAATAGATGGAATAAAAAACTTTGTTTTGCAAGTTGTGGCTGATGCTGGGGGAAAACCCTGCCCTCCAATAGTTGTTGGGATGGGCATTGGAGGAACTGCTGATGTTGCATTAAAATTGGCTAAAAAAGCATTACTAAGAAAGATAGGGGAGAGGCATAAAGATAAAGAAATAGCAGAGCTTGAAAAAGAGTTGTTAGAAAAAATAAATAGTTTGGGAATTGGAGCCATGGGTTTAGGTGGAAAAATAACTGCCTTAGATGTTTTTATTGAAATTGCTGGATGCCACACTGCCTCTTTGCCAGTTGGTGTTTGTATCCAATGCTGGGCGGATAGGAGAGCAAGTAGAAGAATAAAAATAGATGAGATTAATCTATAACTTAAACTTTTTTGATGTATTTGAATATTTAAACATAAACATACAAAAATATTATCTTAAATTCCATATTTTGCAGTTAAAGTTTAAATATTAAATGTGATATAATATCAATCATCAAAATTCCACATAAAAGGTGAGATTAATGTTTAATGAACCAGTAAAAGAGATAATGACAAAGGACGTTGTTACAGTAACTCCTGACACACCAGTATCAAAAGCGTTAGGAATAATGGAAGAAAATGGCTTTCACCACTTAATAGTTGTTGATAAAAAAGATGGTAAGGAGGAATATTATTTAATAAGCATGAGAGATTTATTATTGGCATCGTCAACACATGAAGAAGTTAGGTCATTGATGTATAAGGCACACTGCATACACGAAGACACTCCTGTTTTAGATGCAGTGTGTGAGATGTTAGATAGTGGGCAGAGAGCGGCTCCAATAGTTAATAATGTAGGAAAGATGGTAGGAATTATAACCGACTATGACATAATGGCGAGAGCGGCAAAATCAAAGATAATGAAAGATACAAAAGTCACAAAAATTATGACAAGGAACGTTATAACAATAAATGAAAATGACTCAATTGGTAAAGCGAGAGCTTTGATGAGGGATAACAATATTGGTAGGTTGGTTGTTGTAGATGACGAAGGAAATCCAGTAGGGATGGTTACTGAGGGAGATATATTAAAAAAGGTCTTTAAACCTAAGAGAAAAATGACTATTGGAGAAGTTAAAGGAGAAAAAGTTCCAAGAATGGGGCAACCAGTTAAATTAATTATGAACACCCCATTAATAACAGTTGATGTAGATGCAAGTGTTGCAGATGCCGCAAGAATTATGCAGGAATATGACATTAGAGGAGTTCCAGTAGTTAAAGGAAATTCATTAAGAGGGATTGTTACAAGATTGGATATTATTAAATACATTGCTGATTTGAAGAAGGGAGCAATGATTGAAGTTGAAATACATGGAACTCTTGATGAGGAATATAAAGACCTTGCTGAAAGAATTATAGCAACAGAAGTTAAGAAGATGGTTAAACATGCTGGAAAAATCCACTGGATAAAAATAAACATTAAAAAGGATAGAGATAAAGGAGGGGTTCCATACTATAAAATAACAACCTATGTTAAAACTCCAAATAAGTTGTATGTTGGAGAGGGAAGACCAAAGGCATCATTACCAAATAAGTTAGAAGCTGAGGGGGAAGATATTGCCTATGTTTCAGAGCATGAGAGATGGGAGTTTATTGATGTGCTAAAAGAATCATTAGAGTCAGTATTGAGACAGTTAGAAGCTGATTATGGAAGAAATCACCCAAAATATTCTGGCAAAGTAGTTAAGGGAGATATTCCAGAAGAATTTAACCCAGAAGAGTTTAAAAAGGAGGAATAAATTGCCTAAAAAATACTTTTTAAATTTTTAAAGATTATTTTAATTAATTTTTAATTTAAATTTCTAATTTTAGAGTAAGTGATTCTTATGAATGAGTTAAAAGTTAAAAAAATTACAAATGGAACTGTAATCGACCATATAGATGCAGGAAAGGCATTAATAGTTTTTAAAGTTTTAAATGTCCCAAAAGATACATCTACGATGATAGCCATAAATGTCCCATCAAAAAAGAAGGGAAGAAAAGATATTTTAAAGATTGAAGGCATTGAGTTAAAAAAGAAAGATGTTGATAAAATATCCTTAATCTCCCCAGATGTAACCATTAATATCATTAGGAACGGAAAAGTTGTAAAAAAACTTAAACCACAGATACCCGATAAAATTGAAGGCATATTAAAATGCACAAATCCCAATTGCATAACAAATAAAGAAAAAATTAGAGGAAAATTTAAAATAGAAAATAAGAGCCCATTAAAGATTAGATGCTATTACTGTGAGAAGTTTTTAAATGAAGTGGTTTTTGAATGATAATAATTTAAAGGGAGAGTATGGAATTAAAAGGAAGAAGTATATCAAAAGGAATTGTTGAAGGAACTGCTATTGTATCAAAAAAACCATTCTCTTTGAAACTTTTCAAAAAAGTTTCATCAAAACAGGATGCACTACCTCGCTAACGCTCGGTAGTGCCTCTTAGAATTATAGGCAGGGATTATTATGGAACTAAAAGGAAGAAGTATTTCAAAAGGTATTATTGAGGGAATTGCAATCGTTTCTAAAAAACCATTCTCTTTTTTGGGAGGAGTTGACGAAGAGGGCAATATTATAGATAAAGATAGCGATTTATATGGACAATCATTGAAGGGAAAAATCTTTGTTTTTCCTTATGGTAAAGGTAGCACTGTTGGTTCTTATGTAATATACAGCTTGGCAAAGAGAGGAATTTTAAAAGGTATAGTTAATAAAGAATGTGAGCCAATAGTTGCTACGGGAGCTATTTTGGGAGGCATCCCACTGGTTGATAAAATAGATATAAATAAAATAAAAACAGGAGATAGGATTGTTGTTGATGGAAATACAGGAGTGGTGAAAATTTTAAATAAATGAAAATAAAAAATTATCTCTTATTGAAAATTTATTTTAAATTTTATTTTATCACTAAATTCTATCTGAAAGCTAAAAACTTTTTTGGTGATGATTTATGAGTAGAGAAGCTAATCCATTCAAAAAAATGCCCACCATATTGATGCCTGATGAATTAATGGACAAAGCTTTAAGAAGAGGAGAAAAAGTAGCTAATGAGATGAGAAAGAAAGAACTACCTTGGCTATTGAAAGCAAGAGTTGTTGAAGAAAATAAAGTAAGAACCATTGCCTCAGTCGTCTCTGATAATCTACAAAAGGTTATTGATAAAACCCCACCAGTTAGGAAGCTCCCAAAATTTTACCAGGAGATGGTCGAGGTTTTGGTTGGGATAGATGATTTCAAAAAGTCAATGGGGGCGTTTAAATGGGCTTCTGAGTTGGTTAAAAAATTGGGAAATGAATACGCTAAAAAAATCAGAAGGGCAAGAACGCCACAACAAGCAGGAAAATTGAGAAAGGAGTTTATTGGTAGGGTTAAGTCAATATTAGAGCAGATACATCCAGAGATGGCATTTGTTGCCGTGGCAAGAGAGAAGTTAAAGGAATTGCCAACATTTAAGGACTTGCCAACAGTAGTTATAGCTGGGTATCCAAACGTTGGGAAATCAACACTATTAAAAAAGCTCACTGGGGCAGATGTTGAAATAAACAGCTATCCATTCACAACTAAGGGCATAAATATGGGGTATTTTGGAGATATTCAAATAGTTGATACTCCCGGGTTGTTAGATAGACCATTATATGAGAGGAATGATATTGAGTTACAGGCAATTTTAGCTTTGAATTATTTGGCTAATTTAATATTGTTTGTAATTGATGCCAGTGAATTTTGTGGTTATAGTATAGATGAGCAAATAAATTTGTTGAAAGAGATAAAAGAGTTATTTAAAGTTCCTGTTGTTGTGGCTATAAATAAAATTGATTTGGTAGATGATAATAAAGTTAAAGAGATTGAAAATAAGTTAAAAGAGGTTGGAGTTGAGGAAGTGGTAAAAATATCTGCTGATAAAGGTATTGGATTGGATGAGTTGAAAAAATTATTTATTCAGAAGTTCAGAGAGCATAACCTCAACTGAATAAGCCGCTCTTGTAATTCCCATGCTTCTTGGGTCTGCATCAGTTCCAACAACGTAAAAAGTTGGGTTTATTTTTGGATAAACAAAAAACTGCCCTATACAGCAAGATGCCTGTTCAGGAACTGCCCTCTGTATATGTAAAAAATCAACTTTGTCAATGTCAATGTTTAAATGTCTCACAATAGCTTCAAACGCCTCCTTTTCACTTTTATTTACAAATGAAACCCCTATTAAAGCTTTACCTTTTGGAGCGAGAGATTTATCATAGTTTGTTATACACTTTGCCCATGCAGGAGGGTCAATCCAAACCTCCGAACCCTTATATTTTAACGGATTTTTATCTTCATCTACACCAATCCAAACAGTTAGAGAATTTGTAAATTTTATATTTCTTAAATAGTCCTCTAACTTTTTTATTTCGTCAATATCTTTTGCAATGTCTGGAAGAGTCCTTGAAGGTGCTGAGAAAATAACAATATCGACATCGTAATTATTATTATTTGTTCCAATGATATAACTATTTTCTTTTACTTTTTCAATTGATAAAACTTCCTCATGCTTTATTGTTGTGTTTTTTAGGGAGTTTAATACGCAGTTGGTTATTGACTGGATTCCACCAAGTGGATAGCCATGACTTATATATCTTCCACTTATAAATTTTGATATATACTTTTTAGAACCATCTTTAATAGTTTTTAAAAATCCTTTTGATAAAATATTCCTAATTCTATCAGGATTAATCTTTTTTACCAATATTGATTTCATTGGGTTTATTTTTGAATCTTTATAAATAAAAGGCAATATGTCATCCTCGGGAATGTATCCCGCTCCCGTAAATAACCTCCATAATGGAGTATTTTTCATATCTTTTCCGGTCAAAAAATAAGAGATTGTATCAAAAAATTTTAATGATGTCTCACTCAACCCCAATGTATTTACAACATCATAAACAGAAGTATCTTTTTCAAAACCCATACTCATTAAATCTATTGTCTTTGTAGTAATCAATATCTTATCCTTATGTGGAACGATTGGGGTTGTTA
>Ga0256838_1001171_pt1 | contig 13053 bp, 10 predicted proteins | sample 4571419metaG_FD_185978 | JGI IMG/M metagenome (GOLD analysis project Ga0256838, IMG submission 185978) | Hydrothermal vent microbial communities from Guaymas Basin, Mexico - 4571-419 | ecosystem: Environmental > Aquatic > Marine > Hydrothermal vents | place: Mexico: Guaymas Basin | collected...
TAAATGACTAGTTTCAATTTGTAACCTAAACTCAAATCAATTTCTTATAAAAAATTCTTTAATTAATTTTCCGTAATATGACAAATCAAGAAAAATATCCATAGAAGAAGGTACATTATTTTTTTTTAAAAAAAGTACCATCTTAAAAAACAATTTAAGTTGCCCCATATTTTTTATGTAATAACAAGTATCAAATTTTGTATCAGGAAATTTTTTATACAAGTACATAATTTTTTCTACTCTATTCTTTTCATATAATGGACTTATATGTACTGGATGTCTCCTAAATAACTTTATTATTGGATCAGAAAGAAATTTATCAATATCAGGATGATTTATAACATCTGTTCAAAACAAAAAAATAGAAAAAGACTTATCACATCTTTCCTTCATAAAATTAAGTATTTTTTCAAACTGCTCATATTTATAAAATTTCTGTTTATCTTTTATACTACAACAGTTATAACAATTTGTAACACATTTTTCTCATAATCTAATTAGAATACTTGCAGGATTTCATTTACTTACAAATAACATAAATAATCTTTAAACTTCTAAAACCAGTTTATATGTTTCCTCACCAGCTAATACATTTATCTTATTAACTCATTTATCTCAATTTTTTTCTAAATATTTTTTCATCATTCTAAGTAATACATATTTTCTTTTTTTTATTTCATCTTCATTTAATAAGTCATCACATGAAAATTTTTTAGTTCATTCTATATACCTATACTCAATAAATACAGTTCTATAATAATACTTTACAGAAAGCTTAATATTATTAAGAAATTCTTCAAAAGTCTCACCTGGAAAAGCATAAATTATATGGTTATCAATTATAATTTCAGGTTTAATTTTTTTTAAATCTTTAATAAAATTTATCACATTATCAACTTTATAGAATCTATTCATTTTTTTTAAAATTCTTTCAGAAAAAGACTGAATAGGCATATTAAACTTATATATTTTATCTATATACCTTATAATATAATCCTTATATTTAAGTGCCATAGCAGGATGTAAGTAATGAATATTAATTTGATAATCTCATTTTACATTACAAAAAGCATCAAGTAATTCTCAGAAATTAGTTCATATATCTAAACCATAACTTCATGCATCTTCTCATAACAAAACAATCAAATTATAACCAGATTTTACCGCATATTCAAGTTCCTTAACAAGCTGAGAAATAGACCTACTTTTTACATATCAAATATTTTTTTTAATTTGACAAAAATTACAAGAATGTATACACCCTGCTGATATTTCCAAAAAATAATATTTATGATTTGGATCAACTCATTTATCTCCATGAAAGATAGAATCTTGTTCTATTTCAGATGATAAAATATCATTTATACTATATTTTCATCCAAATAATCTATCTAATTTAGTTAAATCATAAGTAGGGACAAAATCTGTTATAAAAGGTATATTTTTTAAAGAATTTTTTCAACTTCATAAATCTCAAAATATATAAAGCTTTTTATCAGATATTTTTTCTTTTAAAGAAAGAATGTAATCATAAGTAAGTTTTTCAACTTCGGACAAATATCAATATGTACACACTAAAATATAATCCGCATAATCTACTGAATCAACTATAGTATAATTATTTTTTAAAAAATATGACTTTATCTTATAAAAAAGATAAGATAATTCACTACTTAAACTATAAGTCATATCCTTTAAAAAAACTTTATTTTTATTCATTTGTTTTTAATATAATTTAAACATCAAAATTTGCCAAATCTACTTTAATTGGATTTATTTTATTCAATTTTAATAAAATTTTTGTTCTTTTTTTTATTTCATTAGGCATTATAAGTTGATTATCATCAAATTTTTTAGTTCACTCCCTATAAGAATACAAAATAAACAAATTACTATCACACACATTAAGATATTCTAAATTTCTCTTAAATTCTTTAAATGTTTCAGTAGGATAACCATAAATAATATGGTTAATAACCTTTAAACTTTTATCTCAAGCCTTCCTAAAAGAATCTATTAAGTCAATAAATAAAGAAACAGTATATTTTCTATTCATAAGTTCAAGTAATCTATCATTATAAGATTGAATAGGACAAGTAATTCTCGAGACCTTATAAAAATTATAAGATATTTTAGGAAAAATTTTTGAAAATATTCAAGGCTCTACATAGTTAATATCTATTTGATAGTTTCATTCAATTTTACAAATTTCATTAAATAAAACATCAAAAGATATACCAATATCTAGACCATAGCTTCCTGCATCATCAGACACCAACACAATTTCATTATATCAATTTTTAACAGCATATTCACATTCTTTTAATATTTCTTCCGGCTTCCTACTCGTTACATAACCAATAGCTCTTTTTATAACACAATATGAACAATTATGTACACATCATCTAGAAATAGATACATAAAATCTCTTTTTATTATCGGAAAAAATAGTAGCTGGATTTCTTATTTTTCATTTATTAACTAATACTGCATCAATATTTCTAATAGAAACACTATGTTCAAAATAGTTATCCAACAAGTAATCTTTTTTTGTGGGAATTAAAACAACTTTATCAGAATAATTTTTTATTAGTCTAGGAGAAATTCAAGACAAACAACCATAAACATAAATTTTTTTTTTACTTCAAAATTTTTTCAACAAGTTATCTATATAATTTATTTGCTTATTTTCTATATGTGTCCAAACACCACAGGTATTTATAAGTATATCTGTAGCTTCCAATTCAGAATCAACTAAATCATATCAATTAAGCAAAAAAAAATTTTTTACCTTGTTAAAAAGATAAGAACTAGCAGTACATTCAGAATATACATTATCTATTAAAAAAATTTTTTTCATTATAAAAAATTACTTTCATAAAAAATATTCTCTATTAAAGTTATCACAAAATCATGGGTTAATAAGTCAATCATATTTTTTAAAAGAAAAATATAAAGCATATTCAGCATAAGAATAATAAGGACTCAACTGTTCATCAAATTTTTTATAAAATAATCTCTCATATCTTTTATCATATCAACTTTTAACAAAACGGTAAGCTGTAGTTAATAATCATTTAAGAACAAATAACCTATCATTGATTTTATATTTAGCGGTAAGAAATTTTTTATATTCATCTTTACTAAGATAAAATTTTCCTGGAACATCATCAAAAATATTATCAATATTAGTACCATCATATTCAACATTAGTTCAATCACTAATATCTTTAAAAGATGATAAGCTTCCCTCAAAAAACCTACATAGTCAATTTATATTATAAAAAATTTGTTTCCAAAAAAAGTAATTCTTTTTTTTATTATAAAATAATATATTTTTATTAAAGTTACTCAATAATCACCATTTATTAAACAAAACATCAAAATTATCAAGCTTATACCTCGATAAATCTTCACTATTAAATTTTTTAAAAATTAGTTTAACATTCTTTTCATCCCCTGGATCTTGAGGATTAGGGTATGTAAAAAATCTTCTTTTAATAACTTTCCAATTTTCATCAACTGTATAATCCCCATTAAAAAAATAATATTTTATTTGATCAAAACCTGTATTAAAAAATAATACAAATCTTCTAAAAAGATCTTTAGACCATTTTTCTTGAACTCAATTATCAATAACCAAAACTTTATACAAACCCTCAAAGGAATACATCTTTGCTATACTTCATGTATAATTTCTATTTTCACTAACATTACTACCAGTTTTTAATTGATATTTGTTTAAAGTAACACTAACTTTAGGTTTATTGCTTTTATTCGTATTATAAAAAAGTGTAAATACATCAAATATATTTAAAATAGCTATAGAAAATATAAATCAAGTTAAAAAAGAGAAAATTATTGTTAACTTATTTTTCATCTTAGCCTAAATAATTATGAATTAAATAACCCCAATATTTTAAATGCTGGATTTTACAGTGATAGTTTATCTTATTAAAATTATCACTAAATATATTATTTAAAATAAGATTAAGAACATTTTCATATGTTAAGTTATCAATTATTAATTTTCAATTAAACATAATTATACCTTTCCCATCCTCATATTTATAAATAATTTTTTCTCCTGAAATTAAAACTATTTCTAATAAAAATTCAACATCTTTCACTACAATCTTTTTTGTATAATCAACAACTATTTTACCTAAATCTATCTCAATTAAATTATTTAACATATAAAACATATCTACTACTAATGCCTTTTTTGTATCTATTTGACTTAATATATTCTTCTCTCACACAAATAATGTAGCATTTATTTTTTTTATCCTATCTTTTAACTGACTTGTTAACTTAAATATTTTTGTATAGTGCTCAAAGTTAAACAAATAAAGGTTATCAAAAGATAACAAATATTTCAACTTATTTAAATTAAACGTAATAGGTAAATCAATTAAAACTTTATTGTTCGTATTCTCCAAAATATACTCAACTATCTGATATTGAACATTAGTTGGATACACAGTAGATACTACTAAATCAAATTTATCTCTACCTATTTTTTTATAATCAGTACTCACATCAATTCAATAAGTAGATACTATCTTTTTCTTTGTAATATCTGTTTTACAACATCAAATTACCTCATATTCATTAGATTTTGATAAAAAATACTTAAGAAATTTTTGTCACTGCCATCACAACCCTATTAATAAAATTTTTTTCTTCATATATAAATATAAACATTAATATATTAAAATAGGCTCTTGGATACTATAGATAAAAATTAAATAAAATTAGGATAATTTTTTAGCAACTTTTTAATTTCATTGTAAAAATTTTTGTTCTGAAGTCTACAGTTAAATCTAAATTCACATTCTTTAAGGTACAAGGGAAATTTTTAAGACTTTATACCATTAAATTTTGCTAATCTTCTTTTAGTAAAGCTCCAAAAATTTTCTATTCAGTTGATATGCTGTTTTCATTTAGCAAATTCATTGTTTCAATGATGAATTCTATAGTATTTTTCATATCACAAATCAACTAATCAATCCTAAGCTTCCCATCAATCTGTATTTATTACACTATTTGTATCTATTTTTCCTCTTATTATAGGTAATAAACTATCAGCTTTACAATTAGGAACTATTTGTGTATAGACTTTTCAGTTCCTTTTTAATAAGCCAAATATTTTTATTTTTTGTCAGGCTCATTTTCATCTTTTTTATCTGATTCTACTAGGTCAGAAGTAACTTTCATCTAACTTAATTTCTCCTTTAAATACTTCTGCTTTTTTTACAATGTTGGTATATTGCTTCTCTTATATAATTATACCATCTATTTATTGTTTTTCTTTCAATTCCTAATATTTCAGCCGTATTGCTTTATAGTTACTTCGTAATATTGGCTGTTAGGTCTAGAGCAAAACATTTAATGATTTGTTCTGTTTTATACCTACTTAGTTTCGTTCATTTTTTATATGGGTTTTTCCTAGTCATAACCTTATATTATTCATATTTTTATCTATCTCAAGTATTCTAGACCCTAAAAATTATGCAGCAAATAGTTTTTTGGCTACTAAAATAGTTTTATAAATGAATTAGCAAGACTTGCAGATAAGATGGGTGCAAATATAAAGGATATTGCAGAAAGTATGGGATTGGATAAAAGAATAGGTGAATCTTTTTTTTAAATGCTGGATTAGGTTATAGTGGTAGTTGCTTTCCAAAAAGATATAAAGTCTTTGATTCATCAGTTTAAAGATAATGGTTTGGAAGGGAAAATAATTTCAGATGTTGATGAAGTAAATGAAACACAATTAAATTATTTTTTATGAAAGATAGAAAATTTCTCTGATAATTTAGACTGAAAAAAGTTTTTAGTTTTGTGAATAGTATTTAAGCCAAATACAGATGATATAAAAGAATCAAGAGCTGTAGAAATAATTAAGTTTTTATTAGAGAAATGAGCTAATGTAGTTTGATTTGATTATGTTAAGAAAGCAATGGATAATATATCTAAAATTTATTCAGATGTAGAATTACTTTATAAGGAAGACGAAATTTATAACTTGCAAAATTTAGATTGAATTATAATTGCTATTGAGTATAAGAAATTTAATGACTTAGATTGGTCTAAAATTAAAAATTATATAAACTTTCCAGTAATATTTGATGGAAGAAATATTTTGAATAAAATAAGATAGAACAAGAAAGGTTTATTTATAAGTGAATGGGAGTGTAATTTAGTTAATAAGATTTTTATATTTTATAATGGTAAAAATAAATAGTAATGGATATAATTATTTTAATATAGGTGACTTTATAAGAAAAAATCCTTTTTTGAATTGTAAAGAATGAAAATGAAATAATGTTCTTTCAGATTGTATTTTTGATGATGTGGTTGAGATTACCTCAAAAAATACAGTAAATTTTTTAAATTGTAAGTTTAAGAAATGATTAATTATAAAAGATATAGTTTTACATACTTGAGAAAGTTGTAAAGTAACTTTTAATAATTGTCAATTTTATTGACCAATTAAAATAGAAAATTGTAAGATGGATCGTTCTATTTCAGATAATCAAACTTTTTCTATTCAAATAGTTGATTCTTATTTTAAGCAAGTGTTTATTAAAAATACTACTTTTACTGATAAGGTAAAACTTAAATATAAAGCCATAAGTTTTGCAAAAATTTTAAAAGAATTAAAAATAATTTTAGAAACTTTTAATAAGTTAAATCTAGAACAATTTAAAAAAGTAAGACTGGAGTCAAATGTTTTATGGTTACAGTGTATTTTAAAAAGACAAGTAAGTATAGAGGGTTCTATTTTTGAGGAATGACTTACTTTCTTGGATTTAGATAATTTTGATGTAGAAATAAAAAACAGTGAATTTAAAGAAAGGTTTAAATTATCTCAAAATGATAAAAATAATAGAACTAGTTTTTTAAAATTACATAAATTTGAATTTATAAACAATCAAATAAATAATTTTAGATTTGGGTATTATGAAGTGGGTTATTTTAAAATTGATAATATTAAAAATCCTAGTGATTCAGAAATAAATATGGGGTCATTAAAAGTAAAAAAGTTTGTTTTAACTAATATAAGAAACATTGGAAAGATTAGAATATATAATTTGTCTGCTATTGATAGAAAAAATAGTATTTTTCAAATAGATAATTCTTCTTTATGAGATGCTGAATTTCAAAATATTGATTTAAAATGATTTAGAGAAGTTGTAATTTATGATAATATTTTGGATTGACTGAAATATACGAATGTTGATTGGCTTGATGATATTGATATAGTTAATTATTTAGGAGTAAGATTATTAAATAATATAATATTTTTTTATTTAGTATGGAATAGATTTTTAGTTTTTAATTTTAGTCCTGATAGGGTGTTTTTTTTAAGAGAGTTATTACTAACGTATAATCATATTCAAAAATTTAAAAATAAGAAAATTTTGTTAGATGATGTTAAAGACTTTATTGGTGATAATGTCTATTTTATTAAACCATTATTATTTGGTTATATTTTACAACTAGAAAAAATATTTTTTTTAAAACAAAGAGATACATATAGGGCTATTAAAAATATGACTGAAATCAATAATGATAAGATTATAGCTAATAATTATTTGTGAAAAGAATTGAATGCTTATTTGAATTATTTGATGAAAAAAAGAGATATTAGCTGAAAGACTTTTATTTTATGGTCAAACAAGATTATTAATAATTTCTGAAATGACTGGCTAATAAACTTATATATATTTATAGGTTTGGCTTTTATTACATCTGTTATATGGATAAATGTGAGTGATAATATATATATTGTTATAATAGAAGTTAGTATGATTATTATCTTGTTTTTAATATTTATTGCATGAATAATATATGATGTTTCTTTATTTATTTTTTTTAGATATCTAATTTATATATTAATTGGAGGATTAATTTTTTTATTATTTGTAGTCATAGTAATATATATGTTTAATAATAATATTAGCTGGAATTTAGTATCAATTTTAATCTTATTACTTGTATTATCATTCACATTATACAAGTTTTCTAACATCTTGACAAAGAATATATTTAATAATAATAGAAGTAAAATTTTAGGGATATTATGAATCACATTTTTTATTGTGCTATTTTTTTCAGTATATTTGGCTACTTTGAATAATAAGTTTTTTAAAATATTAAACCAAGCAGCAAAATTCCTTCTTTGACCAATTTATATTATGAAATATGATAATCATATAGAAGACAACAAAAATATTAATAAACCTAGTGAAAACTTTATATATAATAAATATTCCCCTTGGTTTTTGTTAGTTTATACAGTGATTTACTCAATTCTTCTTTGGAACCTAATAGTAGCTATAAAGAGAGTGGTGAGGAATAAGTAAAAAATTATTTAGCTTATTAATTAGTAGTATAATGAAAAAGGTAATTACTTATGGGACATTTGATCTATTTCATATTGGGCATTTAAAATTACTTAAAAGAGCCAAGAGGTTTGGAGATTATTTAATAGTTGCAGTATCTACAGATGAATTTAATAAATTAAAAGGAAAAAAATCTTTTTTTCCTTATGAAGAAAGAAAACAAATTGTTGAGGCTATTAAATACGTAGATAAAGTAATACCTGAAGAGAGTTGGGAGCAAAAAATTAATGATATTAAAAAATATGATATAGATATTTTTGTTATTTGAGATGATTGGAAATGAAAATTTGATTATTTGAAAGATTATTGAGTGGAAGTTGTATATTTATCAAGAACAGAAGGTATTAGCACAACTGATATTAAAAGGCTATTGTCAGGTATTTCTGATGATGCTATACAGTAAATTGAAGAATGACTAGATTTACCAAAACAAATAAAAAAAGAATTTAGGTATTAAGTTACCTTTGAAAAATGATTTTTGATATAGTTAAAAACTCTTTCAGAACTTTTTCAATCTTGATGCTCATAAAAGTAATTTAGCATATTATTAATATGCTTTTTTTCTTCTTCAAAAAATTTGGTTGGATTTTTTAGAAAATTGTTAATTTGTTGGATTAGTTCTACAGAATTATAAGCTATTTTTCAATCTATTAGTTCACCTTCTCAAATATTAAAATAAAAACCTCCTCTTTTTGTTATATAGTCTTCATAATCAAAAAGGTAGAAGACATATGGTCTTTTTAAAATGACATAATCTAAAATTATACTTGAATAATCAGTAATTAATAAATCAGTTTCTAGTAAAAAGTCGTTAATGTCTTCAATGTCGTTTTTATAAAAAAGGTTGTATTTTTCTAATTCTTCAGTTGAAATTGGAAAAAGTATATCTTGGGTATGTGGATGTTTTTTTATAAAAAGTTTAGTATTTTTTTCTTTTAATAATTTCCCGAGTTGAAGAATTTTATCTTTTGTATCTATAAACTTTATAAATTGGCTATATTCTCTCCATGTTGGAGCGTATAAGATTTTGATTTCTTGATTGTTTGTTTTAGACTTAAAATTAAAAAACTTATCTGTCCTTGGATATCAGGAGTTTAAAAAGTTTTTGATCCCATAAGCTTTTTCAAATGTAGGTTGTAGTTTAGATGAGCTTATTGCAAAAGTAAAATTATTAGTGTTATAATTAAAAGTTCATAATCCAAAAATATTTAAAATTTTATGATATAATCACTGATTTGTTTTTTTATGTTTCCCAATTTTTTTTAAAGGTATACCATGCCGTAGATTCAATATGAAGGCATTTTTTAAATTATAATATACCAAATCATAGGAATCTATTATAAAAAGTTTAGCTTTTAAAGCTTTGATAAAGCCTTTTAAGTTGTATAAATAAAAAACTTTTCAAGGGTAAATTTTTTTATATTTGTTATAAAGTTTTTTATTTTTAAACATATAAAAGAAGTTTTCATCTTTTTTATTTTCTACTAGGTATTGGAAAAAAGCTTTTGGATTTCCATAAAAGCTAAATCAACCTCAAGAGGAGATGATAAAATATTTTTTATTTTTTACAAAAAGTCAGAAAAACTTAAGTAAATACAAAGCAATAAGTTGTTTTAATCATCTAAGTATTTTATTCATTTTAAAATTTATTTACTTTCTAAAATTTTTAACCACTTCTCAAAAACTATTTTTTTGTCGAATGTAGATTGTAAATACTTTTTTACTTCTGGATTAGGTTTTAGCTTTCATTTTATAAAATCTTTCATTCATTGATATAAGTAATCAATATCATTTAGCTTTTCAATAGGCTTTACTAAAAGTCAATGTTCAGTTTGGTAATTATAGTTTAATTTTGTATCAAGGTTAATATCAGGTACTAATATTTCTCTTGGTCAAGCATTACAATCTGTTGAAATTACAGGCAATCAAGCATACAAGGCTTCTACCAATACTAGCCCAAATCATTCCCATAAAGAACTAAAAACAAAACAATTAGAATTTTTTAAATATGGATATACATTATCTTTTTGTCATAATAAAAATACTTTATCTTTTAATTTTAAGTTGTTGATTAGTTTTTCCAATTCTTTTCTTAAAGGTCATTCTCCTAAAATTATTAGTTTTGTTTGAGGATAATCTTTTTGTAATTTGGAAAAAGCTTGTATAAGGTATTTTTGACCTTTTTGTTTAACTAATCTTCCAATATTGATAAAAGTTATTTCATTTTCTTTAAAATATGTTTCATCTTGTGGTGGGATTTGTTGAGTGAGCAATTTATCAATTTTGTTAAAATCAAGTCAATTATAAATAGTTGTTGTTTGTTGCAAATTAAACTTATTTTGTAATTCTTTTTCTATTTTTTTGGATACACAAACAATTTTATCTAGTTGAGGATATGTTATTTTAATAAAAAACTTATTAAACCAATGATTTAAATATTCATAGTTATGAACTACTCAGATTGTTTTGACAGCAGGATTTAGTTTTTTAATAAATCAATTTATAAAATTCGCTCTTTCTGTATGAGAAATTATGATATTTATGTTATATTTTTTAACAATTTTGTTAATTTTAAAAGGATTGATAAAAATTGATAAAATTTTAAAGAAAATATTTTTAGGTTGGTTAAAATTGATTAACTTTTCTTTAAGCTTTTGAATTTCGTGGTCTTGTTGAAAAGAAAGAAAAAAAACATTATATCAAGCCTCATGTAATTTATTTCATATATCTGCTGCTACTTTTTCAGCTCATCATCATTTTCTAAAAGATGGACTTATAATTAATATATTTTTATTTTTCATTTTTATATTCTAATTTTTTAAACATTTCCAAAATCCACTTTGAAGGTAAAGCTAACAAAAATATTTCTGCTAAAATATAACCTAAAGAGCAAAAACATTTTTTAATGTTACTTAATTGAATTTTTATAGTATTTTTAAGTGTAAGCTTTAAATGTTTTGATTTTCATTGGTTTGAATGTATTCTGTATTTAAGTAAATATTCTGGTAAATTTCCTAATTTGTATCACTTGTTAAAAAATCTAAACCATAACTCATAGTCTTGCACTCTTTCAAAATTTTCATTGTATGCTCATACATTGTTCCAAGCTGACTTTCTAATCATTACAGCTGGTTGGGCCAAAGGAGATTTTTTACAAATAGTTTTTTTTACATCTTTATAACTAATAGGATATTTTCTGTATCAAATAGTTTTGCTATTTTCATCTATAATTTCTAAAAAACTTCCTACTACAGCATAATCTAGATTTTTTTCTAAAAATTCTATTTGTTTTGCTAATCTTTCAGGTTTTGCAACATCGTCTGAATCAATGATAGCAATATATTGAGATTTTTTATCTACTAACTTTAATAGTTTGTTTCTAGTTTTTACTACTCATAAATTCTTTTCATTTTTATAAAGTTTTATTCTTTTGTCTTGTTGTGTGTATTTTTGGCAAATTTCATAACTATTATCAGTAGAACAATCATCTACTATTACAAATTCAAAGTCTTTGTATGTTTGATTTAAAATACTTTCTATAGTTTCTCATACTAGTTTTTCTGCATTATGGACAGGCATTATAATGGATATTTTAATAGACATAATTTGTATTTAATTTTTAAATTTATTTTCTTACCTTCCTTATCTCTTTCCAAAACAACCTAATCTCCTTCCAATTTACCAATAAGATTACAATTCAATATAGCAATCATACTCATAAAATCAATCACAAACTATCTAATCTAGATTGAAAAGAGTAGTTTTGTAAAGTTAAAAATCCAACTAGACTACAAATAATTCATAAAACTAAGTTTTTTCACCAAAAAGTTCGATCAATGTTTATTTTAATTCATTCTTTTAAAATTTCTTTTCCTGCTAAAAAAGCTATTATTCACCAGCCAATAATTGTAGATATAATTGCTCATATAATTCAAATATTTGGGATTAAAACTAGGTTTAGTAAAAAGTTTATTCCTGCAGCAATCCATAAAATTTTAACTCTTTGTTTGATTTTTCATAACCCCGCCAAAATAGGAAAGAATATTTGGATTAAAATGTTTATGAATATGAACCATCAAGAATAAAAAAGTAATTTTCCAGATGAAACAAATTTTTTTCAAAATAATACAAATGCAATCAAAGGTCAGAATATTGCCAAAAATATTCAAAAATATATTCAGAAAATTACAAAATATTTAACAAAAATATTTATCATTAAAGATAATTTCCAAATTTGTTTTTTTTCTGCAAGTTCAGTTGTAACAGGAAATAAAAAACCAAACATAGGAGACAGAATTAAATTATAAATACTGAGTAAACTTAAATAGTTCGTATAATATCCTGCTTGCTGTGGTCAAAGAAAATAAATTATCATTTGTAAATCTATTTGTCAAAGTAATATACCAGCCTGTGCTCAAATTACAACCCATACTGAATATGAAAAAAGTTGTTTAGCTAAATTTTTATCGGTTTTAATTTTTCATTTTGTAAAAGTATACCTATATTTTTTAAGAAAAATAATCAAAGCTACCAAAAGTCATACTAATGTTCCCCCAAACCAAGCTAAAGAATAAGTTAATACTGATCAAGTATTAGAAAAAAATAATATTGCAACAAATATAACAATAGACCACATTCT
>Ga0256838_1001172_pt1 | contig 13033 bp, 9 predicted proteins | sample 4571419metaG_FD_185978 | JGI IMG/M metagenome (GOLD analysis project Ga0256838, IMG submission 185978) | Hydrothermal vent microbial communities from Guaymas Basin, Mexico - 4571-419 | ecosystem: Environmental > Aquatic > Marine > Hydrothermal vents | place: Mexico: Guaymas Basin | collected...
GGAGTTGTATGGACAGGAGGTCAATCCCGTTACAGCTGCGTTGGCTCGTATGAATTTGCTTATACATGGTATTGATAAATCTCGTGTATTTATTGAGGTGGGAGACACACTACTAAACCCTAAATTCAGAGAAGGAGATACAATAAAGAAGTTTGATGTGGTTATTGCTAATCCACCATGGAACTTGAAAAATACTTCAGACAAAGCATTGAAAAACTCTCCCTTGGCAGATGAAAGGTTTAAATACGGATACACAACAAAGAGCTCCGCAGATTGGGCATGGATACAGCACATGCTCGCATCAAGCACGGGAAAGAACAAGATTGCCGTTGTTTTCGATACAGGACTTTTGTTCAGAGGCAACAAAGAAAAAGCAATAAGAAAGGCTGTTCTTGAAGAAGATTTTATAGAAACTGTTATTCTGCTGCCTGAAAAACTCTTTTACAACACATCTGCACCGGGTGTTATTATCATTCTCAACAAGAATAAAGCAGAGGATAGAAAGGGCAAGGTGCTGTTTATCAATGCCTCTGAGCTGTATGCTCCCCATCCTACTGTTAGAAAACTGAACACCATAACACCAGAGCAAAGGGCAAAGATAGCAGAGCATGCCATAGAGTGGAAAGAGGAGCCCCATTTCGCCAAGATTGTGGATATTGAAGAGATAAGGAAAAACGATTATAACCTTAGTGTTCAAAGATATGTGTTCCCCAAGATTGAAGTTGAAGAGATAGATATTGCTTCAGAGTGGAAGAAGATAGGGGAGCTTACAGAGAAGGAAAATGAGCTGAGGCAGAAGATAGAGGGGTATTTGAGAGAGATAGGAATTGAGTTGAAAGGAGGAGAGTAGGGGAATGCCTGATGTCATTGAAGAAAAAAGAAGAAAAAACTATGAAACAGGAATAGCAATATTAGCCGTTACATCAAGTGTATTTTTTACATTGGCAACATTTTTGCCAGCAAGAGCATTTGTTGTTTTGCCAATTATTTGGTTACTCCTTGCAGGGGCATTTGCTCTTATTCCTGAATTAAAACAGAAACTTATTGACTTATGGGGACAGGCTACAATATTGATAAGTATATTTGTACTTGCATACATAACATATATCTTTGAAACTCTCCTGTTTTATGGAACTGATACACAAGCTTTGGAGGGCGCAGACAGCTTTTTTAATGATTATGGAAAAAAATTTGTTTTTTGCTTGGGTGGCAATTGTTTCGGTAAAACCATTTGTTGAAGGAATAACTCTTATTGTAGATAAGCTTTTATGTAAGAACCTTTGTCCTTACAGGCTAAAGAAAGGCACCGATAATCCTCAACAGAAGATGATGGAAGGAGAAAAACAATCTGATGTGAATGAAGTGAGCAGAGGTGATTCTGATGTGTAGACAAGATTATAAAGAGACAGAAATAGGATGTATTCCTGAAGATTGGCAGGTTGTGAAGTTGGGGAAAGTTATAGAGGAGTATGTTGTTAAGAGTTTGCCTGTAAGCTATGATAAAGTTGCTTCGGTTGGAAAGGGGATTGTACGTCCCCGTTCGGAGTTGTATGACAAAAAAATAAATAATATAGGACTAATGGCATACGTATATCCATATAGTGTAGTATTTGGATTAGGTAGCAAGGAAATATCCTTTGGTTTTAACTATGATAGTGATTTTTGGGTGTCTCCGGCATATAAAACGTTCCGAGTTAGATTGGCTCTGATGAATTACTATTATTTGTATTCAGTATTTAATGTATATTTAGGCTGGTGGAGTAAGTTGTTTTTAGTGTATGGAGTAAGAAATGGCAAACAATTAGATTGGCAAAGTTTTTTACAAGCATATGTTCCCCTCCCCCCACTCCACGAACAAAAGAAAATAGCCGAAATACTCTCTACTGTTGATGATGAGATAAAGACTGTTGATAAGGAAATAGAGCATGCCGAGGAGATGAAAAGAGGACTTCTCAGCAAACTTCTTACAGAGGGAATAGGCCATACAGAGTTTAAGGAAACTGAGATTGGTAGAATACCAAAGGATTGGCAGGTTGTGAAGTTAGGGAATATGGTGAAAGTTAGAACTAAAAGCAAAGCTAAAAAAGTAAAAGATATAGCTGTTATTACTATGGAGGATATACCTGCGTATGGTGAAGGCAATATTGCTAAGTATAGGATGATACCAGAGGATAAAGTTAAGGCTCCTGTATACTATGAATCTGGAGACTTGTTATTGGCTAAAATAACACCATCATTTGAAAATGGTAAGCAAGCTATTGTTCCTAATGTACCTTCTGGGTGGGGCTTGGCAACAACTGAGGTATATCCTTTGGTTGTAAAAGACACTGAAGTTTTGGATGTGTGGTTTTTATTTTATTATCTTCGTTTTGGTAAGGTTAGAAAAATCCTTGAATTGGAGATGACGGGAACAGCGGGACAAAAACGAGTAAAAAAGGAATCACTTCTTGCCCTCCTCCTCCCCCTCCCCCCACTTCCAGAACAGAAGAAAATAGCCGAAATACTCTCTATTGTTGATGAATATATTCAAACGCTTAGGGAGAAAAAGAAACACCTTGAGCAGGTGAAAAAGGGGCTTTTAAACGACCTTATTACCGGTAAAAGGCGGGTGAAAGTAGATGCCTAAATATCATTATCTGCACGAAACTGAGTATGAGAAAGATTTGGTAGATGCCTTAAAACAATGGGGATGGAAAGAAGGCAAAGCCTCCTTATATTCTCCTCCTTATGGATTACCCATTTGGGAAGATGAATTCAGAAAGAATTTTGCACGTATCAACAACATTGACTCATTTGCATTGAAGCGAATAATAGAAGAAGTCTATAGGAAATTTAGTACTGTATTGGCAAATGTTAGTGAAAACGCAGGAGAAAAAGACTCCAAAACAGTTCTTGATGCCCAAAGTGATTTTCTTGCTTTTCTTCGTAATGGGATTGTAATTGATGACAAACGGTACCACTTAATAGACTTTGCTAATCCATATAACAATAGTCTTATTGCCGTAAGACAGGTTTCTCTTCATAAGGAAAAAAGACCACAAGAAATTCCAGACATTATATTGTTTGTCAATGGTATTCCCTTAGTCGATATAGAGCTAAAGAATCCCAAAGGTGAGGAAGACAGTTTATTGCAAGAGGCCTATTACCAGATACAAGAATATCAGCAAACCTATCCAGATTTATATACTTTTATACAAATAGGAGTTATTTCGGACAGTCCTTATGGCGAAACAATAAAGCCTGCTAGATATTTCCCTACTGCTCCCGGTGTGTACAAAGAAATAGTGGATATCAACAAAGAAACTTGGCAATGGGATACAAAGATTATATTGCCTGATGGAGAAGTAAAGGATATTGACCAACCACTATTGAGCTATTTGGGTTTTTTATATCCTCCTACTTTTCTTGACTTGGTAAAGCACTACATTTATGTTCACTATGATATTGGGAAAAAGATTGTTGCCAAGTATATGCAATACAGAGCAGCCTCAAGGCTGGTATCAAAGGTATATAACTATCGTCTCAATCCCACAGAAGAAAGGGCAAGTGGAGTAGTATGGCATTGGCAGGGTTCTGGTAAAACATTTACCATGGCATTTGCAGGAATGAAACTCTTAACAACTACATTGCCTAATGGTTCACCTCTTGCACGGACTGTCTTGTACGTAGTAGACCGTGAATCCTTGGGAAATCAGTTCACAAGAGAAATAAAGTCGCTCAAACCCAATGTGGGACTTGATGCCTTAATAACAGTTATGACGAGTATTCGTCATTTGGCAGAAACACTTAAGAAAGACAAATGTCGTGGACAACGTGGTCAAATTATTACTCTTGTGCACAAGTTTGACGAGGGGACAGAGGCATTTGAAAATCTGAAAACTTATTGTAAGAGGGTAAAAGAAGAGGAAGGCATGTCCACAATTATGGAAGCAACAGATATTACCATAATGATAGATGAGGCTCACCGCAATCAAGCAGGCAAACGAGGGAAATTCATGCGTAGGCTGTTTACCAAAGCTCCTATGTTTGCCTTTACAGGTACTATCAAAATAGCCCCCGGTACTGACAAGGATACTCTTTCTATATTTGGGGAGCTTATAGACATTTATTCTATGTCCGATTCCATTAGAGATGGAGCTACATTGCCTATTGTGTTGAAAGACCGCATCCCCCGTCTTACACATATTGATTCTGCAATACTGGAACAAGCCTATGAACAAATCAAGAAAGAAATAGAGCAGAAGGGAATGGACAATGTTGAAGAGATAACCAGTAGTGTTGCAGAAAAGATGAAAATTGTAGATGTTCTGACAATGGATAAACGCATGAAAATTGTTGCTGAAGATGTAGCCACTCATTTTCTTTCAGAGGTGAACGAGAAATTCAAAGGTATGTTGGTCGCCCCCAGTAGAGAAGCAGCAGCAAAGTATCGTTTTCTGCTTGTTGATGCCTTTAGAAAGGTAATAGAGGAGCAGAAATTAGATATAGATTTCACCGAAGATTGGATAGAAGCAGTATTTACTGCTGGTTCTCCTGCACATGAACAAGGATATATCCGAAAGTATTTGCTTGATGTACAAGAGAGATACGGAGTGCCCTATTCGGAGATGTCCTCCAAGTTTGAGGATAATTTTAGAGGAGATTATTCTCGTAGTCCCAATCCCCGTTTGGTGGTGGTAACTGACAAATTACTTACAGGTTACAATGTGCCTGTTTTAGGTATTATGTACTTAGATAAGTTTATGACCAATGGTCAGCTTCTACAAGCATTGGCACGAACCAACAGACCTTATCCCTACAAAGAGGCCGGTATAGTTTTTGATTATGTGGGGATATTGAAAAACTTAGAGCAAGCGCTGTTATTGTATGGTAAGTTTGATGATTTGTCTGTTTCGTTCAAGAGTGTAGAGGATTTGCTAAATGATTTCTATGCATTATGGGACGATTTGCAGTTGCACTTAGAAAAAATAGCCTTTAGTGATGAAGAGTTTCTATCAGAAGATTTACTTCTTTCTCTTTCTCCTACTGAAGAACAAGAAATAAGAAAGATGCTAATCACCCGTTTGAGGAGCCAAAAAAGGATGTATGGCCCTGAAGATGAAGAGTATCGTAACTGGAAACATGTCGCTCTTTTAGCAAGGAAGATAAATAATATTGTTGATACTCTTCATCGTGTAGCCAAACATCAAATAAAAGAGCAGGATGATATCAAGCGTGCATGCAAAATAGTAAGGTTCTTAATTCTTGTGGATAGAGCTTTACGAAAGAAGACTGTTTCTCCTGATGTCATTAGAAACGTTAAGAATATGGTAGTAAAGCCAATGTTGGAAGAATATGGACCGGATTTTGATATAGAAGAACCACAAGAAACCCCAGAATTCGTAATAGATAATGAGGCAATTAGCAATTTGCTTAAGGAAATGGAGAAAGCCAAAAGCATTGGCGCAAATGTTGTTACGAATAAATTGGAATTCACAGATAAGAAACTAATAAGGCAAGTAGATTTTGTGCTGCGTACCATGATTAATGATAAGAGAACACCTGTTACCTTGCAGGAAAAAATTATCGAGCTATATAAACGTCTCAAATCGGCTTCTGAGCTGTATATGGATGCCAACATTAGAGAGGAAGTGAAGAATTTACTTCACCAATATGAAAAGGCACAGCAAGAAAGGGAGAGATTAGGGCTTTCTATTGGTGATTACCAAATATATAGTCAGCTCAAAGAATATTTTCCTTCGATGTCCATTGATACAAAAGAGAATATGGACCGGTTTAAGCAGTTGTGTACAGCTATAAGGACAAGCTCTCCCAAGAGGTTGGCACAAGAAATAGTGACAAATTTGCAATGGTTAGGACATGACTCTTTGAAGCATCTTAAAGAAAGATATCCGGGTGTTTCTCTTCCGAAGATTTTGCAGGGTATAGCTGAAGAATTGAAAGAAATAGCAGAACAGTATAGCAATGAAGATGAGCAAGAAAATGAGTAGAAAGCGGGAGTACAAATTCATCAAGAGGAATATCAGATATCCACGTATTCGGGTATTTGTCAATCATGTAGAGGTGATAGCATCTGATGCAGAAACAGCGGATATGGCTTATAGAGCAAACATACACAAGATAAGGGCTAAACAGCGATTATTGAAAGAAAAGTACGAGCGGATAAAAGAGATGGCAAAGGATATAGAAGCAATAGAATCCATGTCTCTTGAAGAATTCAAAGAATATGTGAATGCTCGTGTTAAAGAATATGGAGCTATTTTAGGAGTAAAGCCTAACAAAGTACTTTTTCGTTTGATGAGAACAAGGTGGGGCAGCAAATCAGGAAAGAACAATATTACAATTAACACTTTGTTACGGTATATGCCCCACCACCTTATCGATTATGTTGTGTTTCATGAGCTTTTACATTTCATATATCCCAGACACACTCAAAGATTTTGGAGAGTTTTAGAATCGGTGTTCGGTGATATAGAAAAGATACATGAAGAATTGGCAGCATATCAAATGAAATTGCAAGCAAAGAAGTGAATGTGCCATTTGTTTGGTGAGAAAAGCCCTCTTATACTGTGTATGATTATCCCAAAGGGTATTAAAAGGGTAGTGCAAGGGGGCTTTTTCATATGAGTATGGTGCATCTAGTAACTGGTGTTTTGCTAGGAATGATATTGGCAGGTAATAGTACTCATACTAATACTGCTACAACAATTATGTATAAATGAGAATGTAAGGGAGGAAGAATAGTGATTTCATTTGTGGTATCAGGGGAAATGGCATTATACAGGAAGCCTTACACAACGGTTTCGCCTGTTTCATTTCTTGTCCCTACAAAACGTAACATACGGGGGATGCTGTCTGCCGTGATAGGCATTCCACCGGAATACATAGAGGGGCAAATAAGTGTTATTCCTTTACGAAAACTGCATAGAAAAACATTCCAAATTTCTCTCTTGAATCTGAAGAGAAGTGCTCCTTCTTTCCGTATCTTGTCTCCCATTTCTGTAGTATGGAAACCACAATATCAGATAATCTATCGGGGTAACTATGAAGATAGACTCTACCGGTATTTATCTACACGACAAGCAGTATTCCCTATAAACCTTGGCGTTCATTGGGCACATGCCAGTATCTCTTCGGTCCGTAAATTAGCTGCTCAAGAAGTTCACTCTTCGTATGTAGATTCTGCTTTGTATTTGACACCCAGTCTTCTTCCTCAATATCCCTTGCAATATGATACTGCCATAGTAGAAGAAGCAGATGGTTATAGTATCTATGTAGGATATCCTCTAATGTTTAAGGAGTCGGTTCCCGTGCTATTAGATGTGGAAGGACATAGGCATTTTGTGTTGTTTGATTTGGAGGAGATAGCAGATGCTTAGTTATTTGGAAAGACTAGGGGAGTATCTGATGTCCAAGGTGGGTAAAAATGAATTTCTTCAGTTTGCTTATGCTTACGATGAATTGCCTTCCATAGCAAACAATTCTAAATTAGCCAACGAAACAGTTTATATCATTAAAACTGTGGCAACAATAGACTCAGAGAATATATTGGTGTCCGGCATAAAAGAAGTTATGCCTGTAACTTACGATACGTTAGAACATCAATACAACCACACCAAACGAGTTCCATTGTTTGTTGCCAAGGGAAACCACACAAGTCAGCCACAGCCTTTTTTCAAGATTAAACGAAAAAAAGATACACAAGAAGACAATGTTCCCAAAGCGTTGCAGGTATTTGGAAATTTACATATTTCTTTTTCTCCACACGCTAAAACTGCATTGATGGATACTTTACGACAATTGCTTGATAAATCTAATAATGCCAAGGGCATTGCTGTATTGTTGGCGTTTGATACTGGAGATATGTTGTTTCATGGAGATATACCATTGTTACAGGTTATATTTGTGGAAAGTATTAAAGAAATTCGTCATCTCAAGGAAGGAAGCATCAGTTTTGTTCTTCCATTCGCAACATACGACAAACCTCACGTCTTGCCTTTTGGGGATATAACACAAGTAGAAAAATCTTATTCTTACAAGACTCTATTCTATATAGATGTAGCATGGCAATATCTACAGAAACATACTATAAACTTGCCATTGCCACCTAATACACAGCTTTTGGCTATACCACACACTCCGGAGCATATAGGTTTATTTGATGAAGATATTTTCACTTTGGATATAAGTCATTTGCACGAAATATTGACAAACTCAGTATATTTCGACCTACTTTTCACTACCAGAGTTCAGACCGAAAGAAAGATATTACAATACCTCCCCAATATCGATTTGCTAATGTTGGCAAAGCATAACACCCTGTATACCAAAGTAAGAAGTAAAGTTATGGGAGAGGCATATAGGGGAGGGTTGTATCAATTTTACAGAGACACCATCACTATTGTCCAAGGAGCAAATACAGGCAAAGAAGTAGTAACTATTAGTTGTAATATTGCCATAGAACGTCTATTTCGCTTTCTGTTGGATACTGTTATTCCAACAGATTGGTATCGCCAAGAAGTCTTAAGTAATATTTCAGCATGGTTGTACTATTCCAACAGCAATAAGAAACAAGCCCCCCTAGCTTATGTCAAACAGTATTTATTGACCTTGTTTACTATAGAACAATTTGCCCAAGCATTAATAGAGGAGGGAGAATATATGGGAAACAATACCATTGAAGAGTTTTGGAACAAAGTCCCTGACCATTACAAAGATAGTATGAAAATAGGATTATTGCTTGCTTTTATTGCCAATCGTTTGAAAGAAAGGCAAGGACTATCTTCTGTAATGGATACCCCGGTTGCAAAGCAGTTGCCATGGCGTCATTTTGATATTAGACATCTTCGTAATTTGCTTGCCAAAATACCGGAATGGCAGGTTGCTGCTTCTATTTCTGATGGGGGAATATTTGCGAAATTGCAACAGGAGGCTATCAAAGCATTGTGGGAAGTAGAAAAGCAACCTATAGATATAGTGCGTGTGGGGGTGTTATCAGGGTTCGTTTTATATCCCGAATATATTACTGCTTTGAGAAAAACCAATCAAGAGGAGGGGATAATAGATGAGTAAAAAAACCGATGTAAAGCGTAGAGAATTTGTTTTTATACATGAATGTGAGACTTGTAATCCCAATGGTGACCCTTTAAGAGGGAATGAACCACGCTTTGATGAAGAAACACAGACTATATGGGTTTCTGACGAGAGGTATAAACGTAATATCCGTGACACTTGGAAAGATTGGGGAAATTTGATTTGGATAGATTATATAGGAGAAGAAGCAGTTACCATAGACAAACGAATGAAAATCTTGATGATACAAACCGGCAAGAAGCAAACTTTGCTAGGCAATCAAGAAGAGGGTGAAATAGATTGGGACACCTTGATAAAAGATGTTAAGCTGAAGACCTTTCCCCGCAAAAATTTGGAAGAAGCATTGTTTTCTTGTATTGATGTAAGAGTCTTCGGTGCAGTTCTGTCAATAAAGAATATCAATCGTTCCTATGTGGGCCCTGTACAATTCACTTGGGGCAAGTCTTTACATCCTGCTCGTATTATTTCCAATAGAGGCACAACAAGAATGACATCAAATGAACGATCCAAGCAAGGAACTTTCAGGCTGGATTCTTTTGTCCCTTATGCCATTATCGGTACCTCGGGGACTGTCAATCCATACAATGCCCAGAAAACAGGCATGACCGAAAATGACTTCCTTTCTATGAGAAAAGCCCTTTGGAGCTCTTATCTACATGTTAGCTCTCGTACAAAAGTGGGGCAATCTCCTTTGTTGTGGATAGAGGTTATATCCCCTCCTGATAAGGAATACTATATAGGTAATTTACACAGACATGTTCTTGTAAAAACTCACAAGCCTGAACCTGCTTCTCTCAACGATGTTACTATTGACCTTACCCCATTGGTTTCCGTGGTGCCCCCAGACTGCACTATAGAGGTATATGTACATAAGAAGGTTGTAGATGGGGTAGATTTTGGAGATATTCCTGAAAGCAATATCCATGTTGTTGTTGAAATGCCATAAGATATGGAGATTTACAGCCATCCCAATAAGTTGTTAAAGCGGCATATTGAAGAAGTGGCTAGTGGCTTGATATATCAAGGGGTAGAGCCTCAAACTGCTTGGTTCCTTGCACAATTTCATGATATAGGCAAGGTTCATTCACTATTTCAGAAAAAGTTACAAGGGGAACGCAATAACTATGGACATGCTTTGCCATCAGCTATTCTTGCTGCTAACTGTTTATATAAGTGTGAAACTACTATTGATTTACTCCCAATAGAGATATTTCACATCATTTATGGGCATCATGCAGGACTCCACAACATTAATGACCTTATTGGGCTCAAGGAGTATAAGGATAAGCTTGAGATTTTATCGGAAATTCTACTTAAAGGAAAAGATATTGTTTCTTTACCTGCGAACTTTTCGCTGGAAGATTTGGTTTCTCTATATAAACAGTTGGTGGAAGAGTATAGAAACTATCCTCATAAACAGCGTTATTTTCTAATGAAATTTATATTCGGTGCACTAATCAGAGCAGATAGACATTCTGCTTTGAATATGACAGATTCTATATTGCCCAGCTTATCGGATGAAACCATAGAGTCTGCTATGGCTAATCTACAAAATCTCCTTGGTTCTTACGAGGAGACGCCTATAAACCAGTATCGTAAGAGAGTAGCACGAGAGATAAAGGGCAGATACGTGGCCAACAGGACACAATATGGTCAGTTCTCTTTTTCTGCTCCTACGGGGGCAGGAAAAACAGCTATTGCTATCGATATAGCTTTAAGACATATGAAAGAGTTTGGCTTAAAACGGTTGATTTATGTTGTTCCGTTTGTTACTATTGCCGAACAAGCTTACAATCTACTTGAAAAAATTCTTGATGAGGACTTTATCACCGAGGATACGTATATGCGTACTCTTCCCAAAGAAACAGAATTATCGCAACAAGAGGCAAATTATTTATTGTGGCGTGAATGGTATACGCCCGTTGTTATTACAACAACAGCTTATATATGGGATGTTTTGTTTTCTCCGTATTCTACCGATAATATCAATATGCCTATGTTGCAGGATGCTGTTATTATTTTTGACGAAGTACAAGCCTTTCCAGCAGAATACTGGAAAGATTGGAAATGGGCAGTTGAGCATCTAAAAAGAAAAAATTATGTACTTTCTTTCTCGGCAACTCATCCTATTGAAGAGATTATAAATGTCTCTGTCCCTGATGTACCTATGGACAGATATGTTGTATCTGTACTGAAAGAAATAGCTCATTCAAAGCTTATCAAAGGTATTATGGCTTCTGTTGATGCCCATGGTAAGGTGGCTGTTGTTGCCAACACGCTTGAAGAAGCGTTAGAACTGTATCATGGTCTAGTTTCACATATTGAGAATATTTATCTTTTGACTGGTGAGTTGTCTCCCTATCAAAAGAAAGCAGTTCTGTCTAAAGTAAGAAGATGCTTGCAGACCAAAGAAAAGTGTTTATTGATTTCAACACAGGTGATAGAAGCAGGAGTAGATATTTCTTTCAATGTTATATGGAGGGCGTGGGCCCCATTGGATAACATTATCCAAACAGCCGGCAGATGTAATCGTAGTGGGGACGGGAAAGGAATAGTGGTAGTGTTTCCTTCACGTTGGATGGAAGCAGTATATGGAGGAATCAAAGTATGGGCAACTGACCAAGTGTTGCACGGGGCTGTTTATACGGAGAGTGAATTGAAGGAAAAAATCGTAAAGTATTATCAGTTTTTGCGACAAGGCATCTATGGTGGAAGAAATTTAGTACGAATTGCAGATGGATATTGGAGAGAAACAGAAAGACTAATCAAGTCTCCCTACGCATATTTATATTTGCCTGCAATATCAGAAGTTAGAATGCTGTTAGAGCAGATAAAAACAACAAATGTCTGGTTGAAACGGAAATTACTTATCAAAAAATTACGACAATTCGTGTTTGCTATACGCAATAAAGAACGAGTAGGTGAGTATGAAAAGGCATTGGATATCCAATTATTTCCCTGTGACGAGCACTTTTAAAATCTGGTTAAGTGATTCCCGAGTGTTGAATAGCGTATCAAGTAAGGTGTATTTTTGAGTGTATAATATCTATGAAAAGGAGGTGAGCGCATAGGGTAGTCAAACAAATCATATTATAATTGGGTTTTAGCGTTTTTACCCCAGTCATGGGGGTTGCAAAGATAGGAAAAGTCAAGTCTACAAGAATAACCGATCTATTTTTACCCCAGTCATGGGGGTTGCAAAGCCTATAGTTGTGTATCTGATAATCTATCCACGCAATTTTTACCCCAGTCATGGGGGTTGCAAAGCAGAGGGAGTTTACACGAATATAGGGGTTACTCCCGTTTTTACCCCAGTCATGGGGGTTGCAAAGTGGGGAAGCTCGCACATATGTGCAGTGGCTTCCCGAGTTTTTACCCCAGTCATGGGGGGTGACAAAGACATGGGGAGGATGAAAAGTTAACAGCACGAATATGGCTCGTATTTCCCCTCCTTTTTCCCAAGCTACTGAGAGTGAAAAAACAATTATATTCTAAAACAAATATGTCCAAAACAAATTTCTCTGACGAATGTGTTTTGTCAACTCTTCTGTTAGCCTGAAAGCCTTACAGTCCAGAACAACACAGATAATATTAGATGAGACCGTTAGAGCATATAAAAACTGGCTGGATTACCTAAAACACCCTGAAAAATTCAAGGGTATGAAGCAGAGGGATATGACATCAGTTCCCAGTATATAGACGAGAAGTATACATCAGGGGGGAACTCTACCTCAGAGGTAGAAGTTACAAAAGCCTATTACACTTCTGAGAGGAGAGAAAAGAGAGGAATGTATAAAACAGCAAGGGGGTATCTCAATGCTGATGTAAATGCTGTGAAGAATTACCTAAAGAAGATAGGAAAAATTGATACTGTTACAGGCATGTTATATCCTGTGAGGGTAAGGCTATTCAAAGTATCTCCGGACAGTAGTAGAGGCAG
>Ga0256838_1001174_pt1 | contig 13004 bp, 8 predicted proteins | sample 4571419metaG_FD_185978 | JGI IMG/M metagenome (GOLD analysis project Ga0256838, IMG submission 185978) | Hydrothermal vent microbial communities from Guaymas Basin, Mexico - 4571-419 | ecosystem: Environmental > Aquatic > Marine > Hydrothermal vents | place: Mexico: Guaymas Basin | collected...
AAAGAAAAACCTTGAATAATTGTTCTTATTACAGATGGAGATTCTAATAAATGATCTGATCCAATTGATGCTGCTAAAGTAGCCGCTAATTATGGAATACCTGTTTATGTTCTGGCTATTTGAAGAAGTGATTATATAGTATGAAAGGATTATTTTTGATTAGATGTTCCTACTACTATAAATGTTAAACTGTTAAAGAAAATAGCAGATATTAGTGGATGAAAGTTTTATAGAATATTGACTAATAAAGATTTTGATAGATTTAAAAAAGATCTTTTTGATATTGTAAGGACTGAAGACATTGTTAAAGTATATTATGAAAAGTTGAATTTAGTAAAATATATGTTAATATATTTAATATTTGTTCTCTTTATTCAAATTTTATATAAAAGTTTTATATTTTTAAAAATTTATAGGTTATGAAAGTAAAGGTAGTATTTATAAAAGATACTAAATGGGGTAAAAGATGAGAGGTTAAAGATGTTTCTGCTGCTATGTTTAAAAATATCTTATTTCCTCAAAAATTGGCTTTCAAAGTAGATTCTTCGGAGTGAAAAAATTTTTTAAAAAAATTGGAAAAGAACAATCTAGAACATCAGAAACAGATTGATTTATTGAAAAAAATAGTACAAGATTTATCTGTTAATCCTTTGATTTTTAAAAAGAAAGTTTCACCTAAATGACATCTTTATGATAAAATAACTCCTCAGGATATTTCAGAAGCTATTTTGAAAAAATATTGATTGAAGGTACCTAAAGATAAAATAAAATTACCACATAAAATAGATACGCCAGGAGTTTATCCAGTTACTATCGATTGGCATAATATTAAATGAGAAATAAAAGTTGATATACAACCACTTGTTTAATATGTTAATTGTTGAAATTGTCACAATATGTAGTAGTGGTCGTTATTATAAGTAGGTTTATTTTCAATATTAAATGATGGGTGGTCTTAGAGATTATTTTGAGGAGATAAAGGAGATTAAATTATCGGAGGAGAAAAAAATGAAAATTTATGAAAATATTTTAGGAAAGCAATATAGACACAATTTTTTGTATAAAGCAAAGTTTTATTTGAAAGTTTTTGGTTATACTTTTGTTATATTGTTGCTATTGCTTAGTTTTTATCCTGTTATAAATTTTGATAAACGTTCAAATTATATTGTTAAAAAAATTACTTTTATAACAGGTTGAATATATACTGAAAAAAGTGAAAAAATAAATAATACTAACTTACTAAGTTATAATAAGGTATTTGCTGATTGGATAGGAAAGATTATAAACGTTAAAGGTGATTTTTCTATTATAAGAAATAATAATGTTATTAAAACAGATAAAATTTTAGATGGTGATTTTTTGATAATTGATAGAAATACTTATTTGGAGTTTGGAATAGGTTCTTGATATGTTTGAAGGATTTTATGACCTGCAAAGATTAAAATAGTAAAATCAAAGGATGGTTATACTTTAAATCTTATTTATGGGCAATATCTAGAATTAGAAAAAACAGCACATACAGATGATAAAATAAAGGTTGTTACGGATAATTTTGAATTGATACCTAAAGATGAAGATAAGGTAAGTTTTAAGATAGTAGAAAACTGAAAAAATAAGATAGTAGAAAATAGAGGAAAAACACCTTTAATAATAAAGAAGATAAAAACTAAAAAACAAGTTGTTTTGTCTAAGGATCAGGTGGCTCAAGTAGATGGAGATATTAAGATCTTGGTAAAAATGATAAAATCTTGAAAAATAGAAGAGAAATATTCTATAAAAAATAATAAATCATTTACTAAATTGGAAAATATAGATTTGAATAAGGAATTTTCTAAAAAATATAAAATTGTACCTACTCAAAATCAGATAATAGAACTTAAACAGTTGCTATATCCTAGCTTCTTGAAGAAAGATATATTAAACTTGATAAATAGTCAAAATGATAAAGCGAAACAAGAAATAGCTATTAATAATTTGATGTATAGAGTTTTGAAAATTTATAAATTATTTGATCTTAAGGTCAATAGTGAAATTTTAAAAGCTAAGATTAAGTTTAAAACATTTAATATTGATGATTTATTTTTGTTAATTGATCAGTTGATATCAAAATTAAAACAAAAATATTATATTGAACCTAAATATACATATAGGTTAAAACAAATAGAAGCTTGGATTTTATTGCTAAAAAGTTGAAAATTGAAGGCAATAAATTATAATTCTTTTGATGAAATTTTTGAGAAGAATAAAAATTTGAAAAAATACAAAAATAAGTTAGATTTTTAAAATTTTATTATTTTTATTCCATCGTAATACCATTTTAAAATTTTCTTATAATTTATCCCTTTTCTTGCTAACATTTCTGCTCATTTTCAACTTAATCAAACTCAGTGTCAATGAAATGTATTACATTTGTAAAAATCAAGTTTTGATTGTAACCATGGAGTATCGGTCCATCAAAATTTTTCTTTAGCTGACCAAGTAAATCAAGGGGAGCAGTTAAAATAAGGCAGAATAGGAATATATCAGTTGTAAACAATTATCTCGTTTTCTGTTTCTTTTAAAGCTTTTTGCCATAATCTGCTAGTTTTTTCAAATCAAGCTCAAACATATTTTTGAAAAATTCTAGCATCATCTATTGCTTGATAGCTACTTCAATCAGGAATATTAGGATGACGATTTTTTAAATAAAATATAGTATAATTTTTTATTATTAGAGCCATTGCTTTATTTTTCTCTTGAGGCATTTGATCATTTACTTCAGCTATTCCTTTAAGGTAATCTTTAACAGGTAATTTGTTAATAACTACAAATTGTTTTTTTATTTGTCAGTTTAGTAGTTTGATGAAATCTTTTTTTATTATAATTTCATTTTTAAAACTATTCCAAGGAATTCAAGCAAATGATTTTCTAGGATAATTTTTAAAAATTATTAAATCTCAATGTAATTTTATTCTAGAAGCAGTTATTGGTTTTCAATTGTTAATTTTAATAGTTAGTTTGTTTAAATTTTTGTAAATTTTAATATTTTTTATATTTTCAACTTTTATTACATTGTCTATTGTTCATTTACACGATGAATTACAGATTATATTATAGTAATTATAATTTACTGAAAGTTGATATAATAGAACAGATATGTTTCAATTAAGTAGTTTTTTAGCTTCGTCTATAGTTATTTTGTATGTAGTTTTTTTAGTTTTGTATTTAGCTAGCTGGGGATGATATTTTTCTATATATTTCTTTTTTAATTTTTGTAGTAGATAGTCTAAATCTTTTTGAAATATAAGTTTTAGTTTTATTTTGTAATTGTATTTAGGAGTTTCAACGTATATGTATTTTTTTCAAGAAGCTAAAAATTTTTTCCATTTAAAATTCAATTTTAAATGTCAATTTTCATATTTACAAGATAAAATTGTAAAATGTGGACTTTTTGCCCAGCATTTAATAATTTTTTCGGTTTTGAAAGGGATTATTAAATAAGATTTTTTATTGATAAAATATGTATTTGAAAAATTGATTTTTTTTGTAGGTTTTATTTTTTTTGTTTTATGAGTTTTGTAAGAAGTTAATTTAGTCTTATTTAAATTTTTCCAAACTTGTTGTCTAATCCATGGTAAAAGTTGATATAAGTTTTTTCAAGGACATTGGGTATGTCATACATCTTTATGTCATACTATTGTTGGTAGTCTTATATCTTTTATGTAAGGAGGTTTAGCATTAGGTCATATTATTGGTTTGTGCCAAGTTATATCCTGTAAAGGATTAATATTATACTTTTTGCAAAGATATGTTAGTAAATCTATTAAAGCGTCTATTTGTTTTTTTGTAGGTTTTTGGATGTTAAAATTCCCTATTAAAGCTATTCAAATAGAAGCTGGGTTATTCCGTTTAGCATGAGCTCATATTATACCTTCTCATCAAGCTCTTCATTCATAGATATTTCAAAATGGTCATATAACATAGTTGTATCCTATATCTCACCATCATCTTTTAAGTGCGTGTCGACGATAAATAGCTCTTAAAAGTTTTTTTACATCATTAGGGGATTTGTATTTTGTTAGATTATTTGTTGTATGATGGATTACTATTTTAGTTTTTTTATAGTGATATTGTAAGGGCCACCATAGTTTTTCTCAATTTATTTTGTATATTATTTTATCTATTTTAAATTCTTTAGTCCAAAAATTTGTGAGATATTGGTTCCTTGTTTTTTCAATTTGTTGTTTTTTTAAATATTTTTTATAAAGATTCCGATGTTTTTTTAAATTTTCTATATATTTTTTTTGTTCTTCTAAAAGTTTTTTGTAAGTTGGATTAGAAGCATATCTTAAACTCTCGTCAGCTCACCGTTGAGAACGAGAAATTATATTAATACCAAAGCTAAAAGATAAGAGATAAAAAAAACTTAAAGATAAAAAATATATTATATAATGGATTTTTTCCATTTTATTTAAAGACTTTATAAATTTTATAAAATTGTCTGTGATTATAAATTTATTATTCATTATTTACTACTTTTACTTTTAGATTAGCAATTTCAGATGGATAATCATAAAAGTCTACTATCGCTTTTACAGTATAAGTTCCTGGTTCATCATAAGAAGTAGAAATAGTAGCACATTGCCTTCATTGACAAGAATAAGTATTTCAATTTCCAAAGTTCCAATGGATTGATTTTATTTGTCAATCTGTCTGTAAATAAAATGTTATTTTTTCTCAAACTCTTACTATTTGAGATGCGGGGTCTGAGGTTATTTTAACTTTCCTTGGAGGTTGCTTAACGATAACTTTTCCTGTGAGTATAAGAGTAAGTCATTTTTTAGTTGTTATTTTTACTCTTGGATAAAATATTCAGTTGTTATTTTCATAATCAAATTTATATTCATGAGGTACTTTTCATTGAGAAACGTTTTCAAATTTTTGTCAGTCTCCAAAATCCCAAGTATAATATATTACTTCATCATCAGTGTCTTCTAGTTTGATTTCTGAAGCATCTAAAATTACTTTTAATGGAGAGAATCAAGAATTAGGAAAGATTTTTAATTTTCCTGATATTTTAGGTGGTTTAGGAGAAAAATGTATTTTAAATTTATCACTTGATCAGTTGGTATAGATAATTTTTAATATGTAAGTTGTGTCGTTTTTAACTGTAAAGGTAAATTTTCACTTTTCTGGTTGGTTAACAGGATTTTGATTTTCATCAAAGAGTATTAAATTTGCAATATTTTCATTTGTTGGAAGATTTATCAGTAATTTGATAAAATTGATTTTATAAGGTAGGACAACGGTATTTTCTTTTCATTTTTCTATAAAGATTTTTTTAAAAAGTTTATAATTTTCTTCTTCTCATTTTGACAAATATATTATAGCAGGTAATTTAGAGAATGTTTTCTGAGTTTTAAAAGTTTTTTCACATTGTAGCGTTTTGCCATTATTAAGAGTTAAATTTAATTTTAATAAATATGTTCAAGGATTTTTTACTATACCTATTAGTTTATTTGAAGAAATAACTTTAATAATTCAAACTCTAGAACCATCTAAAGGATTTATAATTGTTCATTTTATTTTTCTTATTTGTATAGTAGGATCTGATAAGGTTAAATTGATATTTATTTTTTTATTAGTTATAGGTTCAATATTTAGTTGACAATCAGGCAGATCTGATTCATTGATTATTAATGTAGCTACTTTAAAATTTTGTCATATCTGAGGGAAATTAACATATAATGTATATGTTCATTTTTCTTTGTAAATAAAATATGCTTTTTCTTTATTTTCAGTGTCAATTTTTCCATCTCAATCAAAGTCCCATCATATTCTTCAATCTGCTAATAATGTAGGATAATTGTTAAATACATCTGAAGCATTAGTAATAATCTTTACAGGCGCATTTCCACCTATTATAGCAATATCTTGTCCGTTTATAGAATTTCTAAATTGGTCATTTAGTTTAAAATTGTTATTATTTTGTCAGTTTATATTAAGATTAATTTGTGATATAATTTTAAATGGAAATGGTCAAAATTGTTTGGATAATTTTTTTCAATTTTTCATATAAGTAGTTGTATATGTTATATTATAGGTTCATTTTCTAGGAAAAAAACAAGTTCATAAAAGCTGAAGATTTTTTAATTTTTGTATACCTCTTCTTCGTAAAATAGGTCATTGTCAGTTTCCACAATTAAATTTTATTTCTATAGCTGCTGGGTCTAATTTTGTAGTATTAATATAAAAATCAACATAAATTGGAGCAAATGAGAATCATCTTAAATTTTCTACAGGAACTGATCAATCTTTAGTTTCAATTTGAGCAGTTATTAAAGAGACATTTTTAATCCTATAGTCTGAAGGTATTTTTTTTACAAGATAATAATAAAAACCTCACGTTAATATTCCAAATAAAAGTAATATAGTACCTATTAAGGTTCATATTAGATATTTTCATCTGCTTGATTTACTTGTTAGTAGCTTTATTATATTTAATACAGTTAGAAAAAATGACAACAAGATTAAAATTCAAAAAATTATTGCTCAGAATATTTTTAAAGTTTGTTTAGGTCATTCGAGATTTGTGTTATTTCAAGACAGAAGTATTTGTGGATTTTTTGCTAAGTAAAATAGACCTCCTATTCAAACGAATAAAAATAAAAGAATAAATATTCAACATCATAATACAAATGTTCATAAACCTATTTTTTTACCTTTTTTTATTTTTTTAATATTTTTGGTAGTATTTGTTGTAGTTTGAGTATTTGATTTTGAATTTTTTAAAAATGGATCAGTGGTCATTTTAAATGTTTAAGGTATAAAAATTTCTTTTTAGTTTAAAAATTATGTTGATTTTTTCAATATCAAAAATACCATTGAATTTTTATTCTTTTTTAGTTATTTTTAATTTAATTTTTATAAAATAATTTCTTATGATGAGTGAGAAAATAACAGCTTATGTTAGATTTTGCCCTAATTGTTGAGGTATAATTTATGATGACAGATTGAAGGATAGTTTAGTTTGTAAAAATTGTTTAGAAAATATTGATGTTGATATTGATATACAATCAGAAAATTTACCTAAATGGTTTTATGTCTTTGACAAGATTAAAAAGTGAAATCTTCAAGAATATAAAAAGTTTTTTGATAGTTTTTTAGATTTTAAAGAGTTTTTTTATAAAATAACTGATAAATTACCTTGGTCGTTACAAAATAGTTGGACAAAAAGAGTTTTTTTAAAAGAAAGTTTTAGTATTATAGCTCCGACAGGAGTATGAAAAACTACATGGTGATTGGTAATGTGATTGTATCTTTATTTAAAACCTATTTATAAAAATAAAGAAAAAATTTATTATATTTTACCTACTACATTGCTTGCTAAACATACTTATGAAAGATTCGAGGATTATTTAGAAAAATTTTGTATATTTTCTGGAAAGTGTAAAAAGGATGTGTATGAAGATATTTTGATATATCATGGAAAACTTTCAAACAAACAAAAAAAAGATATTAAAGAGAGAATTAAAGAATGAAAATTTAAAATTTTATTTACTACGACTAACTTTTTATATAGAAATTTTGATATTTTAAAACCAAACAAAGGTAAATTTCAGTTTATTTTTGTAGATGATGTAGATTCTCTTTTAAAAACGGCTAAGAATATAGATTATATATTGTCTTTGATGGGATTTTCAGATGATGCTATTCAATTAGCTTTGCAAATTGTAAAACTTAAAGTTCAATTACCTTTTTTGAAATGAAGTAGATTAGAAGAAACTTTAAATACTATACAAAATCTTAAAAATAAACTAGAAAAATTAAAAAAATGAGTAGATGCTATTTTGGTAGCTTCTTCTGCTACCGCCAAACCTAAATGATTAAAGATAAAGATTTTATGAGAATTGTTAAATTTTGAGGTATGAAAATCTAATACTAATTTAAGAAATATAGAAGATATTTATGTAGACCTTGATAATAAATCTTTAAATTTGGTTAAATCTAATTTTGGAGAATTTCTAAAATTATATGAGTCGAAATTTGATAAGTTGATAAATATTTTAAATAATTGAATTTTTTGTTTCATACCTTCTGATTGGTGAAAAGAAGAAGTATATAATGTAAAAGATTATTTTTTGAAAAAATGAATAAAATGTGAAGTTTATGAAAATTTGAAAGATGAAACAATAGAACAATTTAGAAAGTGAGATATAAAAGTATTAATTGGTATAGCTTCTTGGCGTAATCCATTAGCTAGATGAATAGATTTACCAGATGCTGCCAAGTATGCTATATTTTTGTGAGTGCCTAAATTTGTATTTGATGCTAATATTGCTTATAATCCTAGATGATTAACTAGTATTATTTTAAATTTGCAGAAAGTTTTACCTGATAATATAAAAGAAAAGATAGATTGGGATAAAAAAATTACTCAATATCTTAAATTTTTAAAGAAAATATCTAATTACACCAAAGAGTATATTTTGAATAATGATTTTATTAAACAAAGACTTGAAGAAATTTATTGATTTGTTAATAATTTAATAACTCAAGAAGAAATAAAAAATTTATTACTCAATGCTGACGATATTTCTTTTGATGGACAATCTTTTATTGTAGCTGATATTGCTGCATATTTGCAGGCTAGTGGTAGAGTATCTAGAATGTATGTTGGATGATTGACGAAATGACTTTCTGTTGTATTTGTAGATAACAAAAAAGCATTTAATAACCTTCAGAAAAGAATAAAATGGTTTTATGATGATTTAAATTTTAAAAAACTTGAAATATAATAATGAAACTTTTAGCAAATTTATCTGATCCCAAAAGTGTACTTGATGAATTGAAAACAAATCAGCAAAATATTTCTAAAAAGACTATTAATGAAATATCACAAAGACAATGAATAAAAGATACTTTGCAAGGAATTTCCGAATGAATATCTCCTTATATAGATTGGGGATTTTTTATAGCATGGACTGCTGCATTAATACTTTTGATGTACAATGGTATACTTTTGATGATAAAATCTTGAACCGGGGCATCAGAAGTAGCTAAGATTAAATGAAGATTTATGAATATAGCAATTTGAGTAATTATAATATCATCAATTTATATTATTTTAAGGGTTTTTGTTTGGTTTATCAATTATATTGCTTGATAGATATGAGGAAAGCTTTAAATAAAGAATATAAATTATGAGTTTTTTTTGGTATTTTGATATTAATAATAATTTTAAGATTGTTTTTTTTGCAAATAATAGAAGCAAGTTATTATAAAAAGCTTCTTTTTTTGCAACATTATAAAATGTATAGTTTACAGCCTCAAAGATGAAATATATATATAGAAAATCAGTCTTGAAATAAGATAGCTTTAACTCAAGATGTGACTTTGTCTAATTTGTTTGTAGATCCTAAATTTATTCCGGATAAGAAGAAGTTTATTGATATTATTACTCCATATATTTACAAACATTTATGTGAAAATCATTGAATAGAAAAAGTAGAGACTAAAAAAGAATGTATAAAAAATATTGAAAAATATACTTGAAAAGAGATTTTACCTAAACAAGATAAATTGTTTTATATTTCTTGAGCTGTTAATGATATAGTTTTACAAACAAAATTGTATGAAAAAGAAGAAAAAGAAATTATAGAAAAATTTAATACATGATTAGCTTATAGATTAATAAAAGAGAAATTAAATTCTATTATTAAGACAGGGTATAGACAGCTTAATTATTTAGGTTTTTATTCTGACAATGCTCTTTTAGAGGAATTAAAAAAATTATATTTTATTAGCATAGTAGATAATTATTATGTTTATGTTGATCCTAGGAAGGTTAGAGATTTTAAAAAGGCTAAAGAAAGTTTAAAAAAAGTCTTTGACAAATATTGATATTTTGTAGATGATGCTAAGATAGATTTTGCTTTACATTTACAACCTATTAGATATATTGTAATTGCTAAAAATGTATTTCCTGAATATGTTAGAGAGTTAAAAAAATTAAAAGAAGAATATTATAGTAAAAAAATCAACTGAATTCCTATTCTACATTGACTTGGCTTTGAAAAAGTTTTCAAGAGATATTATCCTTTATGAGAATTTTTAGCTAATGTTTTAGGTTATGTAGACGAAAAGTGAGATTGACATTACGGAATAGAAGAATATTTTAATGACCTTTTAAAATGAAAACCTTGAAAAGTTTATGGATTGTCAGCTCATTGAATAGCTTTTATTACTAAAAGATGATTAAAAGTTCAGCCGGCTCAAGATTGAGCAGATATATATCTTACCATAGATTTTGACTTACAAAAGAAATTAGAGCAACTTCTAAAGTATCGGTATGTAAATCTTAAAGCAGATAGTATCGCTGCTATAGTTATGGACCCTAATACTTGAAAAATAAAGGCAATGGCAAACCGACCTACTTTTAATCCTAATTTTTATAAAAAGGTTTATAAGATTAGACCTTTAACTTATAAAGATAGATATTTAATCGATGATGATACTTATATAGATATACCTATTTTGATAGAAACAGGTTGAAAATTGAAAGTAGCTAATTTTGAAGAAAGAAAAGATTTAAATTTAAAAAAATTTATTTTTCTCAATTTATTGGGTCCACAGGTTTTTGTTGATAAAAATATATCTATGCCTTATGAGCCTTGATCAGTTTTTAAAACTTTTACTTTAGCTATATGAATTGATTCTGATAGTATAGATCTTTATGATTTTTACGAAGATAAATGATGGATTAAAATTTGACCTTACAAAATAAAAAATGTAGCTAAGGAATGCAAATGAATTCATACTTTTTTGCATGCTTTGGAATGGTCTTGTAATGTTTGAATGGTTAAAATAGCAGAAAAAATAAAAAGATATGTATTTTATAACTACTTAGATAGATTGGGCTTTGGTAAAAAAACAGGGATACAATTAGCTTGAGAAGATCCTGGAGATATACCAGCATTAAGGAATTTTTCTTTGGCAAGATTTTTTAATAATACCTTTTGACAAGGTATCTTGGTTACTCCTTTACAGTTAGCAGTTTGATATTCAGCAATGGTAAATTGATGATATTTGATAAAACCAACTATTGTAGAAAAGATATATTATCCTAATACTAAACAATGGATATATTATAAACCTCAGATTTTAGGCAGAATATTTTCATCTAAGACATCAGAAGATATAAAATTAGCTTTGTATAAAGTAATTTATGAGTGAGATTTACCAATGCTTGCAATTAGTGGTTTTACATTGTGAGGTAAAACTTGAACATCCCAAATAGCTTTTAAAGGAAAATATCAACAATGAGCTTGATGGACAAATGGTTCTTTTGTATGAATAGTAACTAAGAATAATTTAAAATATGTGATTGCTATACAAGTTAGACGTCCTAGGACTTGTCAATGGTGAGTTTGTTCAGCATGAAAAATTTTTAAAGATATAGCACAATATTTAATAGAAAGGGATTGAATACAAAATTAGTTTTACTTTGTTTAGATATGATTTAAAATATGGTAAATATAGAAGATTTAAAACTTCCTCCTCACAATATAGAGGCTGAAAAAGGAGTAATTGCAGCAGTTTTTTTAGATAATGACAATATGTACATTTTTGATTGATTAGCTCTTACTGATAAAGATTTTTATTTGAAAGAACATCAATATATTTATAAAGCAATTCTTGAACTTCGAAATGAGAAGAAAACTATTGATGTTGTGACTTTGTCTGATAGGTTAAAAAAAGATTGAGTATTGGATAATATAGGAGGTATAGATTATCTTTATGAGCTTTCTAGTATAATAGTTAGTCCTTCTGTTGCTAAAGAATATGCTAAAATTGTTAAGGAAAAGTCTGTTTTAAGACAGATATTAAAAACCGCTCAAAAAATTATTTGAGATGTTTACGAAGAAAAAGATATTCATGAAATATTAGATACTATAGAAAAAAGAATATTTGATTTAACTCAAGTAGATTTTCACGATTCTTTAAGACATATAAAGGAAATATTAGACCAAAGAGCACAAGAATATGTAGAAATAGTGGATAATCCTGAAATTTTAGAAAAAAATAAAGTTTTATCTGGTTATAAGAAATTAGATTCTATTTTATGAGGATTTAAGCCAGGAGAACTTATAATATTGGCGGCAAGACCTTCTATGGGTAAAACAGCTTTCTCTTTAAATTTAGCGATAAATGCTGCTTTAAAGCAACAAAAAGCAGTAGCTATTTTCTCTTTAGAGATGTCATCTGAACAAATCGTTGATAGAATTTTGTCTTCTGTATCAGAGATACCTTTATACAAAATTCATAAATGACTTTTGGACGAAGAGGATTTTGCTAAACTTGGAGAAGCTATGGAAAAACTTTCAGAAGTTAATATTTATATTGATGATAGATGAGGTTCAACAATACCAGAATTAAAATCTAAATTAAGAAGATTAAAAATTGAAAAATGACAGCTTGATATGGTTATAATTGATTATTTACAACTTATGAGTTGAACTCAATTTAAATGAGCTTGAAACAGAGTACAAGAGATAGCTGAGATTTCCAGATGATTGAAAGAATTAGCAAGAGAGTTGAAAATACCAATTATTGCACTATCACAACTTTCTCGTGCAGTGGAACAAAGACCTGATAAAAGGCCTCAACTTGCAGATTTGAGAGAATCTTGAGCTATTGAACAAGATGCAGATGCTGTATTGATGCTTTACAGAGAAGATTATTATGATCCTGAGACAGATAGAAAATGAATAGCAGATGTTTTTATTAGAAAAAATAGAAATTGACCAGTATGAGAAGTGCAGCTTTATTTTAAAAAAGATATTATGAAATTTTACGATATTGAAGAAAATGAAGAGATGATGGAATAGTATTATTTTTAAAAAGTATACAAAAATTTGACAAAGAATAAGTAAATAGATAAAATAGAGAAAGATTTGTATAATAAAAGGAAGTGAAAGATGTCTTTTAAAGAAGATTTAGGTTTCAAGGAAGTTTCTGAGGGT
>Ga0256838_1001176_pt1 | contig 13000 bp, 22 predicted proteins | sample 4571419metaG_FD_185978 | JGI IMG/M metagenome (GOLD analysis project Ga0256838, IMG submission 185978) | Hydrothermal vent microbial communities from Guaymas Basin, Mexico - 4571-419 | ecosystem: Environmental > Aquatic > Marine > Hydrothermal vents | place: Mexico: Guaymas Basin | collected...
AAGGAGAACCGCGAGCTTAAGGCCGAGCTGGCAAACCTCACGAGCAGGTACAATCAGCTCAAGGCGAAGGCGGATTTTCTTGAGCAGCAGAATGGTGAGTATCGGCAGATCATTCAGCATGTGATGGAGGGGGAGAGTCAACAAGAGGAGCAGAGTTACATTGAGAAGGCGAAGAAAGAGCGCCTCGTCGGCTCGGTTCTGTGGAAAAGCCTGATTGGAAGCGTCATCGTGGTTGGGCTGATAGGGTACGGGCTCTATAAAAAGAAAAGGTCGTGGGAGCTTGGAGGCCTCTAAAAAGGCATTGTGGGAAAGTTGCATAGTTTTATTTTCAAAGCACAAAAGGAGAGGCCTCGAATTAGATAAAACAGCGATGATAAGCCTAATTTCACTCGAATGAGATAGTTTGATGGAGTTGGGAGGAATCATGGAAAGCGCCTGGAGGTGCGGGTTAGATGGGGGTATCAATCTATATCGGGAAGAATAGCGATAAAGAGAAACGGTACATCGATTTAAAGGAAACCGAGGCTAACCACATTACTTTCCTCGGACCAAGTGGAAGCGGAAAGACCACAGTCATGAGGGCCATTGCCGAGGAGATATTTGACAAGGTTCCAGGGGCCCTCATCATAGTCATCGAGCAGAAGTACGACAAGAACAAGGCCCGAGAGCTCATGAACTTCCTCGCACTTATCACCAAAAGAAAAGGCTCGGACTTCGTCAAAGAGAACTTTCAAGACCTACTGACCTATTATAACATTCTCAAAAACGATGGCGTTCTTCACGGAAAGCCCGGCGATTTTGCCTTCGGTTGGCCCAACTGGCCATTCACGACAGTCCCTCCATTTCCGAACGACAGACATTCTATCCTCTCCTGGCACGGGCTCAAACCAAAATCATTTCCAGTCAAGAGAATAGTCTTTAGACCCACCAGAGACATCTCAGCGATTGAAAAAGACAACAACTGCATAGCCATAAACGGAAAAATCCGCTACAAAGACGTTGACTTTGACTTCATCAGCAGACTTGCTCAAATCAATAGGAACACGATTTATGGACGGGTCATCAAACAGGGGTGGGATCTGGAAAAGAAACGAGACCCCGACGAGCTGGAGCGCTTTGGCAAAGAGTGGGAGGAAAAGTATCGGCCTAACTCCAACGTACCAAGCCAAACCCTCCTCAGCATTCTCGAAGTCTGCGCGCTCTTGAGGAGCGATACAATCTTCTCAAAGCACAAAGACTTTACCTCCGAGCTCTCAACCGACGTCATCAACGTGATAGACTTCTCCGCAAACTCCGAGCTGACACCAGCTGAGGAAGCCTGGATATTCAAACACCTCGTCATGTACATCGTCTCCAAGTTCGTCCGCTTCAGAAACACGCCAGTCTTCTTCATCATTGATGAGGTTCAGAACCTCCTCCAGCATCCAGACGGACGAAAAGCCCTCGATAAGCTGAACCGAGAGGGCCGCTCCAATTGGGTTAACATCATCAGCGGAACCCAATACATGTACGGCCTGCCCGCCTTCCTCGTTTATGGAGCAGCCCACATCGGAATCATTGGCAGGATTGCCAGTGCTGATGACGAGATGCTCCTGAGAAAAGTTATCAGGGACTTCCACCGCATCAAGAACCCCAAGGTGAAGAGCTTCACCGAGTACAAGAACGTTAAGCCCTGGCTGAAGGGCCGCGGCTGGTTCTCCTTCGATAAAATGTACACCGAGCGGATGTACTTCCGCCCGCCACAAAGTTTGTGAGGTGATGAGAATGTTCGGGTTTAGGAAAAAGAAGAATGAAAAAGCTCAACAAGTTGATGCCCTCCAAGAGAAAACCGACACAATTCCCATACTCCCAAGCACTCGCCTTGAAGAACGCGCAAAGAAACTCCGCGAGCTGAACTATAAGTTCGCCCAAGTTTACGAGCCAAAGCAGAAGGTTATCATCTGGTTCAACGGGAAAGAAAGCCGGGTGATCGGTTACCCAATAGGCCTCCGCGAGGACCTCAACGACTACGTGATCCTCTACCAAGTCAGGCCCCCGAGCTGGTTAGATAGTATTGTTCACAGCCTCTTAAGAGTCGTCGGTAAAAGCCCACCAACGGCCATAATCCGCGTTCCCAAGAAAATTGCATACTTCGGCGACGAAACGATAACCATCCTCGCCAGCGCCTTCATCATGAATGAGTACTACGAGTATGAGGCCGTGCCTCTGGCCCTGGACGAGACTGACGCGAAACTTTACCTAGCACTCAAGAAGGAAAATGACATGTTGTGGGACCTGATAACAATACTCCGCTACCGCGTGCCCGAGGTTGTCGAGGATGCCATGAAGATGAATCCAAGGATAAAGACCTACATGAGCACCAAACAGCAGAACCCGGACGAGGGTACAAAGGAAGAGCGGTTCGGCGGTATTGAGGTGGCCTTTGAGGACAATCCCTTCAAGCGCTGGAGGGTGTGACATGGCTGAGGATGCATATCAAACCGTGCCAGCGGAGCTCGATGCCCTTCTCGGTGCACATTCCGAGGACGAAGGAGGGACAACACCCAAAACACCAAAGTCATCAGGAGACAGCAGACCCGGAAAGCTTCCCAAAGCAAAATTGAACAGGAAGCTAATTGCTGCCATAGTCAGGCGCCTCCGCATTCTTTACCTCGACGCTCCTAAGAAAGAAGACAGAATCCTTATCAATGAAATCTTGGACGATTTAGAGCAGTTAATGATACTAAACGGGATTGGCCTTGAACTCTTAGGAGGAAAGCCCAAAGAAGAATAAAACCTCTGCATCATCAACGACCTGTCTTGAGTTTTCCCTTATAAATTCATAATTCTCTCTTCCAGCTCCTTCTCATTTTGAAGAAGTTCTTCTTTCATTCTTTCCACTTTCTCTGACAGGGATATAGTCATTTTCTTTAATTCTTCCATTTCCCTGCTTCTTTCTATAAGTTTGTTATAAATGGGGATATTATTGTTCTGAAGGTATTTTAGGAACACTTCTTTTGTACTTTCCCACAGCTCAAGCCGGTACCGTTTATCTTTTTTCGGATCTAGCCCCAATAATCCAAACCTTGGTGGTTCAATTTTGCTTATATCCTCCTTAAATTGATATACAAGTTCTGGTATTATAATCTTAGGCGCGACTTCCGGTTTATTTGATTTTTCGGCTATTTCTTTGGAGACTTGTGATAGTCGAGCATTAAGCGCGCTATCCTCTTCTAGCTTTTCAATAATCTCCTTAGTATTAGCGTTTATTTTCCTGATTAATTCATTGTACTTTTCTAGATCAACATTGTATTGCTCTATCAATTTCTGAATCTTTTTATTGATCCTTAGATTCATTCCCTGTTCCTGCAAAGAAAGAGTATGACGCCCATAATCCAATGACAAGTAAGACCCAACTTCGTATCCAGCCCTTCCATTCGAGTGTTCTTGTAAGTTAGATCTTAAACTGGCTTCTATTGTAGATATATAACCAATTATCTCGTTTTTCATGAACTCGATATTCATACGCTGCTTTTTCATTTCCATAAGGCTTTTATTCATCAGTTCTGCTTGTTTTTTTGCTTGTTCTACTGAATCCATAGTAGCTAAGGCCTGAAGTGCCACAACTGCAGCCATCAACACATTTGCCATTACCAAGACAGACTGCAAAAGCATTTGCTCTCGAGTATTGAGTCCAATCAAAACTGCTAGCCCCGCAATAAAAACAGCAACTACCACCATTAGAATGGTTACACTTCTAATTATGTTCACATCAAGTCGCATATTGAGTTTCATGTAACCACCTCACGGCAACCGACCAACCTCGCGACCATCCACGAAGAAACCAGTCTTCTTGAAAAACCTGCCCACCATCTTAATTTCCAAAATATGCTCATCATTCGGGCCAATCCTAAACTTATCGCCAGGCTTGACTTTTGAATCAAGAGTGACACCATTCACCGCAACGTTTACCTTTCCCCAATTCGTGGGCCAAAACTCATAAGTTTCGTCCCCAACCCTTATCGTAAGTCGTTTCTGCCCTATCATAAGGCCAATAAGACTCACCAACAACGCTATAAAACCAAAGAAGAGGAACAACCCTCCAGGCACATAATCATAATAATGCCTGATGAGTTCCAAGTGGAGGATCTTAGAACTCACCAAGCTCATACTGTTGTCGATATACAACGTATAATTACCATCCTCAGGCGCTGTGAAAATAACATCAACCGGACTCTTGACAAGCTTAAAATCCTCGACTGTCCGCCCGCCCTCTTTAACATAAATCCAGATATCATTATTCCCACCACGCACAGTTCCCCTCACTTCAAGTTTCTCACCCTTCTTAAGCACAAACCAAGGATGGAAGTAATACTGCGGCTTTAACTCATCATCTATAGTGTATGCAACCTTCGAACTCATCGGTGGGTGCACTATAAGCGCAAGACCAATGGCCACCATAATCAGTGAGATTATAAAAACTGCCCACGTTCCCTTGGTTCTAACTCTCCGATACCCGACCACAACACCCGGAGCCGGCTTCAAAGACCTCGGCTCCGCTATCCTCTTCAAACTCGGAACATCCTCACTCATTCCAGGGCCCTCCTCCGCTCGTTTTAGAGCACAGAAAGTTTTACTCCAGCGTATAAAAAGCCTTCGCCAACCCAAAGCCATTTCGCAAACCTTATTTAAGAGAAAGCCTACTTAGCGAGGGAACAAAACATTATGATAACCATCTAACCCCTCCAGGAGGGAGAAACTTGAGCGACCAGGACAACAAAGTTAAAATCATTGAGCCGCTGGCAAAATTTCACGTGAAAGTTCACTCTCAGTACAGGATTACTTTTCCCAAAGAGACACGGGAAGCATATAAAATTCAGGATGGAGATTATGTAATAGTTATATTGAGAAAAATCAGTGGCATTCCTCCAATAGTACTTAGAAGAGCACTTCTGTTCCTAAAGGTTAGTAGAAATGGAGTCATGGTTTTGCCTAAGGACCTTGTCCAAGAATTTGAAATTTCTATTGGGGAAATACTGGAAGTATTATTTATAAGGCATATCCCTGCACCGAAAATTTATGTCCCCGAACTATCTTCAATTGAATCTTTGTCTATACCACATAAAAAAGGATTCGTGCTTCTGTCGGAATTTCAAGAGAAAGAAATCTTATCCAAAAGCATGACAGAGCTGTGAGAGGATACTTTACCCTTACATGCCTCAAATGTAAGGCTATGTAAGGCATGTAAGGCTACCTTTTTTCGCTCTATTTAGCTAGCAGAGTTATATTCTTTCTTCTTTTATCCTTACATCCTTACATGGATATATGTATAATAAAAGAAAAAATCAACCCCCTGCCTAATTAGAAAAAATAAAATAATATGTGTATCCTCCAGAGCGTGTAAGGATGTAAGGATAAAAAGGCCCTTCTCATGCCTCTGTTTTGAAAATAAAGCAATTTTACCCCGCATTACAAACCTTACATAGCCTTACATTTGAGGCATGTAATGCCTTCTCAAACTTGTGCAATAGTATCCAGTTCAGTCCACAAAAATCTTAAATAGTTTTAGTTCCTCTAATTATTCGAGAACTCTATTTAATAGAGGTGATTGCCTCATGGGGAAAAGCAATTGGAAACAAATTGTGGTCCGTGAGGACACGTACCGCCTCTTCCAGAAGTACCGGGGCCTGTTGATGGCCCGAGAAGAGCGCAAGATAAGCGAAGACGAGGCCGTCAGAACGCTTCTAGCCCATGTCTTACCCTATGAAGTGGCCGAAAGAACCTGAGGTGAACCACCATGCCAACCGAGTGGACCAGTGACGACCTGCAGTTCTCACCGTTCGTCCTCAAGTTCGCTGAACTGCTCAAAGAAGCCAGCAAAGACGAGGAAAGCCTTGACACTGAGTTCCTGTCGGCCGAGTTTAGAGGTTGGCCCCACGAGCCTGAGCCACACATAGTATTCTATAAGCGTAAGAGCCGTGAGTATTGGGTTCTGGATTACAAAAACCCGAGAGTGGCTCTCTACAGAGTCAGGAAGAGGAAATACAAAGACGAAGAAACAGGCGAAGAGGTCGAGGAAGAGGTTGCAGTCCATGACAGGACTGTCTTCAACTTTGTTCCAGTAGAGATAAGGGAGTTTCACGACTTCACGCTTGAGCTCGCTGCTGAAGAGGCTAACATGGATTTACCAGTAATGTACCAGTGGGTCATTGCAGAGAAGTCTCTTTCAGGAATCCATGTTAGGGAACTGAGGCCTGCTTTGAAGGTTGAGCTCATTGACAAACTGGACGAGATAGGTGGATTGTATTTGAGCGAGCACCTTGCGAAAGAGGCCGTAAACGCGATGCTTTCTCTCGCGAGAAATCTTGAGGCCATTGAGCACATTCACCGCCCGCTGGCGCCAGGGGTTTATTGGAATCCCTACACGAACCAGCTTGAGGCCTATGGCTTTGACACCACGATGCCTTCTCGCGTCAAGGTTATGGATGCTCTCAGGCTCCTCGATAAGATTGTGAAAGCTAACCCTGACAGGAGATGGTTCGAGTCCTGGTCGGTGAAGTTCGGCAAGATTTTCAAGTGGGCCCTAGTGGCGGGCCTCGGTTATGCATACAAGGTTTACAACGAGAAAAGGCGCTGGCTTCCGTATCTGCTCTTCGTCGGTGAATCAATGACGGGCAAGACTCAGGTCATCTCGAAAGTCATAACCCACATCTGGAAGCCTCTCGGAAAGTTCACGTCAATTGGTTCCTCCTGGAGTGTTTACAACTTCGGTGAAGTCATTTCCTCAGTTGCGTCGGTGGTGGTTCTCAATGAGGCGGCTCCGCTTTTCAAGTCCTTGAACTATGGTGACGAGGGCGACAATTTCTTCAATTTGATTAAGAGCGCTCCCGAGCAGTATCTTTTCAGGACGAGATCTGTTAAGAACGTAAGGAGGCCCTATCCGGCCCTCGCGACGTTGGCTTTCAATGCCAACATGCCTGGAATCAGGGACGAGGCTATAAGGAGGCGCTTTTTCACCGTCGAGTTCACAAAGGTTGATAAGATTCCGGCCGATATTGCTCGCTATTTTGAGAGGAATATCGTGCCTTATTTTGATACCCTCTCAGCTATCGGGAGGTTTGTTTTCAATGTTACCAAGGAGAATCCCGAGCTTCTTGGCCTTCCTTGGGAGGACCTAGCGGAGGAGCTGGTGAGGAGGCTCTACGAGTATGCGATGCTTGAGGTTCCTGAGTGGCTTGCCAAGGCCAAGCTTGTGGACAACTACCGCGAGGAGCTTGAGGAGGAGAAGCGCGAGGTCATTGTTACGTGGATTAGGAAGCACTTTGATGAAGTTTACTCGCGCTATTTCAGGTATGTTGAGGGCGTCTCTCCGAAGGAAAGGATTCTCCGCGTTCTTGAGCATGAGCTCAGCCCGTATTTCCTGATTAGGGGCGATACTGTTATCATCAAAAGGACCCTGCTTGATGCTCTTAGAAACGAGACGAGAATAGATATTTACAGCTTCAAGGCCCTCTGTGAACTGTTCAACTGGAAATATAAAATAAAGTCAATCAAAGGTACATCCCACAGGGTTGGTCTAACGCCCCTCAAGTCTTTCTTTGAGCTCCTCGGCGCTTCGGATGCGCCGATTGAGACTGACTTTAACATTGCGCGCAAGGTCGTGAACGTTTTGGCGATGGGTAATTTCTCGTTCGATGAGCTCAGGCAGATTCTCAGTGTTCCAGAGGAAGAGCTCTCTGAGGTTCTCGATGAGCTTGGGAAGAGTGGTGTGGTCTCCCTCAAGGAGGGCAGGTATGTTCTCAATCGTTCTCGTGCTCGTGAGCTCGGTTTCGATGTTGTTGACTCGTATGTCATAACTGGAGGTGGCGGGCCGTGAAGTCGGGTCTGGAATATGCCCGTGAGGAGGTCCTTAGGGCCTTCCGAAACCGGGCTGACGTAGTGAGGGCCAGCGATGGCGTGGAGCTCGTGGTTAGGAGTGGTCTGAATGCCAGTGAGCTGGTGTTTGTTGAGTCGGTGTTTGGGGCTGAGGGGTTCCGGTTGGAGCGCATTTACTTCCACCGGAACCGTGACGCCCTTGTTCTGAGATTTAGGCCACTGGAGGTGAAAGCATGAGTGAGGTTGCGGTTCCAGAATCGCCAGCTCTGGAGGAGTTCGGCCCTCGGTCGAGGGTTCGGATTACTAAGCCGTCGGAGGTTCCGGGCGCGGTGGTGCTCAGCTTGACGACTCCAGCCTCGTGGGATGATTTCCAGGGCTTTCTCAAGGCCGTTGAATCGCTCCGCTCTGATGGTTTCGTTGTTCGTTCGGTCGAGTCGAGTTACAAACTCTTCCGCGTCTGGCTGAGGAGGGAGGAAGATGAGTGAGGTGGATAAGAAGTTTTTGGGTAGGTATTGGGCTCTGGCTGTTATGGAGCGCGAGCGCGAACCAATGCTCGGAGCATACATTCTCGACAATATGCTGGCGTTTAAACATTGGGAACCCCTGTCCAGACTCGTGGAGGAAGGCCTAATATACGAGCCTGATATGCCAGAGAACAGGCGCAGGAAGAGAGAAGACAGGAAAATCTACGCGCTGACGGAGAAGGGCAAGAAGTGGCTTGAGGAGAACAGGGATAAGTACAACTCTATGTTTATTGAGTACTGCAAGCAGGAGGCACTAAAGATTCTCGAGAGGTTCAAGCAGTTCGCATGGCGGAACATTGATGAGGTTCTGAGGGAATGGGAAGTCGAACAGGCCTTAACAGGAAGCATGGGCGAGTACATGCTTCTATCGCTAAGAAGAGGGGACGACAGGGAAGTGTTACTATTGAGGAATATTGATGGCTACAACTATATGATTCGAACGTTTGACATTGACATTACTGAGGAAGTTAAGAGCTGGAGTCAGAGGTTCGACTCTTCCTCTTCTTCGGGAGGTGATTCGGATGAGTGAGGTTGTGTCTGGTTTGCCTGATAGGGTTTTGGAGCTGGCAGGAACAGGGCCGGGTTGGGTGACTGTTGCGGAGGCAAGGCTGAAGGCTTCGGATAGGGGCATTGAGCTTGTCAGCGTCAGCAACGTGTGGGAGGACATTCGGCCGGACGATCCTGGCTGGCTGGAGGAGGAGCTTGAGGTTTGGGGCGTCAGGAGGAAGTTCAGGGCTCGGTTTTACAGGTGGAAGGGGTTCAGGGATGAGGATGGTGAGTCGGCGCCTGATTTGAACAGGTGGTATATTGCGGTTCCTGACCTCGAGGAGGCTGGAGAGCTTGAACTGTGGTTCTGAGGGAGGTGAGGGCATGAGGTATCGTTACATCACTTGGGGTTGGATTGGTGATCACAAGGTAATCATGTTTGGAAAGCACTTGACTCATGAGGTTGTTGATGAGGAGGGCAAGCTTGCATTGTTCGTCAAGGAGCGCGTCGAAAAGCTACCCTACCCGATGACGCCAGAAGAAGTCGTCGATTGGCTGAAAAGGAGGGTCGCTCATGAGACCAAACGAGGTTTGGGTGAAGCTCAGTGAGGGTGGGTTGTACAGTCATAAGACGAACTTCTACGCGGTCATTCGCAAGTTGAAGCGCGGTGGTTACTCGCTCAGGTGGGTGGAGAGGGGCTTCAATGGTTACACTGTCTCGTCAAAGACCAAGCGCTTCGAGAAGCTTGAGGACATTTTTGATGAAGTCCCGCCTGAGGACATTTACCGCGCGATTAGGAATCACCCTGAGAAAGAGGAAGCCCGGGAAGTTTGGGCCGAGGAGCTCCTGTTCCTTGGAAAGCTCCTCGGAAGGCCTGTCAGTGGCTGGAAGCCAAACCCAAAGCCAACGCGCCAAATCACCCTCGCGGAGGTGATTTCATGAGTTTTCAGACTGCTCTTGAACTCTTTTCTGAGAACGAGCAGAGGGAGAGGCGCAGGATCCTCGCGGCGGCGAGGGGGCTGAGGAAGCACGTGGAAGCGTACCAGCGGACTTACCGCAAGGACATCATGCAAGAGGTTATTGCGGTCCTCCTTGGGGGTGAGGGGTGATGGCCTCCCGTACGGCTTTTGTCTATCAGGATGCCCTCAGCATTGATGATGCCTTTACTTACTTCAAGCGCCTCATGCGGGACGCTGAGAACCGCGTGGCCTTTTCGAGGGCCCTCCAGAAGGCCAGGAAGGGCCTGGACGTGCACATGTACGTTACCGACATTGACAGCCTCATCGTGCAGTATCTCAGGAGAAACGGCGTTAGAGGCTTCCGTTTCACTGGTTTTGAACTCAAAAACATGAACCCGCGCTCGGCAATCGTGAACGGGAAGGTCAAGGTGAATGGGAAGCAGTACGAGGGGCACAAGTGGTTTGCGGAGAAGGCAGGTATGGATTTCTACTATCTTGTTAACCTCGGCAGGGAGTTCTTGGTTTGGAATATCAGGAACACTTACGCAGACTTCAGGTGGTACGGTGAGGGGCACGCGCATGATTACTACGCTTTCGTGGATTTGGATGATGTGATTCGTGTTCCAGCTCAGGAACTGCCGGAAACGCTCAGGTTCTTGCTGTGGAGGAGGTGACGGGGCGTGGCGAAGATTTTGGGCAGATTGAAAGTTGTGTGTGATGATGGAACGACAATTTCAATTGCAGAGGATCCACTCAACAGATTCTTTGATGAGGAAAGAATTAAGGAACTGCTGCGGCTTCAGAAAAAAGCCCTCGAGGAGTGGATCGAGGTGAATGAGTCATTTGTTAAGGAGGTGCTCGAAGAAGAGAAAAAGTATGGCTTTGATGCTGACCGCTATCCGAGAGATCTCATTGAGAAACTTAAGTTCGTTGAAGGGCTAGATGAGGAGATAGCCTCAACAAAGAGGGAACTTGAAGCAATAAAACGACTTCTCAAGGAGTGTGATGGGTGTGAGTGATAAGTGGTTCAAGGCGGTGGGTGTTATCCTGCTAATGGCTTGGATAACCTTGGGCATCATGATTGCAGACACCTATCGCTTGATGCTAGCGGTAACAGGAGGAATGATCAGAGAGTACCCGTTGCTGGATCGGCTCAATGGGGCAGTGTTGCTTGCGTGGGAGAATATGGCGTTTAGGCTTTTGTCGTGGATGACTTTGTGGCTTTCCGCGGCTTACATGCTTGCATGGGCATGCCTCAAGAATCGAGGGGCGTGATGGCCGTGAGTGAGGCTTCGGTGAGCCCGGTGTTTCTTCCCGAGGCAATTGAGGAAGCCCGCGCGGACGGAAACGAGTGGTTCCTTTGTGCAGAGCTGTATGCCATCCTTGCCCTCGGCGTCCTCGACAAATGGGTTTCACGGAGAAAGCTGGCGAAGTTGCTCTGCGAGCTCGTGAGGAGGGACTTGAGAGTCAGGCGCTCGATAGACTTGACTGAGAGGGAGTGCTATGAGAACGTCCTTGACATCGTCACGAACCCGCTCTACCTCAGCGAGGCCTTCGAGTACAAGAGGAGTATGGTCAGGCTTTCGGAGTTCGGAGAGGTGGTTTTCAATGAGATTGAGGGAGCCCTCTCGCCAGAGCGGTTCTTTGAACTGAAGAGGAAGATACTCGAAATCTGGAAGGAGGGGAGAATATGACCGTTAACTTTCGTATGAATGTTAACGTGCTCACGGATTTTGTGAGTGGGGTTTTGGTTTCGCTGAGTGCTGGCTGGTCTCTAGCTCACATTTTTTGTGAATACGGGCCTTCATTTATGGGTGGGCAAGATACCACATCAAACACCCTCACAAGCCTGACCACATTCACAAAAACCGTGAACGAGGTGGCGTGAACTATGAGAAGAGACTGGCTTGAATTTGTAACTATACTTGTGATAGTATTGTTCAGTACTTTCCTACTATCGCACACAGGTAATACACCAAACAAAGACACTCCACAGATAAACATAATCAAAGAAGCTAACGTCTCCGCGGGAGGCCTAAGTACAGTTTTCTCATTCACATATAACGACTCCTACGGCATATATCACTGCATCTATTTTGACGGGGGTTATGATGGCGGGCTCTGGTGTGAACGACTCAAAAATTCAACGCCTACAGGAGGAGAGGATAAATGAAGCCCAAAATCGCCCTGCCAGAAAACGAGTTTAAACTCAAAGGCCTCTACAACTTCCTTGAGCTAATCTTTGATGACGATGAGCATAGAATAGGCATAGCCGAAGCCCTCCTCGAGCGGCTGAGGCAGAAGAGGGAAACCTACTCTGAGGACTGGCTTGAAGTCATTCTTGAGTACCTCGGCGAGCAGGACTTGCTTGAGCAGTATCACGAGCTCCTCAACAAGTTCGATAACGGGGAAATCAGTAAGACCAAGATAAACAAGCTCATTGAGAAGGAGCTCCGCGAGAGGGGTTATCCGGCCGCAAAGCTGAGGAACGATTGGGCAATAGTCAAGAAGACACTCATAAAACTTGGGATTGTGTCCAGAACTTCCAACAGGCTGAATCTGTCGTGGGATTTCGTGGAGCGGCTGAATACACTGGCCAAATTCTACAACTTATGGAGGGCTGGAGAAATATGATCAGACTCAAGATTTACAAAGAAGACGGAGTCTGGTGCGTGGAGGATTTAGCAGGTTATGAGGTTGGTTGTGGCAGGACGATCGCTGAGGCCTTCAAGGACTTTGGGGAGAACCTTGAGGCTGCGATTGAGGAGTATGTTGAAGATAACGACCTCGACAAGTTCCACATTTCTGCAATAGCCCTCCGCTATGCCTTACTCGATTGGCTGAGGTGATTCTCATGACCGTAGTCTTAATATTCACCTCCGGCCATTGTCCCACGGGTGGGCCAAAGTGGGCCATAGTGGGCCGTCATATGGCAGGGCTCTCAACAGAGATTTGGTCGAAAAGAAGCGAAAGACGCGCGTTCATTTGTACCTTGATGCAGAAGTGGTCGGCGGTCTCAAAGAAGAGGGCTTTAATCTCTCGGCCCTCGCAAATAAGCTTCTTAAAGAGCATTTAGAAAAGGTGAGGCGCATGGAAGTGATTATTTCGAGAATGGCGGGCCCGGCGGGATTCGAACCCGCGACCTCCGGCTTAGAAGGCCGGCGCCCTATCCTGCT
>Ga0256838_1001177_pt1 | contig 12999 bp, 14 predicted proteins | sample 4571419metaG_FD_185978 | JGI IMG/M metagenome (GOLD analysis project Ga0256838, IMG submission 185978) | Hydrothermal vent microbial communities from Guaymas Basin, Mexico - 4571-419 | ecosystem: Environmental > Aquatic > Marine > Hydrothermal vents | place: Mexico: Guaymas Basin | collected...
TCATATATCTTATGAGGGGCTTCACTTAGAAAACCCTATGAATGAACCTGAAGAGTCTATGTGGTTATGGACAAACTCACCTGAAAATGCTCCTGATGAAAAAGAGTATATCACTATAGAGTATAAAAATGGTGATCCTATCGCTATTAACGGTGAGGAGATGTCTCCTGCTACAATTCTTAGAACTCTAAATGAGTACGGAAACAAACACGGAATTGGTAGAATAGATATAGTTGAAAACCGTTTTGTTGGTATGAAAGCTAGAGGTTGTTATGAAACTCCAGGTGGAACTATCATGCTAAAAGCTCACCGTGCTATCGAGTCTATCTGTTTAGATAGAGAAGAAGCTCACTTAAAAGACTCTATGATGCCAAAATATGCAGAACTTATATATAACGGTTTTTGGTTCTCACCTGAGAGAGAGATGCTTCAAGCTGCCATAGACAAAACTCAACAGTTTGTTGAGGGAACTGTTAGACTTAAACTTTATAAAGGTAATGTTGAAGTTGTAGGTCGCCAAAGTGATAAATCACTTTATTCAGAAGAGCATTCAACTTTTGAAGAGGATGAAGTATATAATCAAAAAGATGCAGAGGGCTTTATAAGGCTAAATGCACTAAGAAGAATAATCGCTGGTAAAAAAAGAGGGACTAAATAATGAGTATGATTAAGATAGATATGAACTCTCCAGAGTTTATATTAACAATGGAAAAAACAGTTAAATTTACAGATAAAGTATGTGAATCTCGTGGTTGGGTTTACAATCCACAAACAGAAGTAAATGAGGGTGTACAAATGGGTCTTACTAGAAACAAGATGATGTACAACAAAAGATTTTGCCCATGTTTTATGGTTGAAGAGGTAGATGGTAAACCTCAAAGTGTAGATAATCGTATATGTCCTTGTAAACCAGCTATAGAAAAAGAGATACCTGAAATTGGTGCTTGTCACTGTGGTATATTTTGTACTCCAGAGTATGCTGAAGCTAAAAAACTTGAACTTGGTATGGAAGAAACTGTTCATAATCACTCAAGAGGTCTTACAAAAGAGGAATGTGAAGTTCTTGTAAAACAACAAGAATTAGATGGTGATGAATTAGAATCACTACTAGAAGCTAGAGAGCTTGGTATGGTAAAATTCACTCTTGTTGATGTTCGTGAGCATATGGAATGGGAAATGGGTCATATAAAAGGTGCTGATAAATTAGTTCCTACAAGTAGTTTCTTTGCATCTCTTGAAGAAGCCAACCTATCTAAAGATGAAAATATCATAGTTTATTGTCATGTTGGTAGCCGTTCTGCTCATGTTGCTATGATACTAAGAGATCAAGGATTTGAAAGTATAGGAAACTTAACTCACGGTATAGTTTCTTATAGTGGCGAGATAGAAAGATAATATAAAATTTAAGGAAAAACAATGAAAGTACTTTTAATAAAAGATGTAAAAAGTTTAGGAAAAGCTGGAGAAGTTAAAGAGGTAAAGCCAGGGTATGGTCAAAACTTTCTTATCAAGAAAGGTTTTGCGAAACCTGCAACTGATGAGATTTTAGCTCAACACAAAGCAGATGAAGAAAAAAAAGCAAAAGAGTTAGCTCAAGAGATAGCTAAACTTAAAGAGATAACTGAAAAACTAGATAAAGCTGAAATAGTTATCACTAAAAAACTAGGACAAAACGGACACCTTTTTGGAGCAGTTACAAAAGATGAGATTGCAAATGCACTAAAAGAGCAACACAACATAGAGATAGATAAAAAACATATCAATGAAAAATCAGCTATAAAAACTGTTGGTGAACATGATTTAGACTTCAAACTAGGTCATGGTCTTCATGCTACACTTCATGTAGATGTTCAAGGGGAATAACAGCTAATGTTTGATGCGACTACTATACTTGCCTATAAAGGTAAAAACAAAGCAGTTATAGGTGGTGATGGACAGGTTACTTTTGGTAACTCTGTTCTAAAAGGTAATGCTACAAAGATAAGAACACTTCATAATGGGAAAATCTTAGCTGGTTTTGCTGGAAGTACAGCAGATGCTTTTAATCTTTTTGATATGTTTGAAGATTTTTTAGAGGATAAAAAAGGTGATATACTAAAATCAGTTATAGAGTTTTCAAAAGCTTGGAGAAAAGATAAAGTTCTTCGCCGTCTTGAAGCTATGATGATAGTACTAAATAAAGAACATATATTTATCCTTACTGGTAATGGTGATGTTGTTGAACCTGAAGATGGAGAGATAGCATCTATAGGTAGTGGTGGTAACTTCGCCATATCAGCAGCAAGAGCATTAAAAAAACATTCAAACCTAGATGAAGAAGAACTTGTAAAAGAGTCTCTTATGATAGCTGGAGATTTGTGTATCTATACAAATAAAAATATAAAAACATTAACTTTAGAGGACTAAAATTGAATTTAACTCCAAAAGAGATAGTTGAGTACTTAGACAGATATGTTATAGCTCAAAAAGATGCAAAAAAAACTATCGCATTAGCACTTCGTACAAGATATAGAAGGATGCAACTAAGCAAAGAACTTCAAGATGAAATAACACCTAAAAATATCCTTATGATAGGCTCAACAGGTGTTGGTAAAACTGAGATTTCAAGAAGACTTGCTAAGATGATGAAAGTACCTTTTATAAAGGTAGAAGCTAGTAAATATACAGAAGTTGGTTTTGTTGGTCGTGATGTTGAGTCTATGGTAAGAGACTTAGTTGTAAACTCTATAAGCATCGTAAAAGCTGAAAAAGAGGAAGAAAACAAAGAAAAAATTGAGAACTATGCACTAAATAAGATAGTTGAAAAACTTTTACCACCTCTTCCAAAAGGTGCTAGTCAAGCAAAACAAGATGACTATCAAAGACTTTTAGAAGCTATGGAAAAAAGAGTAGAAGCTGGTGAAATGGATGATAAGGTTATAGAGATAGAAGTTGATTCAAATATCCATGTAGAGTTTGAAGAAAACAGTAACTTACCACCAGAGATTATAAAAGTTCAAGAGAGCTTTTCTAAAGTTTTTTCACAAATAAATAAAGAAGATAACAAAAAAGAAGTAACAGTAAAAGTTGCTCGTGAGATGTTAAAAGTTGAAGGAGCTTCAAAACTTCTTGATATGTCAAGTATAAATGAAGAAGCAAGAAAAAGAGCTGAAGATGGTGGAATTATATTTTTAGATGAGATAGATAAAATCGCTTTAAGTGAAAAATCAGCAGGTAGAAATGACCCATCAAAAGAGGGAGTTCAAAGAGATTTACTTCCTATAGTTGAGGGTAGTAGTGTTTCTACAAAATATGGAACTGTAAAAACTGACCATATACTTTTTATAGCAGCTGGTGCATTTCATGTTAGTAAACCTAGTGACTTAATCCCTGAGCTTCAAGGTCGTTTCCCACTTAGAGTTGAATTAGAGTCTTTAACTGAAGATACTCTATACAAAATCTTAACTCAAACAAAAAACTCTCTACTTAAACAATATGAAGCACTTTTAAGTGTTGAGGGTATGAAACTTGTTTTTGAAGATGATGCGATAAAAGCTATAGCAAAACTATCACATAAAGCAAATGAGATAACCGAAGATATAGGAGCAAGAAGACTTCATACCGTTCTTGAGAAAATCTTAGAAGATATCAGTTTTGATGCTGATGAATACAAAGATAAAGAGTTTATAGTAACAGCTAAACTAGTACATGAAAAACTAGATGATGTTGTTGAAAATGATGATTTATCAAGATATATACTGTAAGTAAAAATTTATAAAGAAGCTATAATATAGCTTCTTTATGTATGAAAATCTTAGTTAAGGTTTGATTGTGGAGTTTTTGCCGTAGAAGTTGGTAAAACTGGCATTGAAATTTCTTTAATATATTATTTTCTATTTGCTTTATATACATAGGCTAAAACCTCAGCAACTGCTGTAAATAAACTCTCAGGTATTGGATGTTCAACTTCAACCTCAGCATATAAACTTCTTGCAAGTGGTGGATTTTGAACAACTTGAACATGATTCTCTCTTGCTATTGACTTTATCTTTTGAGCTATATTATCCATACCTTTAGCTACAACAACTGGGGCTCTTGATTTTTCACTATCATACTTTATAGCAACAGCATAATGGGTTGGATTGGTTATAACCACATCTGCATCTGGAACTTCTGCCAACATCCTTTTAGAACTCATCTCCATCTGTTTTTGACGAATTTTACTTTTTATAAGAGGATCCCCCTCCATATTTTTCATCTCATCTTTTATCTCTTGTTGAGACATTTTCAATCCATCAAAATACTGTTTTCTAACTATAACTAAATCAATCATAGCAAAAACAAAAGTTATAAGTAACATAGTAAAAGCTATAACTATAGCTTTATCTTTAAGCCATGCTATCTGATCACCTAAACCAAATAACTCAACCTTTGGTAACTCCTCTAAAAAATAAAAAAAGATTATAAATCCAACACCCAAAGTTGTAAAAGCTTTAAAAGTAATCTTAATACCCTCTATAACCTTTTTTATAGATATAACATTTTTAATCCCAGCTATAGGGTTAAGCTTACTAAACTTTGGCTCTATTGCCTTAAGTGTAAATAAAAAACCAAATTGTGCCATAGCAGCAACTATACCAGCTACAGCAACAGCTACAGCTAAAGGCATTATAATTAGAAGAAATTCACGAACAGTAACTATAGCTATATCTATAGCAAAAAGTTTATCTAAATGTGTACCAGTAAGTGAAAAGTAGTATCTAAAAAGGATACGGATATGCTCACCCATAAAAGGTAATAGCATCAAAAAAGTTAAAATTGCTACAAAAAGAGTTATAGCACCTGATGTATCTTGAGACTTAGGAACATTACCCTCTTTTCGGGCATCCTCTATCTTCTTGGGGGTGGGTTCTTCTGTTTTTTCAGCATCATCTGCCATTAATATCTCCTAGAAGAAACCATAAAATTTTGAAAAAATTTTACTTTAGTAATCATAGCGATTTTAGCGTAGAAAAAGGGACTAGTTCCTTTTTCGTTCAAAAAAAAATGGACTTCTGTTTTTTCAGCATCATCTGCCATTAATATCTCCTAGAAGAAACCATAAAATTTTGAAAAAATTTTATGACATTTTCATTGACAAATCAATCCAATTTGCTTGATGGATTAGTGAGCCACTGCTTATCGCATCAACTCCACTTTTTGCATAACTCTCTATCGTCTCAAGTGAGATATTTCCACTAGCTTCTAATAATACATGAGGATAGTTTTCATCTCTATACTTTACAATCTCTGCTATTTGAGATGGTGTCATATTGTCACACATAACTATATCTGCACCAGCTTCAAATGCTTCTTTTGCTATCTCAAATGTTTCAGCTTCAACCTCTATCTTTGAAGTAAAAGGGATTTGTAATCTTGCTTTTTCTATATAAGATTTTAAATCTTTTATAGTTTTGTAGTGGGTATCTTTTATCATAAGACTATCATCTAAGCCCATTCTATGATTTACTGCACCACCACATCTAGTAGCATACTTCTCAAACTTTCTTAACATTGGTCTTGTTTTTCTAGTATCTAGTAGTTTTACACCATAAGGTTTTATAATCTTTACATATTTGTTAGTAAGTGTTGCTATCGAACTTGCATGAAGAAGCATATTTAAAAGTGTTCTCTCTATTTTTAAAACAGTATGAGAATCCCCTTTTACAATGGCGATAATATCACCTACTTCAAAACTCTCACCATCTTCTTTACCCCAGATAACCTCAAAGTTTTCTAACTTTGCAAGTGCATCTATGTATTTGACACCAGCTACAACACCATCACTTTTAGCTATGATATCTGCTTTTGTCTCAACACTAGGCTCTACTAAAGCATACAAATCCCCACGACCAACATCTTCTGCCAATGTATCTTTTACAAACTGTTCTATCATTATAGTGCCATCATTCTTTCAAGTGCTATTTTTGCCCACTTTTGAGTATTTTCATCAACTTGTATCTCGTTGATTGGTTGTCCCTCATCTATCGCTTTTAGAGTTTCATAAACATCTTTTAGAGTTGTCTCATTCATAGTTGGACACTCTGGTTTTGTTGAACTTAGTACATAAGTATTTTTAGGTCTAAGACGATTTACCATATTGAACTCTGTTCCAACTGCTACTTTTTGCTCTGAATCTAGCTCTTTTATATACTTTATAAGTTGTGAAGTTGAACCAACAAAATCAGCCTTATCACATATAGCTGGGTCACATTCAGGGTGTACTGCTATCAAAATATCAGGATATTTTTTTCTAAAAAACTCTATATCTTCTACACTAAAAAGTTGATGCACTGAACAAAAACCATCATAACAGATGATATCTGCTTCATTCATATCGCTACCATCTCCAACTACACACGATTTTAATCCCATCTCATTTGCTATATTTTGACCTAAACATCTATCTGGTACAAAAAGGATTTTTTTACCCTCTTTTAGTGCTGTTGTGATGATTTTTTTAGCATTTGAACTAGTACAAACAAGTCCACCCATCTCACCAACTTTTGCTTTTACCTCTGCATCTGAGTTTATATATGTGATAGGTAGGATATTTTCATTTGATATACCTGCTTTATTCATCGCTTTTACAGTGTTGTCATACTGCATACCATCTATCATACTTGCCATAGCACAACAAGCTATCTTTGGCATTACTACCCTTTTGTTTGGACTTAGAACTTTTACACTTTGCCCCATAAATCCAACACCACAAAAAAGTACAAACTCTGCATCATCATCTCTTGTACGAGTAGCAAGTTCTAGTGAATCACCTGTTATATCACCAATTTCAAATACCTCATCCCTTTGATAGAAATGAGCAACCACTGTTACACTAAGTTTATCTTTTAACTCTTGTATCTTAGTTTTTAACTCTTCATTTGTAAACTGCAAAGGTATGTCCTTTTATAAAATTATGTAATTATAGCAAATTTTTATATGATTATAATTATACAAAAGATAAAATTACCTACTTAATTTTTATAGGATTTTTATGGATTTTTTATTAAACACTAATGTTCAATTTTTTATATTAGCTTACTTAGTTGGTGGTATCCCTTTTGGTGTAATTTTAGCAAAAAAGTTTGCTGGAGTAGATGTAAAGTCTAGTGGTAGTGGAAGCATCGGTGCTACAAATGTTTTAAGAGTTGTAAAAGAAAAAGACCCTGCTCTAGCTAAAAAACTAGGTGGAGCTACTTTAGCTCTAGATGCACTTAAAGGACTTTTTGTACTTGCACTTGCGTACCTTTTTGGAGTTAGTGACTCTACACTTTGGGGCATCGCTGTTTTAGCTGTTATTGGTCATTGTTATTCACCTTTTCTTGGACTTGAAGGTGGTAAGGGCATCGCTACTGGTATGGGTGTAATGGCTTTTATGCTACCATATGAAACAATCATCGCCCTTATAGTTTGGGCAATTGGTGCAAAGACTATAAAGATATCTTCTGTTTCATCTCTAAGTGGTGTTTTAGCACTTTTAATCTCTAGCTTTATCATCCACCCAGAAATGGCACATGCACCCGTTGTCATCATAGTTTTTATCCTTTTTTATAAACATATACCAAATATAGTTCGTCTTATAAAAGGTGAAGAAAAAAGAGTTGTATAATGACTATATATGTTGAAGATTTAAAATTCCAATGCATTATTGGGATTTTAGATTTTGAAAGAGTTACACCTCAAGATATAATCATAAATTTGAGCATATCATATAGCTATAAAGATGAGTTTATAAACTATGCTCAAGTTGTTGATATTGTTAAAGAAAATATGAAAAATAGTAAATATCTTCTTATTGAGGATGCTTTAGATGGATTACAAGAAATTTTATTGAAAAAATTTTCTCTTATAGAAGAATTAGATATAAAACTTACAAAACCCTCTATTTTAGCCGATTGCAAAGTGAGTGTAAGTGCTAAATACAAATAGTTTCTTAAGTAGGATTGAATTTTTTATTAAAGAAAATTGAATTTTACTTTAAAGTTACCTAAAATTATGATACAATTCTCAAAAAATTTCATTATAGGAAATAAATAGATGCGTATATTAATTATTGAAGACGAAGTTACTCTAAATAAAATGCTTGCTGAGGGACTAAAAGAGTTTGGTTACCAAAGTGATGTTGTTGAAACACTTAAAGATGGTGAATATTATTTAGATATTCGTAACTACGATTTAGTACTTATGGACTGGATGCTTCCAGATGGAAACTCTGTTGATATTATCGGAGATATAAAATCAAATACTCCAAAAACTGCCGTAGTTGTACTTTCAGCTAGAGATGATAACGATAGTGAGATAGAAGCACTAAGAGCTGGTGCAGATGATTATATCAGAAAACCTTTTGACTTTGATGTACTTGTAGCTCGTATCGAAGCTCGTTTAAGATTTGGTGGTAGTAATATCATAGAGATAGAAGACCTTATCATAAATCCTGAAGAGGAACAAATCACTTACAAAGAAAAAGAGATAGAATTAAAAGGTAAACCTTTTGAAGTTCTTACTCACCTTGCTCGTCACCGTGACCAAATCGTTTCAAAAGAACAACTTTTAGATGCTATCTGGGAAGAACCAGAACTTGTTACTCCAAATGTAATCGAAGTTGCTATCAATCAGATTCGTCAAAAAATGGATAAACCATTAGAGATAACTACTATCGAAACTGTTCGTCGTCGTGGTTATAGATTTTGTTTTCCAAAAGAGATAAACTAACCTTTAAAAAGTGCTATAATTTTAGAACAATTCTAAAATTATAGGTACTTAACTGTGTTTGCACTCTTTTCAAAAAAAAGTATTAGAAGAAATTTTCTGATACAACTTATATTTTCACTTGCTTCTTTAATCATCATATTTTCATCAATGCTATATCTTTATATCGAACGATCAATATATGAAGAGAAAAAAGAGGAACTAATAATATATGCAAAAAATATATCTACAAATAAATCTATACCTCAAAACATCATAGGGGTAAATATAGAAGTCATATACCTTAAAAAAACTCATAGTTTAGATTTATATGAAACTACTATAGATAAGAAAACTTATCTAACACTCATCTACCCTTTTCATCTAACAGATATGAGTTATTTGAAAATATCAAGAGATATAACATTAACAAAAAAACTACTAGATAAAATTTTACATTATATATTTATCATAAATATAGCTGGTTTTGTACTTGTTATACTTTATGCCATAACACTTTCAAAGATGCTTGTTTTACCAGTTCATAACATTAGTAGAAAACTGTCAAATATGAATGAACACCTTATAGAACCTCTACAAGTAAATAAACTACCTCAAGAGTTTAAACCATTGGGCATAACGATAAATCATCTTATACTTAGAATACAAAACTTTGTAAAGTATCAAAAAGAACTTTTCATAGGAACAGCACACGAATTAAAAACACCTCTAGCTGTTATAAAACTAAAAAATCAAGTTACACTTATGAAAAAAAGGACTCCAGAAGAATATATAGAAGCACTAAAAGTTACAAATAAAACAGTAGATGAGATGAATATAATAGTGTCAAATATATTAAATATAGGTCGTCAAGAGGGAGCTCAACTAGATAAACCTGTTGAAGTTGATGTTATAGATCTACTAAAACAAAAAGCAAATGATTTTAAACTCTTAGCTGAGAGCGAAGGAAAAGAACTAGAGATGAGTTTTGAACCAAATGCTTTTATGGCAGTACTTCAAGTAACACTTCTAAATCAAATCATACAAAACTTTTTACAAAATGCACTAAAATTTACACCAAAAGATAAAAAAGTTATACTTAAAAGTTCACAAGATGATGTAGGACTTCTTATACAAGTGATAGATGAGGGTTGTGGTATAGATGAAGCAGTTGACCTTTTTGCTCCATTTAAAAGACAAGGAAATAAAAGTGGTGTTGGTTTAGGATTGTTCTTAGCAAAAAGTGCAGCAGATGCACTAGGAGCAAACATATCTATAAAAAATAGAGATGATGGGATAAGTGGTGCTGTTGCTTCTTTACAACTTAACTCAAAACTATCATGCATTATCCCAAAACGAAGATAATTTAAAAACTAATAAAGCTTTATTTTGATATAAACTTCTAAAATAATTAATCGAGGTTTTAAATGGCTTTACTTATAAATGATGAATGTATAGCATGTGATGCTTGTCGCGAAGAATGTCCAACAGAAGCGATAGAAGAAGGTGATCCTATCTACTTTATCGATCCAGATCGTTGTACTGAATGTGTAGGTGTATATGATGAGCCATCTTGTATATCAGTTTGTCCAGTTGATTGTATCGTGATAGATAAAGATCATGTTGAAACTATCGCAGAATTACAATTCAAATACAAAACAATTTTAGAAGAAGAATAACCAAAAATGGCAAAACGAACTACTGTTATAGACATAGGTTCTAACTCTATTAGAATGGTTGTTTATGAAAAGACAAGTCGTTTTGCTTTTCATATATTACATGAAGCTAAAGCTAAAGTAAGATTAAGTGAGGATGCTTATAAAAATGGTGGTAATCTTCAAAATTTACCCATGCAAAGGGCTTACGATGCTCTTGATAACTTTTTAACAATATCATCATCACTAAAATCAAGAAAAATACTTTGTGTAGCAACATCAGCACTACGAGATGCTCCAAATAAGAAGATATTTTTAAAAAAAGTATCAAAAAACCTAAAATTAAATATCAAAATAATAGATGGTAAAAGAGAATCTTATCTAGGTGCAATAGCTTGTGCAAACTTACTTCCAAAACAAGAAAATGCAATAAGCATAGATATAGGTGGTGGATCTACTGAATTTTCAATTATAAATAATGATAATGTTAAAAATACAATATCGTTAGAATTGGGTACAGTAAGATTAAAAGAACTGTTTTTTGATAAAGGAAATATCAAAGATGCTATATCTTATATAGATAAAAAATTAGATACTTTAGAAACACTTGAACCTACTACTATTATAGGTATAGGTGGTACTTTTAGAGCTATATCAAATGCAATTATGCAAACAAATAACTACCCACTAAAAAAACTTCACTCTTTTGAAGGTGATATTTCAAAATTTAAAACTTTCTTGGATAATATCTTAGATGCTGATGAGAAGCAACTTGAATTATTAAATATAAAAAGCGATAGATTTGATATAATCAAGCCAGGTGCATTAATCTTATCAAGATTATTAAATAAATTACAACATATAGAAAAGTTTATAACAAGTGGTGTTGGTGTTAGAGAGGGTGTTTATCTTAGTGATTTACTTAGAAATTCAAAAGATAAGTTTCCAGAAAATTATAATGTATCAGTAAGATATCTTATAGACAAGCATATACAAGATATAAACTATGCAAATCAACTAAATAAATTAAGTAAACAGCTTTTTGACTTAACTTATAAACATTTAGGGATTGATAAAAAATACAGATATGAACTAGCAACTGCTTCAAAACTATATCCAGTTGGTAGCAATATAAATTTTTATTCACAAAACAAACATAGTTACTATCTTATTCAGGGTGCTTTAGAATATGGATTTACACATAAAGAGATTCAACTCATATCTACACTAACTAGATATGCAAAAAACAAACTACCTTCAACATCACATATTGAAAAATATCAAGAACTTTTACCACCTAAACAAAACTTAGATGCATTAAGTTATCTTATATCATTAAGTATATCACTTCTTAGCCATAAGCCTAGAAACATAGATTTTTCATTATCATTTGATAATGGTGTATTAAAGATTATTTCTAGCAACAATCTTTACCTAACAAAAGAAGCTGTAAAAAAACTATCAAATACAAATGATATAAAAATTGTATTTGATAATTAATATGGGTGGGGAATAGCTTAGGTTAAAACCTTTGCCCCATACTAAACTCAAATGTAGATAGCTTATCGCCCTCTTTATCTCCAACAGGTTTAGCAAATACTAACTGTATCGGACCAACAGGTGAGAACCATTCTATACCACCACCATAACTAGCACGAGTTATCTCTGTAAAACTACTATCACCAATAGCTCCCCAGTCAGCAAAAAGTAAAACTCTCATTTTTGCTTTTTCTATCAATGGTAAACTAAGCTCTAAGTTATTTGAAAATGTTTTCTCCCCACCTATTCTTCTTTCATATCCATATTCATCAGGTGCTAATTTAGGAGATAAAGAGTAAGATTCATAACCTCTTACACTTCTCATACCACCCATATAAAATTTTTCAGCGATAGGTATATATCCATCATTTACAAGATAATAAAGTCTAGCTTTATATCTAACAATAGCATCAAAACCTATATAATCTTCTAAACCTTTATATTTTGCAAAATCAGTCCTAAATTTATAAAACTTAGCATCTCCACCCTCTCCTGCTCTTTCGATGGACTGACTAAGAGTAAAACCCTCTCTTGGTAAATAATAATCATCTGTATCATCATACTTTAAACTAACTATTACAGAACTTTTTGAATAACTTTCAAAACTATATGTATTTAGATAATAACTTGTATTTTCATCATAATTTACATCACTGTATTTGTTATCTGAAAATGTATAACCCAAATAACCATTTATATGTCTAGTAAACTTATGTCCAGTACCTATACTAAATCCATTAGATTCAACACTGTAATCATTGTATTCATTATCTGAAAAGTTAATTGAGAAATTACCACTAAAGTCACTATCATTAAGTCTAGGATTTGATATACTAAATGAAGCTGATTTATTTGTTTGAGATATTTCAGCATCTACACCTATGTTTATACCTGAACCCCAAATATTTCTATCATTTACACCTACAGTAAGTAATATACCGCCATAACTACCATATCCACCACCTAGTTGAATATTTCCTGTTGGTGCTTCTTTTACCTTAACAACCAGATCCATTGTATTTTGATTAATTCTTTTTTCTTCTATAGTTTTTGCTTCAAAAAAACCAAGTCTTCCAAGTGCATTACGAGAATCTTTTAA
>Ga0256838_1001178_pt1 | contig 12990 bp, 8 predicted proteins | sample 4571419metaG_FD_185978 | JGI IMG/M metagenome (GOLD analysis project Ga0256838, IMG submission 185978) | Hydrothermal vent microbial communities from Guaymas Basin, Mexico - 4571-419 | ecosystem: Environmental > Aquatic > Marine > Hydrothermal vents | place: Mexico: Guaymas Basin | collected...
CTTTCCTGCCCAAACAGAAGCCTCTTTATAATCTCCGGTATAACTTTTCACAATCTTACCATTCTTGAATAATAATGCCCCACATCCTGTTGCTAACCACATGCTCCCATCCTTATTAAAGCTGAACTTGCTAACAAAGCTGTGGGGCATATCAACATTTCCTCTCTTTTGAACAAGTTTTCCACCTTCCGCAGTTATTAGATCACCGTACCAACCTCTTTCTGTTATTCCCTTAAAGCTGTACAAACCCAAGGCAGTGGCCACCCACATCTCACCATTTTTTTCTTTAAGGTAGTTTATATGCTCACTTTTCAAAATGCTGTTTTTAGGAGTATAGCGTACAGTGCGATTTGGCCCAATCCTTATCAGTCCAGATGAGGAAGCTATCCAAATTTCCCGTCCCAAAATGTCTGCGTCTTTTCCAACTGGACAATCGTAACCCCTCCACTGACCCAATGGAGTGTACACCCATACTGCTCTATCTGTTAAAGCAATTATGCTGCCATCATCTTTTGCCTTAACACTTACAAAATTTCCCTTTTTAATCACTTTAACCTCCCCTGAAGACGTCACTTCATATTTGTAAAGGCCCTTGGGAGTAGCTATGTAAAGTGCATGATATTTACTAGAATAGGATATTGCATTCACTCTCCCTTTGAAAATTTTTTCTATATTTTTAACCTCAATAATTTCTTTTACCTTCTTCTCGGAGTAATAGCATGAACTTAAAGCTAAAGCTAACTGCAAAAGTATTAAAATAAATCCCAGTTTACTTAAAACACCAAACCGTGCAAACACACGCATTACCTCCTCAACTCAATCCTTTTTATTCCGGAAGTAGTAGCCAATAAAAGTCCTTCCTTGCTCTTTACAAAATCCAAAACAACACTTCCTGATAAATCACTTTCACCAACTATCAGTTTCCATTTAGCTTCTTTGAAATGAAACACACCATCACGTGAAGCCGCAAAAAGTTCTCCATCCAAGACCTTCAACCGTGAGATTTGAACAGGTTTTTTAGAATTTTTAGCATAAATCATGTAATTAAACCATCTGTATCCATCAAAAGATGAAACACCAAAAGCATGTGACACCCATATACTACCATTCCACACAATACAATCTGTAAGATTTGCACTAACTAAGTCAGAATTTGCTGTATTCTTTTCTTCTCTTCCTTCTTGCTTAGTGAAGGGGTTGGTAACTATCAACAGCCCTTCTTTATTCTTACCAACAACTAAAATCTTTTCCCCCACCTCAATTCTCACAGGATACTTTAACTCCGGCCAAAACTCATCAACTTTCAAACCAGTGAACCATTCAACATTTATCTCATTATTCTTTCTATAAGCATTCGCCACATTTTCTTTTGAAAGAGAAGCCACAACAACCCCTTTGGTCAAAACTGCCATTATCAAACGCCCCTTATAGCACTTAATATCTACTACGGGATATTTCACACTTGCCAACTTTTCAACTTTCAAAATTTTTACCGAACTAGCATCACAAGCTAACTCAACCCTCTGTATCTCGGACTTTCCTCCTTCACCAATTACTGCAAGATAAACATTAAAGGACTCTTTACTACTCTCTTCAACACAAAACGAAGTATATATCACACCTTTTCTATAAGGTAGAAGGGGTATTTCCTTTAAAGAAGCTCCCTCATCCTTCAAAACGCACAAATTGTCGCTCCTCAGAGCCAAAAGAAGCCCGTTTATATTTGATATTTCAAAATATTCCCGTGAATCACATCTACCACTTTGTGCGGCTAAGCTCAATAATACGAGCATTAGTACCGTCCCAACGTATCTCAAACAATATCACCTGCCTATTCTCAGCGTCAACAACAACAAACCTATCATCTCCATCTCCAACTTTTACAGCAGAACACATTGGAGCACTTATCACACCTTTTAAGGAAGAGATCTCTACTTTTAACATTTTTGCAACTTCTCTGGCATTAATAATAGTAGCCAACGAAACAACAATCACCACTAAGATGACAATGGCAAGCTCTTTAATACGCAACTTTTCCACAATTACCACCTCTCTTTAATTCATAATATCACACGCCGATTGTATTTTTGAAATACTAAGCAATTCAGGAGGTATCGCTATGCCTTTTCGCAAGATATATTACTCAAGTATCTTAATTACAATCATCTCAATCGCTACTCTTACCTTTGCCTCAACCATGGTAGTAGAATCACCAGACGTATGGAGCAAAGTTGTAAACATCTCAAACTCAACAGTTAATGCAACTGAATCTCAAGTTGCAGTAAGTCCAGCTGGTTATGTGGGAGTAGTATGGATCGAAAACAACCAAGTTAAGTTCTCATGCTTAGATGGAAGCGGAGGGATTTATCAAACTCCGATAACCATATCAACTCCTGCAAACGAAGCACGTAATCCAACAGTATGCTTTTTAAATACCACAGCCTACATAGCATGGGAAGAAAACATTGGAGGAACGTGGGAGATAAGATTAAGGAGCTGGGAGCGAGTCACTAAAACTTTAGGATCCATAAGTGTTCCATTTGGATTAACAGCAATATTTGACAACAACAAAAACTCCACAAACCCAAAAATTTTTTCTTCGGCCAATTTCATTTACATGGTGTGGCTAGAAGATAGCCTTACAAATAATGAAACAGATAGAGAAGTACTCTTTGCCTGGTACAACACCTTGACCTCTGAAAGCTCATACGAGGTAGTAACAGATGATCTCATGGATGAAGCAGAACCAGATCTATACGTATTCAACGGTATCGCACACGTAACTTATCTAAAACAAATCACCAGAGATGGTGTTCCCACATGGCACGTTTACTATGCAAGAAAAGTACTCGTTGGGGGAGATGAAAATCAATTTCTAGAATTTCCAATATTCACAAACGGATTATCCGCGAATCCAGTGGTTGCTGCAAATTCAACAGGCGTTATCATTTCCTGGTTGGTGCTCAGTAGCGACAATCAAGGAATATGGGAAGCAGTTATCGACTCAAACAACTACGACACAATGGTATTAAAATCCCCTGCTCATAAAGTTTTTTATGTAAATCGCACCGATGTGTGCCGTATATCAGTTGCAGCCGACAGTAAAAAATTCTACATAGCTTTTAATGATATATATCCAGAAAACAACACTATCCAAGTTATGTATTCCAAAAGTGAAGACACCCTAAACTGGGCAACTCCAGAAGCAGTTACATACGACCTAAACTGGTCTCTTCATCCAATGAATCCACACATAAAAGCTCAAAATTCAAATCTGTATCTTGTGTGGGAAGGTGGAGCTACCAACGACTACATAAAAAATATCTTTGCAAGACTCACCAAAACTAAGATAAAGGAAGCAAGTGTTGGTTTTAAGCAGTTTGATGTGAACCCCGATATAACCTCTATATCTCTTACTTTTAGTAAAAGAGTAAACTATTCATCAATTTCTGATAATTTAAAACTCTTAGGAGGCGGGAAAGAAGTTCCTATAACCATTGTCCCAGTGGACCTTGACAGTATTGGAAGTGTATCCACAATAAGAATAAATATTGAAGAGCCTCTCCAAAAAGGAGTCACATACAACATTCAACTTTCCAATAGAATCACGGATATCTGGGGTGACAGCATAGTTCCAAATACCACAACCGATCTCATTGTAGAAGGCTACTGTGTTAACGCTTTTTCAAATGATTATCTAATATGGCCGTTTACAACATGTTGCAACAGCGCAGTATCCCCAACAATAGTCCCTATATCTTCATTTTCCCTTTACCCAAACCCTGCTTTCTCTTCGGTTAGATTTTATTACGTACTCAGAACAGACGTTGACAGTGTGATAATAAAAATCTACTCCACAAACAGAGAGTTGGTTAAATCTTTTATATTCAGAGCCGATGATTTTGTTAGGGCAGGTGTACACGAAGTAGAGTGGGATTTAGTGGATCGAGATGGGCACATAGTCTCAAATGGTTTGTACTTTGTGATGATGAAAGTATCAAGCGCAGGAAATACTCAAACAAAGAGAACAAAACTGGTTGTTATTAAAACTCAATAGTTTGAACAGGGAGGTTAAGGAGAATAACGTGAAAAATATGAGGAAAAGCAGCAAGTTAAAGATAATTATTGTAAGCCTAATAATCTCGCTATTTTCTACCACAGAAGCTGTAGTGGAAAACTCACTAATAGCTTCTGATTTTGTGCTCAACTCAACTCAAACTTCCTTAGGAGGTTTATCTGTGGCAGTAGCTGATGATCCAAACTCAGCCACTGTAAACCCAGCAAACGCTGCAGTTCTAGAAGGTACCCACATTTCTATCACCTCTACGGATTACCTCAATATGGACAATCCCACTACGAAGATATCCTTTAAGCTTCCATTGTGGAGTGCTTTCAACGCCTCATTTAACTACTCTCACTTCTCCTCTGAAAATATCCCTGTAACAATGTACTCACCAGCCGCATCAAGCTATACCGAGTACAACGAAGATATGTTCGTATGGACTTTAGCCAAAAAACTTGCAAATAATAGCACCATAGGCATAAACTACAAATACTTGAAAACCTCCTTTTTAAACTTTGAAGCTGAAAATCACAACATCGATATAGGCCTAAACTGGCAGCTCAATCCAAAGATGCGATTTGCACTCTCTTTACAGAATATCCTCGGAACAGATCTCGAATGGGATACCGGATCAAAAGATTCAACAGAGCGTCGTTTTCTATCAGGAATTTTAATTTCCCCAAATGATAAAATCTCCTTTAATATAGACGTAGCTTACTCCAAGAGTGAAGATATAGCATTTGCAGCAGGTTTCAGATATCAGTTAACCCCTGCTCTCAAGATAATGGTTGCTAAAAATATAGAGGATAAACTGAGTGCAGGATTAACTCTAAAAATCGCCAAAGATATGTTTCTAGATGTAGCATGGGATGATTCAGAACTTGGCTCCTCTTTTCTATTTACAACGAGAATGTCTCTCTCTTCGCTCGGAAAACTATTTCCAAAAGCTAAAAAGAAAAAGTCATCTACTCATCCCAAAAAGCTTGATAAGCGCAATTACACCACCCTTAACTCCGGTTATACTAAACGTGTCATTCCTTTAAAAGAAGAATCTTATCCTACTGGAAGTTACACAGTTCAAGTAAAAGTCGGAGAACAACTACCTGTAAAATACGGAAAAGAAGTCGAAGACTACGTGAGAAAATTAAAACAGCATGAGCTTGTATTGGAGAAAGTAGAGCCACTTCCTTTCCCCGCTGATAGAAATCAAGAAGCCACCAGAAATAAACTAGCTGTAAATATTTCAAACCAAACCACAGAAAAATCTAACATCACTCCTTATGAAGCAAAATCAAAAAAGTCGAGTGCCACTCAAACAAAGGCATCTCTTCCAACAATACAACTGAACAACTCAAATCAAACAAACACAAAACTTGAAAACGCACCCGTAGCTTCTACCTATCCAAGAACCTCTCAAAACATAAATCAAAATTCTAGCCCCCGCATCCTCACATCTCAGCAACGTACTAAAGTTGAAGAGCTAAGAAAAAAGGTAGTACAGCTTGAGCATAAAAAAGCGGAAGAGACGCAGAAAAAATTCGAACAGCTCCTGAAGAAAGCTAACAATTGCATCGCTAAATCCGACTACAATAGAGCAATAAACCTTCTAGAAGAGGCGGCTCACATAAAAGAGGATGCAATAATCTTAAAACGCCTTGCCGGACTTTACCAATACGTGGGCCGCGACGAAGACGCAGTCAAAGCCTACAAACGCGCAATTCAGCTTTCTCCTGACGACCTTGATTTGTACTTACAACTAGCTTACAGTCTCATAATGACAGACAGAAAAGACGAAGCAAAAGTCGTAGCCACCCAACTTATCAACAAAGCACCACATTCTGCCCAAGCCGAGGCTGCACGTAGCTTACTAGGTATGTAAAACTTCTATCTCCCACTTAATAATACACAGGCATATCTTTCACTATTTTCTTAACAAATTCTGGCAATTTGAAAGCCGCTCTGTGCACCTCTTCATTGTAATAACGACAATCCGTAAGTTTTTCTCTTCTCTTCAAAGGTGCTGCTTCAACATCAATACTCTCACTCATCACCGCAAAACTCCACAATCCGTTACAGTAAGTCGGTACAAATGCAAGATACAATTTTGCATTAGAAAATACAGGTTTTATAGCATTGTGCCATAAATCTCCAAGTGTTTCTGCATGGTAAAAAGGACTTTCACTTTGAGATACAGCAATACCTCCCTCATTCAAAGCCTTCTTTATCGCTTCGTAAAATGTACGAGAGTATAAAACCTCTGCTGGACCTACAGGATCTGTTGTATCACATATTATAAGATCATACTTTTCAGAAGTTGTAGCAATGTAATTCATTCCATCCTGAGCAACTATATTAACTCTACGATCATTAAAACTTGAAGCCAACTCAGGGAAGAAACGCTTACAAACCTCAACCACTTTATCATCAATTTCAACAACATCTATTTTTTCAATTTCATCAGAATATGCCAAAAGCCTCTTAACAGTACCACCGTCTCCTCCACCTATCACGAGAACTTTCTTTAGATTTTCCACAACTTGCGCCACTGGATGAACAAGCATCTCGTGATAGCAAAACTCATCGCGCTCAGTAAGCATTACCGCTCCACCAAGCATCAGCACTTTCCCGTGATCCTTCGTTTCAAACACTAATATATCCTGATAATCACTTTTCTCTTGATAAAGAACACGTTCCACTTTAAAAGCCGTTCCAGAATAATTTGTATGAAACTCAGCTGCCAAGAAAAATGCTCCCATCTTTTACACCTCACACAGCACAGCCCCTGCAAAGGCTGCCCCAAATTTTTCAACCGTATGTTCAATCGCTATTACTCTTACCTCTCTAAGGCTTCTCTTTCTATACGTAAAAGCCTCCCTAACCATTTCTTCAACTATCTTTTCTGCTTCACTTTTAGAAACACCTGGGGCCTCGTACTCCATTATCACACCAGCTTCTTGTGGATCTTCAGGAATTCCAACACCTATCGCTGCAACTAACTTCTCGCCCCTCACAGACGAGGTTATTGCAGCATACGCAACTGGAACTAAACTACCAGCAGGAAGTTTGATAGGCTCTATCAAACGAACATTAGGTGGGATAATGCTACTCATCTTCATTAAATTCAAATCTCCAACTCCTGCATCAAGAAGTGCAACATCAAATGCGTTCAATTCAGAAACATTACTTTCCCCTTTCCCTGCTACCAAAAAAAATGCATTATACCCCCTCATTCACTCAACCCGCCTTTCAGTAGAGTGAATTTTTTACTGCTCTGAGAAATACCACCCTCACTTACTGGAATGACCGCACCACTAGACGCAACAGCCGTTTTTAGCTCATTGAGTAGTACTTTTCCAGCCCCTTTTGCCCCCTCTCCTGCCCTTTTGCAGGATGCAAGTCATCCAGCAGCGCTTGCGCTCACTTTTGAAAACTTATCCTCAAAGTAACTCGCAGCCCTTCTTTCCATGTCAGGCGTTACCTTTCCTCTCTTCAATTCCATAACCATGTAGTTGGAAGCTTTAAGACGTTCTTTTAAAACTTCAAATGCCTTCCACGGATCAACTTCTTCTCCACATGTAAAGAGATCTACAGCTGCATATCCATACTCAGGCCATGTGTGAATAGCAAGGTGTGATTCTGAAATCACAACCACACCGCTTACTCCCTGTGGAGTAAAGGTGTGAAACACACTCTCAATTATGGTGGCTCCTGCCTTGACTGCTGCTTCTCTCATAGCAGACTCGATGAGCTCCACATCATCAAGAGCTTTAGAAGAACAGTCGTAGTACTCAACAAGAATGTGATGCCCCAGGTGTTTCATTTTTCCCCCTCCTTTTCAAGAATTTTTTAACAACTTGTTTCTTACCCTACTTATGCATATATTTTTGTTTGCAAATTTTATCTTACTCTATTTAATAAAACACTTCAAGAGTCAGCCGATTTATTTTTTGATGAGGAGCGCAATTTTTATTCTATTTGCTGTATTTTTTATCTCTAGCTTATCCGGATGCCTTTCAAACTCTTCTGAAAACATTTCTACCACACCACCGCAACCTGAAACAATTGAAAATCTGATATACACAGTATCCACAAGCTCAATAAAACTTTCCTGGAATACAACCGCAACAGCTGCATGTTCGATCTGTTGGGGAAGATTCAGCACCAGCGAAAACAGTCTTCAAGTTCCTGGTTTGTCAACAACTTTCGAAGTTACAGTAGAAAATCTTCTTCCAGACAGAGATTACAAACTTGAAATAAAAGCCTTATTTTTAGACAACTCAGTTGCTAAGCAGCTCATCAAATTTAGAACCGAAGCATCAGCATTTGAACCCGCTCAACCTGTCCAGATTGAAACTGCACATCTAGTGGCAACATCCTCTATATACGTTAAGTGGTTCCCCTCTTCAAGTTTTAACTTTGTAAGATACTGGCTATGCTATTCTACAAACGAAAAAAATTTTTCATTTTACTCAACTTCTTGTGTAAAGGTAGCATCAATAGAAAATCGCTACATCACAGAAAAAACAATTTCAAACCTAAAAGATGGCTTCACTTATTACTTTAGAGTATTTATTGAGGACAAAAATCAAACTTTTTGGGGAAGTAACATTTATCCTGTCAACATTCCCACATTTGATTGGCCTCCTCCTGCTCCAACAGTAGAAGTTCGGGAAGTTTACACATACTTTGCCAGTTTCAAGATAGAATATCCTGCAATTGATGATTTCTCCACATTGGAGATATACCGCGGCAGTGAATTGGTATACTCAACTGATGAGATGATAAAGACATTTGTTGACTCCCCTCTTGAAGACAACGCAACATATATTTGGACATTCGTAATCAAAGACAAAGGTGGAAATTCATCCTCAGCAACAATTGAAGCAACAACTTTACCAATAGGACAAATACTAGACTACACTCCTGTGCTGTACGTGCAAAATGTAATAGAAAATTCTACAAACTCAACTTTCTGGATTATAAATGGAAATCGTCTTTTAAAATTCAAAGCAACTCAGGAGTTGGAAGAGCTTACACTCCCAAATGCAATAATTGATGCATCTTTTTCCGCTCCAACTAATCCTCAAGATGATTTTTTTGTACTAAATAGCTCGTACTTAACGTGGATATCATCTTCAAATCCAAATACTTACTCCAAAGTTTTAAACTCATCTCCGTTAAAAGTCTCCTCAGATTCAGATAAAATAGCTGTATGTTACCAAAACTCAAATGTGGTAGATGTATTCAACTTCTATTCCAACACTTTCTTTAAAACTGCAAGTCGTTTTACCACCTACAACACAAAAGATTTGATATTACTGTACCCTTACTTATTTGTCTTGACAACCCAAGAGCTGGAGCTGTTTGATCTCTCGAGCAACAATCCCAGCAAGAAGCTAACGGTATCTTCAGAAGCAAAATTACGCCTTGCATACAACAAAATAGTTCTAATTGAAGGAAACAAGATCAAACTTTTCACTACCTCTTCATTTCCAACAAGCATTCTAGAAAAGGATTTTCCCAATCCTGTAATAAACGTCGAAAGCTTTTTCTCAAAACTTTACGTGATAACAGAAAATGAAATTGTGATCTTAGATTCTCTTTACAATGTCGATTACTCCATTCCATTTGAAAGAGCAATCGGAGTAGCATTTTCTCCCGATATCGTTCATCCAAAGTTAACAGTCATAAAAAACGATGGAATTTACGTAATAACAGATAGAATTTAAAATCAAACGAACCAAAATCCACAAAACTATTTACTGTACAAAACCCCAAGCATCACAAAATCTTCAGGCCTCATTTTTACACTACGCGCGTACTTAAACATCCTCCCCCCAACGTTAATTCGAATCTCGAATTCACCTGTATCCATCTTTTCAAGAATACCTTTCAACCTCTCTGCATCTTCCACACTATTTACTACAAGCTCAAGACTTCCTGCTGCATATCTCAAAATCTTCCTTGCCGTGCCAACCCCCTCCTGCCTCACCACAAGTTTGACCACAACTATATCTCCAACCTCATAGCGTTTTGAACCATAATATCTAACAAGTATGTTATAACTTCCATCGCTCAACTTAATCTCCCATCTGTCACGCCTCCTTGCAACTGCCTCCACAACCCCACAAACCCAAATCTCCTCTCCTATTCGTTCTTCTCCCTCTTCCCAGTACATATACTCAACAGGCTTTACCCACTCGTAAACCTCCTCTTTTCTCTTAAACACAACATCCATAGGATTGGCAGACAAATAAACCCCAAGGAACTCCTTTTCCCAAAGTAATTCTTCTAACACATTTTTCTCAATCTCAGGCACATCTATTTCTCCTACTTCCATCCCAAATAATCCTATTCCACCTCTTCTAGAAAGATGCAATCTCTCTCCCATTCTCTTTGCATTCTCAGCCACCATTAAAAGTGCTTTTCTCGGCTTCCCTGTAAAGTCAAATGCTCCCGCTTTTATCAAAGCTTCAAGAGATTTTTTATTCAAAAATCTTGGATCTATACGCGAACAAAAGTCCACTAAACCCTTATACTCACCTGCCCTCTGCCGCTCTTCAACTATTTCCTTCACTAGCTCATCCCCAACAGACTTTATTCCAGCGAGTCCAAACCTCACTGCATTACCCTCAACTACAAAACCGGCATAGGAGTGATTAATACACGGCTTTAGAACCTCTATTCCATCTCTTCTTGCTGACTCAACTGCAATAGCAAGTTTTTCAGTCTTCTTACTACGAATCGTCATCAAACTCGCATAAAACTCAGCAGGATAATGAGCCTTTATGTACGCCGTGTAATAGCTTATCAAGGCGTAGGCTGCACTATGTGACTTGTTGAATCCATAATCTGCAAAGTTATATATGAGATCGTATATCTCCTTTGCCTTTTCCTCATCCACTCCTCTTTCTTTAGCTTGGCGAATAAACTTCTCACGCAACTGCTCCATAACTTCTTTCTTTTTCTTTCCCATCGCACGTCGCAACAAATCAGCTTCTCCAAGTGTAAAGCCCGCAATCCTGTTGGCTATCATCATCACTTGTTCCTGATAGACTATCACTCCATAAGTCTCCTTCAAGACATCTTCAAGTGCAGGATGTATGTAGTTTACCTCCTTCTGTCCATGTTTTCTAGCTATGTACTCATCAACCATTCCTCCTTGCAATGGTCCAGGACGATACAAAGCAATAGCCGCCATCAAATCATATATATTCTCTGGCTTCATCCTTTTGACAAGGTTCCTAGCTCCGTGGCTTTCAAGTTGAAAAACTCCTGTTGTATCACCACGACTTATCATCTCATAAGTTTTGCGATCATCCAAAGGAAGTGATTTTAAATCAAGCTTTTGCCCCTTCATCTTTTCGATAAAGTTGCATGCCACTTTCAATTCGGTGAGTGTTTCCAAACCAAGAACATCCATCTTAAGAAGTCCAATTTCTTCTACATAGTCTTTTGAAAATTGAGTGACTGTAACTTTTTTTCCCTCACGCTCAGCATAGCGCAAAGGCACATAGTCAACTATTGGATGCGAAGATATAACCACCCCTGCAGCATGCACAGAGGAGTTCCTAACTCTTCCCTCAAGCTTCAAAGCCGCTTCAAATAGCTCAGGATCCGCCTCATCTGAAGTAAGATCCAAATACTGTGGATTCTTTTCTAAAAAATCACTTAAAGTCTGTCCAAAAGAGATCTGCTTGGCTATTCTATCACAGTAAGCCACCGTTCTTCCCAAAGCTCTTCCAACATCCCTTATCACCTGACGCGCCGCCATCTTATCAAACGTGATAATCTGAGCAGTGTTTTCTTCTCCATAGCGTTCAAATAAATACTCCACCACCTCTTTGCGCCGCGCATCTTCAAAATCTACGTCAATATCTGGCATAGAAACCCTTTCAGGATTTAAAAAGCGTTCAAAGAGTAACCCAAATTTCAATGGATCAACTTCTGTTATACCGAGGGCATACGCAACAATACTTCCAGCAGCAGAACCTCTTCCTGGTCCAACCCATATTCCATTTTCCTTAGCCCAATTCACGAAGTCGGCAACTATTAAGAAGTAGTCAGAAAAACCCATCTGTTTTATAATCTTCAGCTCGTACTCAGCTCTTTTTCGCGCTCCCTTAGAGTCACCATAGAGTAACTTCAACCCTCTAAATACTCGTTCCTCCAACTCTTTATCCGCATCTTCTGAAATCTTTGGCATGAGATTCTGCCCCATTGGAAACTCAAAGTTCACTTTCTCTGCAATCTCAATGGTATTCAAACAATCTTCGCCAAAAATTTTCCAAACTTCCTCAGTAGACTTAAAGTAAAATTCATCTGTTGGAAGCCCCGTTCTACTAGGAGAAGTTATTTTGTAAAGAATCGTGTGATAACGTGCATCTTCCTTTTCAAGATAGTGCACATCTACCGTTGGAATTATTTTAACCCCCAAGCGATGCGCCAACTCTTTTATTCGCGGAACCAAAATCTTATCCTCAGATAAATTGTGCCACTGTTCTTCTAAGTAAAAATCCTCTCCAAACAACTCCTTTAATTTGGCCGCCTCTACTTCTGCTGCCTCAAAATCTCCCTTAAGAAGAGAAGAATTTACCACACCCTTTAAGCAAGCTGTAGCACAAATTAAACCCTTATGGTGTCTTTCCAAATCACGCCAATCGATACGCGGCGTGTGCCAGAAACCTACCGTATTTGCAAGGCTAACAAGGCGACTCAAGTTTTTGTATCCTTCCCAATCTTTAGCCAATAGTAAAATATGGCGAGATGACCCTCCTTTTTTTTCCCTGTCATCCACAAAGTAAAGCTCACAGCCGATTATAGGCTTAACTCCAACCTCCCTGCATACTTTGTAAAACTCAAAAGCTCCATAAAGATTTCCATGATCAGTTATAGCAACCGCTCTCTGGGCATTTTTCTTGGCAGCC